>VOFI01003142.1_pt1 | contig 33160 bp, 57 predicted proteins | sample 5384131 | NCBI WGS metagenome assembly VOFI01 (sample SAMN12384728, study PRJNA508395) | human gut metagenome | isolation source: healthy gut H | host: Homo sapiens
TGCTGCAAGTAAGCTCACACTGAACGGAGAATACGAAATCGCCGATTATCTCTGTGATTTTGCTCAGATGATCCGTTATAACACCGTCACTACCCGCATGTTCATCTCCTGCGGGATGAAGTGGATTATGTTGAAAATTATGTAAACTTACAGCGCTGCCGTTATGGGGATTCCGTAATTTTCCGCACCCATATTTCATCAATCCTTCTCGAGATACAGGTACTGCGTTTTCTGCTTCAGCCCATTGTGGAGAAACTCCTTTGTCCATGGATTTGAGGGAAAACCAGCGGAGGCACAGCGCATGGTGGTCATTGGGGCGCGCCGCCAAAAGGTACTTTAATCCTGCGTATCCGCGATAACGGGCATGGCATCGGCCGAGAACAGGTCAATGCCATGAACCAGAGGTTTGAAGAGCCTTACCGGGCAGATTCCCTCAAATATGAAACAAAGAAAAAAGGGATCGGCTTGGAGAACATCAATGACCGGATTCACTTCTTTTACAATAACACGGCGGTCTGGCGTGTGAACAGTCGGAAAGAAAGATACACCAGCGTATTCTTATTTCTGAAACTTTAACGTCAGGAGGGAAAAGCTTTGTTTACCGCACTTATCGTAGACGACGATCCCGCTTTTGTGCAATGCAATGCGTTTGAAAATCGACCTGGTGAATCAGGAAAGCCAGCTTGGCCTGGATGAGGTAATCACAGCCAATTCCGCATACGAGGCCTATAGCATGATGCAGAAAAAAGCAAGTTGATATCCTGATTACCGACGTACAGATGCCCTACCAATCCGGCCTGAACTGATCGAAGCAGTTTCAAAAGAATATCCCGATGTTCAGCTGGTGGTTCTCAGCGGCTGGACAGCTATTATGAATACATGCGCAGCGCCATGCTCAGCGGTGTGGTGGACTATCTGCTCAAACCGGTCAAGCTGCGGCAGCTGAAAGAAATCCTGATCAAATGCCTTGAGAACATCCGTACGAAGAGAAATCTCAAGAGGATATGGCGCTGCGCAGAAAGCAGACGCTTGACTACCGAACGGAAAATACTGCAGCGCCCTGGAACGGGGCAATTTGGCTGAAGCGGGGAATATCCCGAAGAGCTGACCTTCCCCATTTTTATGCGGCAGCATTCCGAACTGACAATTCTGTTTCCTTTGTCCAGCTGTTCCAGGAATTCCGCATGGAAAAAGAAAAAAATGCCGGCTTACTGGCCTGCCATCTATATGACACAAGGCAGGTAAACGTCCTGTTATTCTAATGACCGCTGCAGGGATTCTGCCGTGCGCTCCTATTTAGAGGAGGAATTCTGCGCCTTTGCCGCGTCGCGGAAAAATGGAGTGCCGCTGTGCGGTCAGCCAGCGTGGGCTTTCTCTGGAGGAGTATCCTGAACTTCTCCATCAGGCCAGGCATACCCTCTCCTACCAGCTGCTGGAACGCTTTTCCGTACGGATGAGCAAAGCCGCAGACCGTCAGGATTCCACACGTTATTCTTCCGAGCTTTTCCCCAAATATATCAGGCGAATCAAAAGTGCATTTCAAAGCCGGAATTTCGAATTGATCAACGTCTTCCTGAATGAAATATTTACATATGAGTTTTTTCACGATACACATGCCACCCTGGTGACATCGAAATTTTACACCTATTATCTCACCCAGGCACAGGATTTCCGCTGCGCTTTCCATATATAGACTTGGAGGAGCCCTGTCATTTCAGCGATTTTGCCAGTCTGGATGAAATCCGGCTTTACTTTAAGGAAATCCACTATCGCCTGCAGCAGCAGAGCGAAAAGAAACTGACAAGGCACAGTATGTTATTTCAACTGCCATCAAATATATCGAGGGCCATTACAATCAGGGAAATCAGCATGAATGACGTAGCCAGTGCCGTCAATATGAGCTACACTTATTTCAGCAAATTTTTCAAGGAGCAGACCCAACAGAGTTTTTCCGAATATATTACCAGTGTCCGCATGCGCGAGGCAAAGCGGCTTTTGGAGGAGGATCCTTCTATCAAGATCAAGGATGTTGCAAATCTGGTGGGTTATGAAAGCGTCTATTCCTTTTCCAGGGCTTTCAAGCAGTATTATCAGATGCCGCCCAAAACCTGCGGGAAAAATAGCGCGCTCGTCCACATCTGTGCGCCATCCTTCAGGCAAGACAGCAGCCGCAGGGCAAAACGGATTCTTCCGCTGCCCTGCGGCTGCTTTGATTCCATGGAATCTCCTTTATTCCGCCTTTGTTCAGCGATATACTTCGCAGGATTGTGCACGGTGCAGCCGGTAAATTGGATTTTTCAGAACCCGCCGTTTTTCCTACCGCCTCGAAGTCCTTTTGAAGCTTGTCCCCTACCAAAACTTTCCCCCGCCGCCCGACAAAACCACGTTCAGCTGATCCCTCATTTTTGACGAACTGTCTGAAGGAAAGAATCCCTCTCAGCTACAGTGAGTTCGTTCTCCTTCAGGATGCGGTACGTAAAAAATACTCCACCTCCGGCAGCCCCTACAGTTACCTTTGATTCCGTATACATCTTCCTTTTTCTTCATAGCAGGAATCCGATACCTCCGGGTCTGTAATGCGGCCGGTATAAACCTCGCACGATTTTTGCCTGTACTCATTTTGGGGAATTCCGGAATGGTTTCATGAAAAAAGAATAATTGGGATCGCTCTCCGGCAGGGAAGAAAGCAGCATTTCATAGGCTGTCAAAAGCTCTTCCCAGGTTTTCTCTGCACCCCCGCCGCCTCTGTGAGCGCTGTATGGATTTTGCGGTTAAACTCCGCAACCGGCATCGATTCATAGCCGTCAAATTTCAGGTTTCTCACCGCCAGTTGATACTGTTCAGGGGTGTAGGCACCGCTGTGCTCCATTCCTCCTTAACGGCTATGCTGCCCTCCTGTATTGCTGTGGTACTGGCGGTTCTCCAGGATTGGTTCCACCAATAATTTAAGCTCAGCCCTCCCATCGGATACCGCCGCCCAACGATTCTAACTGTCGCTTCAAGCTCCTTTCCAAAGCTTTTCCATGGTTTCTTCTTTTGCCAGCTTTTCTTTTCCTTGACTTGCCAAAAATTTTTTCCATGGAGGTTTCCACGCCCTGAGCAGGGCGTCGCGTTCCCCGACGGTCAGCTTATCCTCCCTCAGGGATACTGTAATTGAAGCTGAAATCCGAATACCCGCCTGCCAGCACTACCTCGATCTCCAAAAATATCGCCGGTAACTTCCCAGTTTATCCAGCCGCTGTGCCAAAAGGCGCCCTGCTATGGGCACAGGCGTTATAGTGCTTCTTTTCGCATTCCCGCCAAGAGGTGAACAAGGTCCGAAAAATGAAATTTGCATTCTCATCTTCCTCAGGCAGGCTGGCTGAAAGCCTTTCAAAAAGCCTCCTCCGTTGCGTGGTAAGCTTCTTCATTCTCCCAATCCATAACCTGGGTCGGTTAAACTGTTCCACGCTCTGATTTTCATACTTCTTCCAGCGATGGGCCAGTTCGTAGTCAGCTTGGTATACTTGCTTTCTTTTTCGTTCCAATTCCTGTTCCAACCGCTTTTACCAGACGCCGACACAGAAGCCGGTTTGCTGTCGGCCGGAAGCCCTCTGCAGCCGGTCGTTCAGGATCAGCACCAAAACCACCATCAGAGACGAAACATTGTACTGTGCTTTTTCATGGAATAACCCTTCTTTTTTTGAACCGAAAATCCTCTGTCCTTTGAACATGAAATGCCTCTCTTTCCTACTGTCCGCTGTTTCATTCGGAATCATACAGAAGTTCCACACCCTCCACCTGGCAGCCGGTGAATTCAATTTTTCCATCGGATACCTGCAGCGCTGCAGTTTTCAGTGCCTGCTGGAAAGCCTCGATTCCGCCGCTTTTCTACCTGTTCTTCCAACGTGTTCTGTGCAGCTGACATTACGGCCTGTAAGACCTATTCTCTCCCCACGGTGAGAGAATCCTGATCCAAGATGCGGTAAGTAAAGCAGTACTGTGCCAGGACGCCGGACTCCATCCTTTCTCCAAGCACCTTATTCCTATGGTAAAGCTTTCGCCTCTCCCCAGAATTCAGGATCCGTCCGGCTGCCGGAATATACCTCTTCCAACCTGGCATAATACTCCCGCATGGAAGCGCCCACTGTATTGCGCAGGAAAGCCGCTTTCGGATCACTTTCCTTCAAGGTATTTAAAACAATTTCGTACAGTTCCATCAAATGGCCTGAATGTCCGCATTCAGCGCCGCATTGACCTTCGGTTAAATTCAGCGATGGAGAGCTCTTCATAACCATCCAGAAAAGAGCGCTTCCAACACATAATCATACTGTTCCTGCGAGCTTTCAGGCCAATTACTGATGTCATCCCCATCCTGCAGGAAGCGCAGCTCCTCCACCGCTCTTACCGCTGTAGTCATTTCGCTGGTATCGGTTTCCTGCACTGTGCCGGCGTTTTGCAGGCCTGTAAGACTCGCCGGATCTTCGTTCTCTCCGGGGTTGGTGGCAAACGCTCCTGCCACCACAGCGACCAGTATCAGTGCACACCCCACACTCACCGCTGTTATCTGATGAGAACGCAGGATAGAGGTAACGCGTCCCGTAAGGTCGTTTCTGCTGAAGCTGCTCTCCAACGGTGCAAGAACTGTGCGATGCTCTTCCAACCCCACCAGTGTCAGTGCATAAGAAGCCCGCGCATCTCTCCCGTATTCCTGTACAACAGCCTCGTCACAGGATAGCTCTAAATCCCGGTTAGCCAGCAGATACATCACCCAGACCAAGCGGGATTAAACCATGCAGACAAAAGCCCCGCAGCCGCAGCAGCCATTTCCCCAGTGCGTCGAAATAACGGATATGCGCTGTTTCCATGTGCCAGGATAAAGCCCAGCCTGCGTGTATCCTCCCAATCCAGATTCTTTGGCAAAAGAATGACCGGCCACAGAATGCCATAGGTGAGCGGAGAACCGATCTGGTCGGAAACCCGCACCCGTACCGGCCTGCGTAATCTGTGGCGCCCAACCACGCTTTGACAAAAGCGATGCTCCAGTGGAAGCGCTTTCCCGATATCCCCGGCGGCTGCGCATATGGCAATACACGAAATAGAACGCTAACAGTAAAGTTCCCGCCGCCCATAGGAGGATAAAAGGAGAAATCCCAGGATTGGGTGCAGCTGCCTGAACGGACCCCGGCCCCAGCAGCAGCCCCGGTTTGCCAGCCATCCTGCCAAAGCGTTCCGCCGCGGCGTAAATACTGTTGGAGAGGGCACACGCAGCGGCATAAGAAGCCTGCACAGCACTGCCATCCACAGCAGGCGCAGCGTCACCTTGGGAAGCCATTTTGACAGCAGTAAAACCGTACTGCCATCACTGCCAAAATCATCACCGCCCCGGCAACGCTCATTTCCAACAAAGACAGCATGTCAGTCCTCCCAATCCGGATCAAATCCTTCACACGCTCCAGCCTCGGTAGACAACCTTCTTTACCCAGCAGCGATGCCATTGCTGAAAGTCCGCTGATCCGCCGTAATTCCGGCGGATCAATTCCTCGGTTTCCTGTTCACACACGGCTTCCCTGGTGACCAGTGGGCCCGGCAGAGGAATCCCGGTTCGATGCGCAGAATCGCACCCTTTGCCACACATTTGCGGATCACCGCAGGTGGTGGGCTTGCTCCAACCCACAGATAGCTCCAGCTGCTCCGCAAGCTCTTTTGCGCTCAAATCCCCCTGGTCCCAAAGCGCATTCCATCACTTTTCGTTCTGAATCAAACAGCTTCATTTCTGTCATAGCTTTTCGCCCCTTCATTTTATTGCAGTAAAACAGGCATCCTCATTTTACGGTAATAAAATGAATTTTGTCAACCCATCTATACAATAAGTTCAACCACCTTTTTATTACCTTCCGGAAGATAAGCCGCCCGATTCATTCGGCGGCTTATCCGTCAGCAAAGGCCGACTCACAATATATTCAGAGAATAGAGTTTCATCACGGTCATACCTGATCGTGCATGAACAGTACTTCTTCAGTCCGGGGTTTTAACCCTTTTTTCCGGCATACTTTCTTTAACAAAAATCGGGCCATTTCTTATCAGATGGCTCCGCTCCCGATTTTTGAAACGGCCGTCACTCCCCAGGCACTTTCCAGGAAAGCCTCTGCTGGAATGCTCCCTGTCAACCCTCCGCCTTTTTCAGCACGCCGTTTTTCCGTAACATATTTCCCCTTTCTGGTTAATTTCAATTTTGCGCACAATTTCACTTTCCAAATCCACATGCAGGATTTCAGCCAGTCCCAACAGATAAATAGCCACATCGGCAAGTTCTTCGCCTAAACCGGGCTCACGCCGGTCATAAGCTTCAGAAAGGCCTCTGCCAGCTCTCCCTGCAGATAACAAAATTCCCTGCAGATGTCTGTAATATTGAAGCCTTTCTCTACCTTATTTTGATATACTTCCCGCTGCAGCTGCTTCAGGTCGATCATCGTTATTCACGCCTCTCCAATCGGCTTGTTCTGTTTGGAAGAAACTGGTATTAGCCACGCTTCACTCCATCAGGAACATTACAGAAGCACCGTTTGTTTCGACGTGAACCGCCTCCAAACACATCTGCCCGTTTTCCTTACAGAATTTTAACCGAAAAGCCGTAATCCGCCCCAGCTCCGCAGGTATGCAAAAAAAGTGGTGTTCCTTCTTTTGGTCAAAAATTCATCGCCCTCACTCTTCAGGGTAGCACAACCAGTCCAGGGTTCCAGGCACACATAGGGGCCGTCATTTTTGGCAGACAGATGCCGAACAGCGGAAATCCCGAGAACGTCATTTCCACACCCTTCCCGGTATGCTTGTTCACGATCTGAACTTTCTCGGAATTGAGATTTTTCAAAGATCAGCGCATCGCCGTAAAACAGGTCGTGACGCAGCGGATCTCCCGCTCTCTCCTTCATCCGGAAACCTATGTTTTGTCGTCGATCAGCGCACAGGAGGTATCAATCAGCGGACAATTTTGTGTCTCCGGTTTGTCAAACACAATGGTACATAATCCTCAAAACGCAGCTTTTTCGTTCACCGGAATATTAAATCCAGGATGCCCGCCGTCGACGGAAAACGGCATTACCTTTTTTCCCCTTTGTTCTCTACAGTGAAAGCCGTGTCAATCCCCAGATCTGTCAAAGTATAGGGTCACTGTGAGAGAAAATTCAAAAGGGGTATTGCTTTTCTTGTCTCAAAATCAGAGGAGAGCCGCAGTGAAACACTCTCCGAGGTCTGCCCTGGCAAGTGCAAATTCCATCTTCCTGGCAAATCCGTGCTGCCCCATTTCATACCACTCGCCGCCAATCTTCGTTTTGCCTTCCCGCAAAGCTAACCTACAATGGGGAACAGCACCGGCGCCTCGGCCGCGCCAATACAGGATCCCCCACCCAGATGTTAGCTCCAAACCCGTTTTCTGCCTGCAGCGAGATAAGCTGAGCACCAGGCTGTCCACGCTTCGCCCAAGACCGCTTTTTTCAATTCTGTAGATCCTTAGCTTTTGTCCCTCCTTTCCATTTTGCGGCTTTTTTTCGGGACTGCAGATTCTCTCTCCGCCGCCTTACTTTCTGGCCTCATTATAACAGGTAGGCTCACACCGTGCAAGCGTCCGGATAACTTGGCAAGCAAAGATAAAGAAAACGGTTTTACCTTTTATGGATTATGATAAAATCGACTGGAATGAACAGTCTAGCAAAAGGTGCGGATTCCAATATCCGGACGCCGCGGAAATTACGCAGACCTGTGAAAGGAACTATTCATATGAGAGCAATCATTCAGCGCGTTCACTGCGCAGAAATCATCATTGACGGGAAGGAAACCCGTAAAAATCGGCCCCCTGGCCTCGTTGTGTTTTTAGGAGTGATGAAAAGCGACGCCTGTCAGCAGGCTGACTTTCTGGCGGAAAAGGTATTCGGCCTGCGCATTTTACCGATGAGAACGATAAGATGAATCTTTCACTTGCAGATGGGCGGAGCTGCTGGTGGTATCCAATTTTACCTTAGGTACAGATTGCAGAAAGGCCGCAGGCCTTCCCTTTGATCTGGCCGCCCCTCCGCAGCGGCGGGCAGCTCTATCTCCGCTTTGTGGAGCAGGCAAGGGCGCTGGGCGTCAAATCGGTACAGACCGGCGAGTTCGGCGCCCATATATGGACGTCCTGGTCAATAACAACGGTCCTGTCAACCTGGTCATCGACACGGAAAAAGATCGGAAAATAATCGGTTGCCCGTATCCGGGCGGAATGGAGAATTTGTATGAACAGGGATTTTCTCGAACTTATGATGGAGAAAACCGGATTTCCCCAAGAGGCCAAAACAGAACTGCTTCGCTGTGCAGACAGTCTTGCAGCCAGTGGACGAGGAGGCGGCGCTGGACGGCGCGGTGGAATTTTTCTATGAGAACGAGGCTGAGCATGCCGCTCACCAGTCCGCTGATCCTGGATATCGGCGAGCGGGCCTCAGTCTCCCCTTACACGGTTTGGCTTCTGTTTCTGATCGAGGCGGCTGTTCCCACCCGGGGGAGGCCTATGCGCAAGCTGGCCTCAGTGAAGAGATCTTCTGGAATACTTTTCAGGATCTGAAGTACAAATTGCTGGAATGCCGTGAAGTTCAGGGGGTCTGGGGAAACTTTGTCTCCTTCTGGTACCCCATCTTCTACACCTGCGATATTTTTCAAGCTGGGCAGGCTGGAATATGAAAACACTACCTATGCCATGGGAAGAACCTTATATAAAAAACGGGTACGCCATCAAGCACGGCGACCCGGTAAAGAGCGTGTACATATTCCTTCAAGCGGCGAGCCTTTTGAGGAAGCCGCACGTCTCGCCTCCTACCGTCTTGCCTACGAATTTTTCAGAGAGGAGCTGAACGGCGGCCCGCTGGTCTGCGTATGCGATTCCTGGCTTCTGTACCCTGACTATCAGCAGATTCTCTCTCCTTCCTCCAACATACTCAGTTTTCAAAAGGATTTTCGACGTCATCTCCTCCCGCACAGAAGAGGAAGTCCACGATATTTGGCGGGTGTTCGGCGGAGATTACCAAAGACCGCTCTCCCAGCTCCCGGAAAAACATCTATGCAGCGCGCCTTCAAGGAGTACCTGTTGCAGGGCAAAAGACTGGGGAAGGCTTCGGCGTGCTGATTTTTGACGGAGAAAAGATTTGTAATCGCTGAAATCTCACATTTCAGTGCCTCTGCAGCGGAAAATCATATCTTTTTCAGAAAAAAACGCCCTGAAGCTCAGGCAGTAGCCGTGCTTCAGGGCGTTTGACATCACAGAGACCGCAAGAACCTCACGCCGGTCTGACCAGCGACGCCACCAGATCCCCATTTCATGACAGGAGATGAGTACCGCGCCGCAGTCCGGAGAATAGATATCCCGGGTACGCGCAGTCACTAAGGCCCTTGCCACGGCATCCTCTATGGCCTGTGCCGCTTCCGGCTCTCCCAGAGAGTAGCGCAGCATCATCGCCACGGAAAGAATGGTAGCCAAGGGATTTGCCACATCCATTCCGGCGATATCCGGCGCCGAGCCGTGAATGGGTTCATAGAGGCCGAAGCCGCTGCCGCCCAGGCTGGCGGAGGCCAGCATACCAATGGAACCGCTGATCATGGAGGCCTCATCCGACAGGATGTCCCCAAACATGTTGGAAGTGACGATCACGTCAAACTGCGCAGGATTCCGCACCAGCTGCATGGCGCAATTGTCCACATACATATGGCTCAGCTCCACATCAGCATATTCCTCTGCTACCCGGCAGACAGTCTGCCTCCATAGACGTGAGGAATCCAGCACGTTCGCCTTATCTACGCTGCATAAACGTCTGTTCCGCTTCCTGGCCAGGTCAGAAGGCGGTATGTGCAATTCGTTCGATCTCCGTCACACTGTATTTTTCAGTATCAAAAGCAGCTTTGACGCCGTTTTCCTCCAACGTTCCCCGCTTTGCCAAAATAGATGCCTCCGGTCAGCTCCTTACCACCATAATGTCCAGCGCTTCCCCTACCACTTCCGATTTCAGGGGAGAAGCGTCTTTTAAAGGTCCAAAAATCACCGCAGGCCGCAAGTTTGCATAGAGGCCAAGCGCCTTGCGGATGCCTAAAAGCCCCGCTTCAGGCCGCTGATTTCCCGGCAGAGCATCCCATTTCGGTCCTCCTACTGCTCCCAGCAGCACAGAATCCGCCGTCTTGCAGCATTCCACCGTCTTCTGAGGCAGAGGCGTTTTTTTGGCGTCAATGGCAGCGCCGCCAAGCAACGATCTCTCATAAGAAACCGCAAACCCAAAGCTCTGCGCTGTCCTGTCCAGAACCTTAACTGCCTCCGACACGATCTCGGGGCCGATTCCATCCCCCTTCCAGCACCGCGATGCGATATTCCTTCATAAAATAACTCCTTCCTGTTCCGGAACTTCCTGAAAATTGTACCATGGATAATCCGGCAGTTTGATAACAAACTTTTAATTCTTCCGTTCGTTCCGGTTGATGGCACAGATAATGCCCTTGATGGAGGCAATGGAATATTGCTGTCCATGCCTACGCCAAACACGATCTTTCCATCGTGACGAAGCTGAATGTAGGAAACAGCCTTAGAATCCGCCTGCGGAGACCGCATGCTCGCTGTAGGAGACAAACTCATAGTCACCCAATCCTACGGAATGCAGGGCGCTGAAAAAAGCATCGATTGGGCCGTTGCCTTGCCGGAAATCGCCTTTGTGCAATGGTCATGGCGGATAGTTCCCTCAAAATCCACAACGACTCTGCGCTTCTCCGCCATCTTCTTCAAAAATCTTGTAGGTGAGCAGATGATAGGGTTCTGTGATTTCCAAATACTCTCTCTTGAAGATATCGAAGACTTCGCCGGGACTGATTTCCCGGCCGCATTCGTCGCAGGTCTTTTTTCACCATCGCTCCGAATTCCGGATGCATAGCCTTCGGCAGCCTGATAGCCAAAGGTCTGCTGCATGACAAAGGCTGCTCCGCCCTTGCCGGACTGACTGTTGATGCGGATGATAGGGTTCGTACTGCCGCCCCAGATCGGCCGGATCAATGGGCAGGTAGGGTACTTCCCAATAGGCTGATTCGTGTTCCGCCATATAGTTGACACCCTTGTTGATAGCGTCCTGATGGGAGCCGGAAAATGCGGTAAATACCAGCTTGCCGGCATAGGGATGGCGGGGGATGAACCTTCATCTGAGTGCAGTCCTCATAGATTTCCCGGATGTGGTTCATATCGGTAAAAGTTCAATTTTGGGTCCACTCCTTGGGAATAGAGATTCATGGCAAGGTTCATGATATCGGCGTTACCTGTACGCTCCCCGTTGCCGAAAGGGTGCCCTCCACCCGCTCAGCTCCTGCCAGCAGCCCCAGCTCAGTAGCGGCTGTCGCCGTGCCGCGGTCATTGTGAGGATGCAGGCTGATAACCGCACTGTCACGATGACGGAAATGGCGGCAGAAATATTCAATCTGATCCGCATGGGTGTTGGGGGTAGACAACTCCACTGTGTTGGGCAGGTTTACAATCACCTTGTTCTCCGGCGTGGCGCCCAATTCTTCCAGCACCCGGTCGCAGATCAGCACCGCATTATCCATTTCGGTGCCGGAAAAGCTTTCCGGCGAATATTCATACCGAATCTTGATCTCATTTTCCGCAGTCATTTCATCGGTGAGTTTTTGATCAGCCGGGCCCCTCCACCGCAATGTCGATGACGCCCTGCATATCGGTCTTAAATACCACTTTTCTCTGCAAGGTCGAAGTCGAATTATAGAAATGTACGATCACATTTTTAGCGCCCTGAATCGCCTCAAAGGTCTTCCTGATCAGGTGCTCCCTGGCCTGCACCAGAACCTGAATGGTCACGTCGTCCGGAATCAAGTCTTCCTCGATCAACGTACGGAGGATCTCATATTCCGTCTCCGAGGCGGAGGGAAAGCCTATCTCAATCTCCTTGAATCAATTTTGCACAGCATCTGAAAAAACTGAAGCTTCTGCTCCAGATTCATGGGATTTACCAGAGCCTGATTTCCATCGCGCAAATCCACGCTGCACCAGATGGGGGCTTGTGTCAGCGTCTTGTCGGGCCAGGTTCTGTCCGGCAAAGCAACAGGCTCAAACGCCTTATATTTCTGATATCCCTGATTCATAACAGTTCCATCCTTTCTCAGCCATTCTCTTTAGAATTTCTTTTTTATTTCCAGAAAGGCCATGATCTCCGAAAAACAGAAAAGCCCCGGACACGAAAAACCCGTGTCCGGGGGCGAATTTCAAATCCGCGGTACCACCCGTTTCAGTTTCCGGTCACCCGAAAACCCTCTGCGCTTCTAACAAAGCCGGGCGTGTAACGCCGCCGCACGTCCTCTCCTGGCAAAATGCTCGGAGGGGCGACTCGGGATGAGCTATTCACGCTGCGAAAACCGCCTGCTTTCACCGCTTACAGGCTCTCTTTAGATCTCAATCAGCGTCTTATTCCCGTCAAAGTCTTTCTGGATATAAACTTTGTAACGCATTATAGGCCGTTTTTTCGTTTGTCAAGCTTCATTTTTTTTAACAAGCCCGACCTGCTTACTCTTCTTCTCTCTTTCCATAGGCTCTATCTGCAGCCTCGCGTGCCAAATCCACCACCAAGTGATCCGGGCTTTCGCCTTCCTCCCCCCGGGGCAGGGTTTCAAACACCTCGGCCACATGGGAACGCATCCATAGTCCCGGGGTAATACGCATGGAATAACCGCAGCCGCTCTCACACATCCAGTCGTAAAAATTGGCGGGGCAGCCCGTAGGCGGAAAGAATCCCCATAATGACGCCGCCGTGCGTCACCAGCACCGCAGAGGTCTCCCCCCTTGCTCATCATATTCTGCACCAACATTTCAAATCCGCTCAATACCCTTTGCAGAAAAACCGCCCCGCTCTCCCCGTTTGGGGGCGCATTTTGACCTCCCTCCTCCATCCAGGCCCGGAATTTTTCATCCTGCTGCAGCTCCTGTGCGGTCCGCCCTTCCCAATCGCCGAAATCACATTCCGCCATCTCCAGAATCACTTCAGGATCCGCCTCAGGATAGAGAATTTTCAGCGTATCCACACAGCGGGTGGAGGGACTGGCATAAAATCCCTGTGCCTCGGGATAGATAAATTCTTTCTTCAGCCCGACAAGCTCCTGAATGGACTGCATGGCAAGCGGCGACTCGGTTCTGCCGATATAACGCCCCTCCAAATTTCCCTCGCAGGGAGCGTTTCGAATAAGATGGATCACATAAGATTTCATGAGAAATTCCTTTCTTTGTTTTTTCTGCGCGGTAGCAGATGAATTGGTAAATTTTTATATGAATATTTTGTGTATTTCTAATTTTCTCTTTACATCGTTTTCTACTTGTAGTAAAGTCAACAGTATAATATTATCACACTGCCCATACCCAGGGCAGATGTACGTGTCGGCAAAGATTCTGCCAGCCGGTAACACACATTCTATTTTTGAAAGAGGTGTTTTGGCGTTGATTAACAATGATTTTCAAGAATTCTTACCCTGCTTAGAAAAGAACAGGGCTTCAGTCAAAAAAAAGGTAGCCGAAGATTTAGGCATTTCTCAAGCTCTGCTTTCCCACTATGAAAAGGGAATTCGGGAATGCGGACTGAATTTCGTGGTAAAGGTGGCTGACTATTACGGTGTTTCCTGTGACTATCTTTTGGGGCGCACTCCTCACCGAACCGGAAAAAAATTTACTCTCAATGAAGTTCCGGACGACAGCCCTGCCCGGGCCAAAAAAACGACAGCACCCAATTGGAATACAACCGCAGAATCCTTGTGAATTCTCTCAACATTGTATTCGCTATCCTAAGAAAAAATCAAGAGTGAAAGCCTGACCAACGTGGTTTCTCACTACCTGTTTTCCGCCGTTTATAAGGCGTTCCGCGTTCTCTATTCCTCCAATCCTAAAACCCCTCAGGGTATGTTCGAGCTGGACCGCCGTCTTTTCGGCGCCACCATCGAATCCTCCATGGCCGTCTCCGAAGCCAAAGAACGTTACATTTTAAGTGGGGAAGATATTGGAGAATGCAGAGGAGTCAGCAGGGATTCACTGCCTCATCTGACCCCCCGAACTGCTTGCAAACGATTATCCTCTGTATGCCCCAGTCTTTTGACATGATCAAAAAGCTCGAAACCGACGTCAAATCATAAAAATAGGCTGAGTTTAAAGAACCACTGTCAATTTCAACCTTTTTGTGGTATAATAGGATCATCTGTCCGAATGAGTTTGGAAATGAGCTTTTTCAGAATTGACCGCCGGTCGTAAGGTTCCGGAACAAGGACAGATTGCAGGGCGCGGTTTCAGGACGTCCGCGCCTTTTTTACTGTGCAGGATACAGATTTGGAGGTTACATGGTATGTGTGGATTTGTGGGATTCATCAACGGTGGTGACACTCAGCGTGACGAAAGTGTGCTTCACAGCATGACAGACGCTATCCGGCATCGCGGCCCCGACGATGCCGACTATTATATGGACGGTTCGATCTCCCTGGGATTTCGCCGGCTTTCCATTATCGACCTGGAAGCGGCAGGCAGCCAATACTCAATGAGGACGAGAGCAAAGTGCTGCTGTTCAACGGGGAGGTTTATAATTTTCCAGGAAATCGGGGACCTGCTTGCGGCAGGACATGTGTTCAAAACTGCTACAGATTCCGAGGTACTTCTTCACGGTTATGAGGAATACGGTACAGATTTACTCAATAAAGCTGCGTGGATGTTTGCTTTCGTCATTTGGGACCGGAATTCCCATGAGCTGTTCGGCGCCCGGGACTTTTTGGAATCAAGCCCCTCTACTACGCAAAGATGGGCAGCACGCTGATGTTTGGCTCAGAGATCAAGAGCTTTCTGCACCATCCCCATTTTAAAAAAGAGCTCAACGAGCGCGCCCCTGGAAAGCTATCTCTCCTTCCAATACTCTCCGGCTTTGAAAACCTTTTCAAGGACGTATATAAAATGCCCCCGCCCACTACTTTCTCTATAAGGACGGTAAGATGAGTCTGACCCGGTATTGGATTCCTGAATTCCGGGCGGAGGAAGACAAAACACTGGAATACTGGGTGGATGAAATTGAAAAGACCTTCGATGACAGTGTGGAAGCGCATAAGATAAGCGACGTGGAGGTTGGTTCCTTCCTTTCCTCCGGCGTAGATTCCAGTTATGTGGCCTGTTCCGCCAATGTGGACAAGACCTTCACGGTAGGTTTCGACAACGGTACCAAATATAACGAAATCAGCTATGCGGAAGAGCTCTCCAGACAGATTCCGGTTAAAAACATCAGCAAAAAGATTATCACCCTGAGGAGTTCTGGAGCACCTTCCCGAAAATCAATACCATATGGACGAGCCTTTGGCGGATCCGCCGCTGTGGCCCTGTACTTTGTGTGCAATACGGCTGCCCAACACCTGAAGCGTGGTGCTCTCCGGCGGCGTGCCGATGAGATTTTCGGCGGCTACAATATCTACCGGGAGCCGCTGGAGTGTGCCTGGTATGATAAGATTCCTTTCCCCATCCCAAATTAGTCGGCAAGGCAGCTTCTCTGCTTCCCGCTCACCGGGCCTGAATTTTCTTGTACGCCGGGCAAAAGGCTGGAAGAACGTTTTTATCGGCAACGCTTATATGTTCTCGGAAAAGGAACGCAAATCTCTGCTGAAACACCCCCACAGATGCTCAATCTCCAGCCGCTTTGGTAAAACCTTATTACGACATGGTACAGGATAAAGACGCAGTGACAAAAATGCAGTTTGTCGATCTGAACATGTGGATGGTCGGCGATATTCTGCTCAAGGCAGACAAAATGAGCATGGCAAATTCCCTGGAACTGCGGGTTCCTTTCCTGGATAAAGAAATTATGGCATTGGCCGGACGTATTCCATTAAAATACCGCGTAAACGAGGAAAAACACAAAATACGCCATGCGTAAGGCCGCTCTGCGCAGGATGCCCGAAAAGTGGGCTGGCAAAAAAGAAATTGGGCTTTCCCGTACCTACCCGTGTTTGGCTGAAGGAAGAAAAATACTATAACATGGTCAAAAGAAGAGTTCACCGGCAGCAATGCAGAAAAAATTCTTCCACACGGAAAAACTGATAAAGCTATTGGACGATCACCGGGCCGGCAAGGCGGACAACAGCCGCCGTATGGACCGTATACACCTTCCTGATCTGGTACAATTTTTCCCCAGAAGCCGCGTAAAAAGCGCACGTTCTGACAGTATCAGCGCCCGCATCCCTATGTGAAATGGACAGGCGCAAGAAAGGACATGATTGAAACATGGCGGATCAAATCGATTTTCAGCCCGTTTTGCTGGGCAGCGATATCAACGTTTACGGCATGGCTCGCTCCTTCCCACGAGGAATACGGCCTGAAGTCCGTGGCCATTGGCAAGGGGGTGCTGGGGCCCTGCACTGCCAGTAAAATCGTCTCCGTAGAGGTGGTGGAGCCAAAATTGAGGACGACGAGGTGTTTGTCAGAACCTTGCTGGATTTTGCCACCCGGTACAAAGGCAGCGGCAAAAGCTGCTCCCTGGTTCCCTGCGGAGACAACTACATCAAGCTGCTGGTACGCAACCAGGACAAGCTGCGCGGTATCTATGAATTCGAGTGTATCGACGAGAAGCTGCTGATGCGGCTTTCCATCAAGGGAAGCTTCTACGAGGTGTGCACGGAGCACGGTTTTTCGTTTCCCAAAACCACTGCCTGTTCCTATGAAAATTACAGGGGATCACCCTCCCTTCGAGTTCCCGGTCATCATCAAGCCTTCCAATTCCGTGGCTTACTGGAACTGCCGGTTTCCCCATAAAAAGAAAGTTTTTGTGGCGGAAAGCAGGGGAAGAATTCGACGCCATTCTAGACGCCAGCTATTCCTCCAGCTACAAAGATCACCTGATTCTGCAGGAGTACATTCCCGGAGACGACAGCAATATGAGGGTGATGAACTGCTACTGCGGCAGGGACAAAAAGGTGAAGCTTATCGCCTTGGGGAACGCCTTGCTGGAGGAGCATTCGCCTGAAGGGATCGGCAGCTATGCCGCCATTATCAACGGCTTTGATGAAAAGCTCAATGAGATGATGAAAGGGTTTCTCGATGGAATTGGCTATGTGGGTTTTGCCAACTTTGATATGAAATTTGACCAAAGGGACGGCACTTACAAACTTTCGAAATGAATCTGCGTCAGGGCCGCAGCAGCTTTTTTTGTAACAGCGGCAGGATACAACCTTGCAAAATGGTTGGTGGATGATGTGATTTACCACAAGGATCTGCCGTGCACCGTAGCGAAAAATAAAGTGCTGTGGACCATCATCCCCCACGAAGATTATTTTCGACTACGTTCATAATGAAAGCGCCAAAAAGAGGCCCGCGCCCTCATCCGAGAGGGCAAGGTATGCCATTCCTACTATTACAATAAGGACCGTTCTCTCCGCCGCTTGATCAACTACGCCAAAAACCAGTTTCACTACTTCGAAAAATACAAACGCTATTTTGGAAATAAAGGATTACGGGATTAATGAAAAGCTTAGGCATCATTGGTGGGTTAGGCCCCATGGCCACCGCTTATCTTTTGCAGCTCATCATAGAAATGACGGACGCGAAGACAGACCAGGAACATTTGGATGTGATTGTATTTGACCGGCCCAGCGTACCGGACCGGACCTCTTATATTCTCGACCCTGAAAAGCCCTCTCCCCTGCCTTCCCATGCAGCAAACTGCGCGAACACTGGAACAGCTGGGAGCTGGCTGCCTTTGTGCGCCCTGCGTCACCTCTCACTATTTTTACCGGGAACTTGCCGGCAGCGTCTCCATCCCCTTTCTCAATATGCTGACGGAAACCGCACAGGAACTGAAAGCTGCCGGACGCAGAAAGGCAGGCATTCTGGCCACTACAGGCACAGTGAGCACCGGTCTGTTCCAAACCGCCTTGGAAGCCTGCGGACTGGAGTCCGCCGTGCCTGGTTCATACGGCCAAAACCTTGTGATGTCTCTGATTTATGATGAAATCAAGGCGGGCAGGCCCGCCGATCCGGAAAAAAGTTTGAAGCCGTCTCCCGTGAACTGCAGCTCTCAGGCTGTGACAGCCTGATTCTCGGCTGTACCGAGCTTTCCCTCATAAAGAAAAACACGCCGTTAGATACGGGTATTTAGACGCCTTGGAAGTTCTGGCAAAGCGCTGCGTACAGGCCTGCGGCGCTCCTCTGAAAAACAGAATACTCCGTTTTGTTTACATAATTTTCTACAGGAAAGGAAGATTAGCCATGTGCGGCTTTGTCGGTTTCTGGAATACTCCGGAGGTTGCAGACTATGAAACAGTTATCCATGCCATGGCCGACCGCATTATACACCGCGGTCCGGACGATGCTCATTATTATGTGGACGACGACATTTCCCTTGGATTCCGCCGCCTCTCCATCATAGACCTGGAAGGCGGCAGGCAGCCCATCCTCAACGAGGGACGGTTCAAAGGCCCTGCTGTTCAATGGAGAGATTTACAATTACCAGAGTCTGCGGGAGGATTTACTGCAGAAAGGCCATACCTTTACTACGAAATCCGATTCCGAAACCATCCTTCACGGCTACGAGGAATACGGAAAGGAAATTTTGCAAAAGCTGCGGGGAATGTTCGCTTTTGTTATCTGGGATAAAAAGGAGAAAAAGTTATTTGGAGCCAGGGATATTTTCGGCATCAAACCTTTCTACTACTACAAAAAAAGGGAAACCAGTTCATGTTCGGCTCTGAAATCAAAGAGTTTTCTCTCCCATCCCTGCTTTTGAAAAGGAGCTGGATGAAGAAAAATCCCGGAATACTTGTCCTATGAGTACATCCCCCTATGAAAAACACCATCTTTAAAAACGTTTATAAGCTGCCTGGCGCACACTGTTTTGTGTACCAAAATGGAAAATTGGAAGTTGAGCGGTATTATCGGATCCAGTACCGCATCGAAGAGGATAAACCCTGGAATACTGGGAAGACGCCATTGCCAAGGAATTTACCGAATCCGTGGCCATGCATCAACTGAGTGATGTAGAAGTGGGGTGTTTCCTCTCCTCAGGAGTGGACTCCAGCTATGTGGTCAAGGAAAATCTCCAAGGGCACAAAGAGGTAAAAACCTTTTCAGTGGGTTATGAAGGGAAAAGTACAGTGAACCGCCCTATGCCCAGGATTTTTCCAAGGTAGTGGGGGTTCCCAATATATCCAATAAAGTGTCTGCCGATGATTTCTTTGACGCCATGCCGGAAATCCAGTATTTTTATGGATGAACCTCTGCCAAACCCTTCGGAAATCCCCCTGTATTTTCTGGCTCAGAACGCCCGTAAATATGTAAAAAGTGGTGCTTTCCGGAGAAGGTGCGGACGAATTGTTCGGAGGATATCCTATGTATCTGCAGGGCGGGCATTTCCAGCGGTACACAAAAAGATTCCTCGTCCCGTCCGTAAAATGGCCGGTGCAGTAGCAAAACGGCTGCCGGAATTCAAAGGAAAACATTTTATTGTGCGGGGCGCCATGGAGCCTTATCAACGTTTCATGCGGGCCAACTACGTGTTCCAGAGTGCAGAACGGCAGAAATATCTGAAGCGGACAATCACATCCTCTCTCCCGGAAGAATACAGCAGACGTTACTTTGACGAGGTACCGGGTCTGGATGAACCCACTCAGCTGCAGTATGTGGATATGCACACCTGGATGATCTACGATATTCTGCTGAAACCGGACCGCATGAGTATGGCAAATTCTTTGGAACTGCGGGTTCCCTTCCTGGACAAGAAAATGCTGGAGCTTTCCGTCCGCATCCCCACCCGCTTCCGGGCGGACTGCGCTACAGAGACCACTAAAAAGCGCTGCGCAGCGCCGCCATCAAACAGCTTCCGGAACGCACCGCCAACAAAAAGAAATTGGGCTTTCCCGTACCTCTGACCGACTGGCTGCGGGAGGACAAATACTACAATAAGGTAAAAAGACGCCTTTCAAAGCGATATCGCTGAAAAATTCTTCGTCACAAAAGAACTGATGAAACTGTTGGACGATCATAAGGCTGGCAAGGCTTTGAATATGCAGAAAATCTGGTCCTTCTATACCTTTATCATTTGGTATGACCAATTTTTTATTAAGAATTAAAGCTCAATGAAAAAGGGAGACCGCTGCAGTTTATCCTGCAGCGGCCTCCTGTCATATTCATAAGCGGCGAAAAAATTGCATCCGGGGTGTTTTAAACTTGGTACAAAGCCGAATGGTGGAACTCACTTCTTTCTGACCGGATAAGCCAGCCTGGCCCCTTCTGCCGCTGAAGCCCCAAAGTTGAAGCTGGGCGCGGTGTCGGGAGCCCATTCAAATCCATACCTTCCCGGTTCATAGCGTTCCACAGCCCGGAAAGCAGCTTCTATCGCTGTGCAGAACTCTTCCTCCCGCTCAAAGGGCTCGCTCTGAAAATACAACAATGTACAAGGCGGAAGCTCTGCCAGCTCACAGTTTTCCGGCAGTCTGGCGCAGTAGTCCATCGGCACTTCCACACCGGCCGCCACCCTGGAAAAGCCCGCCTTATGCAGAAAATCCGGTAATTCCAAGATCGCCGCCATGTCGAATTTTTTGGGGTATACTGTTGAATAGCCCCTCCCAATCAATTGAGTTCACTCGCAGTAGGTCCAGTAATCCGTCGCATTCCTGGACCGTTGAAAATCAGCTTACGGGCGCATCGCTCCACCGGGATCACTGTGCAGGTTGTCATGCTTTTTCCATTTTTTCTCTCTCCTTACCAGTGATATTGAGATAATAATTGCGAACCGGATACTGTAAAAAAAGGAATCGCCATTTTCTCCTCCGATACTCTCTGGGGGGCCACGCCGAACATTCGTGAAAAAGCTCGGTGAATCCCTCATGGGAATCGAAGCCTGTGGACAGCGCGGTTTCCAGTATGGTAGAGGATTCCTTAGCCAATTCTTCAGCACTCTGGGTCAGCTGGACCCTCCGGAGGTATTGGCCCGGCGTATAACCAGTAAGTTCCCGGAAAATCCTGCCTGCATGGCGTCTGGAATAGCAGGCCGCCTTCCAAAAGCCTTCCCAGTCAAATTGCTCCCCAGAAGCATGTATACGCAGATAATCCTGCATCCTCTGCACCGCCTCCACCTTTTCCCCAATGTTCCACCTGCGCTTCCCCCTTTTCAACAGTAAATCCAGCTGCGTTGGAGCCTCTGACTCGGTCTCTACATTCGGCTGGTCACAATATTCTCTCTGCCGTTAGCATACCGCACCTCGCGATAGATTTTCTTGACGGAAACAGCCATTCTTTTCGTATTTTCTAACCGTCAGTAGAATTTGACTTTTCAATCCGCTTTCCCTTATAATGGAATTGGCAGTTATGCCAATTTTATGCAGAAGGGAATGAGAGTTCTATGAAAAAGCAGTGAAGGGCCTTATATTCGGCGCAGTGCTGGGTGGTGTCGGTATCCTCTGCGCGGCTGTGTTCAGCCGCTTCGGCACCTCATTTCAGGACTTATGCTTCTACATTGGTATCGTACTTCTCGTCCTGGGGCTTTTCGCCATGCAGAAGGGCTCTCCCACCACAGGCATTTTCACTCCATCCGGCGGGGCTAACGCCTCCGGGGAGGCTCACTGGAATGCCAGTGTCGCCATGCAGGAATCTCAAAATACGGGCCCCTCAAATTTCGGCAGAATCGTGTACTGAATTTAATCCTGCTTCCCTCGCCATGCTGCTGGCCGCCGCTTTGCTGTTTGCCGCTCTTGGTATTTCCTATCTATTGAAATAAATAACAAAATTCGCTGTTCCATTTGAAGAAAGGGCCTGCTGCCTCAGGAGTTTTTCTCCTCTGCAGCAGGTCCATTTTTTCGGCAGAGTCATCCGCCGCTCTAAAGCCATTTGCTAAACAGACGGCGGTAAAATGCGTTACCTGCAGGCAAGCAGTTCCGGCTGAATTTCCATTAAAAAATCCAACAGCTTTCCCTGCTCCCGGCACTCAGCATTGGTCGCAATTACAGCGTTGTCATCAGGAAAAACGACAGCGAACTGCCCATACTTGCCGTCGGCCCGGAAGGAGTTCCTGGCTCCTCTCCAAAGAGATAGCCGTATCCTCCCCTCCGTTGTCCGCCTGCTTCCGAGTTGCCTCGCTGACATACTCCTCCGGCAGCAGCTGCCTGCCGTTCCAATTCCCGTGCTGCAGAAGAAGCTGGCCAAAACGGGCCAGCTCTGAAACACAGAAAAAAGTCCCCCGGCGCCGAAGCGTATAGCCCAGCGGATCCGCCTCCCAGGTGGGACGCACAATTCCCAAAGGCTCAAACAAACGGGGGAGTCAAATAGCTGACTAAATCGCAGCCTGCACGTCTCTGTACCAATATTCCGGCCAGGTAGGGACCTACATTGTTATACTGAAATTCGGAGCCAGGCTTCCTGATAAAAGGCTGCGCAAGGGAATATTTTACCCAATCACGTTCCTTTAAAACGGCCGCTGTTCCCCCATCAGCGCAGGAGATTTCTGTCCCAGCGCCATCGTCAGCAGATCCCGCACTCTGGCCTCCTGCAGAAATTCATCAGGCTCATCTGGAATCTCCTCCGCAAAAACATCTGCCAGCTTCTCCTCCAGGCTCAGCAGCCCCTCCCGCTGGGCGATGCCCACCGCGGCGCTGGTAAAGCTTTTACTTGCAGAATACTGGTTCCGGCGTATTTCGCCGTCGTAATCCCGCCGCAGAACTTCCTTACCATCCTTCCATACCAACAGATTCAGCATCCGCAGCTCCTGCGCGGAACGATCAAACTCTTTCAAATCCATGGAATCTCTCTCCTCCGCAACTATATTTGGCATCAGTATAGCATGTTGTCGAAAAAAAAGAAAAGAGAGGAGGACATTGTCCCCCTCTCTGTTCAGTTCAAAAAGTTTTCATTCAGTGTAACGCCAAAATCGTGGGCAATAGCGCGAAGATCATCATCGCGGATGGTCTGAAGCAACTTTCCCTGGCCCCCCGGAAAGCACCAGAAGATAAATCTGTGCCGCCTTTTCAATGGTGTGCATCAGCCCAAAGGTTGTGTCAAAATCCGGACCGGAACAGAACAGTCCGTGATGGGCCCATACAGCCGCATCGTACTCCTTCATCAGTTCGCTGGTAGCCCGCAAAATAATAGCCGCCCCGCCCGGCACCATCCAGGGCACGACCCCAACGCCTCCGGGAAACACCACCGGACACTCTGTAGCACTTTGCCAAAGGGCTCTTGTAAACGCCTTGGCTTCCAGAGGCAAAAAGATAGTCAGGGCAATCAGATACGGCGTATGCGTGATAAATAACCCGGCATTCACCGCCGGTAGCGTTTTTCCTGACACTGTGATTCAAAAAAAATGGCTGGAAATGCTGGTTGGCTTTGCGCCGCCCCTCTAGTCCCCAAACAATCCTCCAGGCAGAGCCCGCTTCATTGATCTCTACAATGCCAATATTGTGTTCTGGATCATCTTCAACATTGCGGAAATATTTTCCGCTCCCCTTGTAGTAAGGGAAATACTCTCCCCCGAGATTCTCTTTTGCTTGCACCCCCATGTCCGTCCACTGGCTGGATACCTAGAAGTAAGGACGGCAGGCCTCTGTCTCCTCGGGCCGCATACGGTAGGTGAGGTTTCCCCCGTTGCGTTCATGCCAGCCCTGCTTCCAGCCGTCGGCACACATGCGGATATAAACCGCGAACCGTTTTATTTTCCTGGACCTTCATTCTTCTGCTCTCTTCCTTTCTCAGCCTCTTCTGCTCAACACATCCATCTCGTACTGCCTTACCTCTTCAAACCATACCTTGGTCGCCGGTACGTGGGTGTCGCAGTAGTGCTCCCAGATATCGCCAAACGGCAGTGTTTTCAACTCTTCTGAAAGCATCATCAGCTCTGTAAATTCCGCTTTGTCCTGCAGTTCCTTCATTTTTTCAGCAGGCTGCAGCAGAGCATAGAAAGCAACGCTTTTTTGCATGTTGCGGGTTCCCTACTATCAGGCGGAAATTTATTGACAGAGGCGTCAAAAAAGTCCAGGCCAATCAGAACGCGGTCCAGCGCATCATTGCGCACGATTTCTTTGGCTATCTCCTTGAGCTCGTCTTCAGCAGCACCACATGGGATTCGCTGTCCCAAAGCGGACAGGCCGGGTCACATGCAGCGGAACCTTATCAAAAAAAGGCAAGCAGGCTTGGAATTTTATCGCTGACCATCTCAGTGGGATGGTAGTGTCCATTGTCTAAAAAAGATCGTAAACGCCGGGATGAGACGCCGCATAGCTCAGGTAGAACTCTGCAGAACCCACGGTATAGAGCCTCCATCCCGATTCCGAACACCTTGCTCTCTCTACACAATCGATAACCCCTGGAAGCTCTTCCGCAAAAAATTTCATCCAAGCTTTTCTTCAGGCGCAGCCGGGGAGACAGGCGGTCCGCCGGAATGTCCTTATATCCGTCAGGAATCCATACATTGCGACTGGACCGGAGACCCCAGCTGCGGGCGATATAGGGAAGAAATCCTCCGGCAGCAGATCCGTGCTCTACCCAGAATCTTCTTACAGTTTCATCCGGAGAAGAGAGTGTGAGATTGTCCCGAATCATGGGATGGCTGAAAAAGGTGGGATTAAAGTCGATACCGATGTTATTTTTGGCAAATTCCACCCATTTTCAAAGTGACGCTCCAGGGCATTTCTGATCCGCCCGTTCGCCGGGTTCTAACACCGCATAGCTGGCATGCAGATTGATCCGCTTTTTTCCCGGGATCAGGCTTAACGCTTTCTCAAATCAGCTGTCAGTTCCTCAAAATTGCGGGCCTTCCCGGGATATTATTTCCGGTAGCCTGATTCCTCCGGAAAGCGCTTCACCGCTGTTCTCAAATCCTGTGACATCATCCCCCTGCCAACAGTGGATGCTCACCGGCACGCTTCCAAGCTTTTCAGGGCTTGTTCCACATCGACACCCAATTCCTCATAGCGCCGCTTTGCACCTTTCATAGCGATTTTCCATAAAAAAGTCCTCCTATTTTATTCCACATGATATTCCTATAGGAAAGCTGTTCCTTTCCGCTTTTCTGGCTGCTTCCAACGAAGGAAATTCACCTGCCGCGATCATCTGCACCATCAGATTTCTCCCAGTGCAGTTCCCTCCGTAGGCCCTGCGAATACTGGAAGCCCAGACGCCTTAGCCGTCAATTCATTGAGATAGCTGTCCTTACTGCCCCGCCCACGATATTGACCGCCGTAACTTCGATGTAAGCGCCTCTAATTCCTGAATAGAGGCTGCATAGCAGTCTGCTAAGCTCCCATAGATACACTGTACCACTTCCCCACAGTCTCCGGAACAGGCTGCTCCGTTTTTCGGCAAAACGCAACGCACTGCTTCCATCATGCTTTGGGAGCCAGAAAGCTTTTCATCGTTTACGTCCACCCGGCTTTTGAATTGGTCGGCTTCCCGGGCTAAGGATTCCAATTGAGCAAAGGAATATTCCTTGTTCAGTTCTCTGCGTATTGATTGGATCATCCACAGGCCCATAATATTTTGAGATATCGGAATCGATATTCATAACCGCCCTCGTTGGAAAAATTAGCTTTCCTACTGGCCTCCGTCGTGATGGGTTCCCTGTTTTCCGAACCCAGCGCCCAGTGCCGCTGGAAAGGTAGACGCCGCCCCTCGTCCTTTGCAGGCACCGCCAAAAAAGCCGAACCTGTATCATGGGTTGCCGGCAAACGTACCGTACAGTCAAATCCTACAGCTTCCTGTACCTGAGGCGTCAGTCCTCCCAAAAGGTAACCAGGCATCCGAAGCTCATCGAACAGACGCCGTGGAAACCGAAGCGGTCAATCAATTCCCAATCCCAGGTCTTTTTTCCTTGGCGTTGACAAGAGCGGAGGTGGTAGCTTCCGTATACTCGTTCTCTTTTTTTCCGGTTAGGCAGTAGTGCAGGTAATCCGGAACCATCAGCAGCCGATGGGCACGTTCCAGCAAATCCGGCTGTTCCTTTGCAGTGCCGTCAACTGATAGAGGGTGTTGAACACCTGCTTTTTTGAATCCCAGTTCTCTCATAGAGTTCTTCAAAGGGGACGCATTTCTCCGAAATTACATCCATACCGCTGGTTCTGCCCTCCCGGTATGCCACCGCGTCTCCCAGCAGCTTTCCCTCCCGGTCAGCAGCACAAAATCCACGCCCCAGGTGTCAATTCCCATGGATACAGGCAGCTTCCCAGCTGTCCGGCATGCCCTCATCCCTTCCAGTACATGAGAGAAGAGCCGGGAAAGATCCCAGCACAGACATTTTTCTCCTCTGGGTTATTTTCAAACCTGTATACCTCTTCTAAAATGACCTTCTTCCGTCCTCCACATGACCGAGGATATGCCTTCCGACGACGCGCCGATATCCACTGCCAGATAGTATGTGACGCTCATGGTATTGCCCCCTTTCTGTTCCTATGATACTGGATCAAAACAAAAGAAAGGACGGTATTTTATAAAAACACGTCCTTACTTATTTATTGACTGATTTCAGACAGCCGTACGCTTCTGGGGATTCATCGGCGCCGGTACTCCCTTGGCGTCATTCCGTACCGCTCCCGAAAAATCCTATAGAAATAGCTGGTATTTTCATAGCCCACCTGCCGTTATGATGTCCTGCACCGGAAGCCTTGTGCTGCACATCAGCTCAGCCGCCTTGGTCAGACGCTTTTCACGAAGCAGCTCTTTGAAGGTCCTTCCTGTAGCCTCATGTACTGCATTGCTCAGATACGGCAGAGAAAACCTCCTGTCCCGCGCAAAAGCCGTCAGATCTGCTGTACGATAGTTCTCCTCAATCTCCCGCAGCACATCCAGCACAATCCCATTTCGCTAAACGCGTTTTTCTCCAGAGAGATGTCCGCCGTGTAATTCAGAAGCTGGAGAAACAGAAGGCCCATTGTAGTTTGGTTGATCCGCCGGGAATTGGATTGGGCGTTGACAGGCTCCAAACCAAGTTTTCCATTAAATTTTGCACAGGCAGGGCGTCTGCCACCCGGAAATGCAGATAGCTGATCTCTTCCCCCCGCCGCGCCGAAGACTGCCGATCAAAAAAATTTCCCCAAAATATTGTCGGCTCTATCATCTCAAAGGCCAAATCGAAAAACTGGGGCAGCACAATGAGATTGACGCCGATATCCTCCAAATCTGCCCTTTCTACCGAATGAACAGCGTGCTGGTTGAGAAACAACAGCTCCCCCTGACGAAGCGTTAATGGAGGCGCGCCGTCAACCGAATGCACAACGTCTGACCGCTGCACATATACATGATCTCCACATAATTGTGGAGTGGCGCGGAAACGGTCAGAACCTGGTGTGGGGCCGCATGGTAATCAGCTTTCCCTTTTCCAGCAGCTTTTTCCCTGTCCACTGTAAAACCGCTGCCGGTGGCATAGCGCTCCCGCTCCACCCACCGCCTGCAAGGAGGGCCCGTTCCTCCCTCTGTGACCATTCGAAGCCGCTCCATGAGCTTTTGTTCCATCTTTATGACCATGGCTTTCGCTTTGCGAAAGCATTCCTTTCCTGTGGAACTGTGGCTTTCGGGATTTGAAAAATCTCGAAAAGCCATTAAAGGCATTTGAAAGAATGATCTTTCAAACTTCACTCTCATTTAAAAAAGTATAACATGTTTTTCCTGTTATGAAAAAGCCGCCGCTTCTTTCCAAACGGTGCAAACTGCAGCATCAGGCCAAAATCGTCTCAGCCTCCTGCTGGGTGAGATATTCACTTGACCATCTGCTCCCTACCTGGCGCTGGCGTTGCATTGCGAGATCCGGGTTTTTCCGTCAGGTCGTAAACCGAAGGAGCATTAGGGATCCCCGCCAAAAGGGTGCTTTCATAGTCCGTCATCTCCGACGGCTCCTTGCCGAAATAAGACAGGCTCGCTTCCCCTTACGGTATAACAGCCGTTTCCGAAATAAATACTGTTAAGGTAGAGCTCCAGAATCTCTTCCTTGCTATACTTGTTTTCAAGTTCCAGAGCCAAAAAGACCTCTGCGATCTTGCGGGTAAACTTCTTTCCTGTGTAAAAATACAAATTTTTAGCCAGCTGTTGCGTGATTGTACTGCCTCCCTCCGCCAGAGAAAGCGTTTTGATATCGTTCCATAAAGCACGTCCCGTCGCTAAAAAGTCAAAGCCCTCCATGCTCATAAAACCGATGATCTTCCACCGAAATCACCCGCATCCCGGTAAATGGCAGGCAGGTCCTCCAGCGGAGTGTAATTTTCTTTTTTTCCCGCGCCTCCCACCATTCGGGAGACAGGGGTTTCAGAGACAGCTTTGCTGTACATAGAATAGCCCTGCTCAAACCAGTACCGCCACAGCACATATCCCCCACCACAACAGCGCTGCAAACAAATTTCGTATCCAACGAAGCAACTTCATGGAATGTTTCCCTTCCTTCTCCAATAAAACTCTCCTTTTTGCTGGAGAAAAAGCATACCATAAGGTTCTTACGAAAAACTTGTGACTCTCTCTTGCAATTCAATATCAATTTTCTTTTCAGGTTTTCCGCGGGCTTTGCCTCATTTCCCCTTTTCCTTCTCTGCCTGTCTCAAAAGACATAGGACGATCTGTCCGAGCGTTCCGGACAGAAATGGTATCCCAATCGCTGAAAGGCCTGCATTTCTTCCGGATTCTCTGCTTGCCTTTCTGCAAGGAACCGCACCATCTCTCCTCTGGCCATCTTCACGTAGACGCCTTTTTTCCACCACCCTGCCCTCCTCCAGCTCACCAAACACCGGCGTAACACGCGGATTTCTTCCGGCAGGTAAGGGAGCACCGTCCTGGCATATTCTTTCGATGCCAGGTTGACGAGTACCTCTTCTCCGGATATAAGCTTCTTGGCCGGCTCAGCTCCCCAAAACTCATACAGGCTTTTATAACCCTTAAACTTTATCTTCGCCTGCATCTCCAGCCGGTAAAGGGAGAACTCCGTCAAAGGGCCGCAAAATCCCATAAAATCCGGAAAGAATGTACAGACGTTTTCGTACATATCCGAACTGTTCCTCTGTAAAAAAGTTGAGGCGCCATATACTGATACTGAACGCCATCAAATGCCAGCAAAGCCGGCGTAACGGCGTGCTCCAACACCATATCCCGGTACCGTTCATAATTCAGGGCAGCGATGCCGTCATTGCAGCAAAGGAGCTTTTTAAGCTCCTGGACGGTCAGTCCCCTGCAGTATTCCAAAAGTTCGCAGGCTTTCGACAGCAACTGCGGCAGCTGCTCCGCCTGCAGAAAAAATCCACGTCAGCCCGCATCTTCTTTGCCGGTGAGATGAAAAAGCCTCATCACCCTTTTTCAACTCCATGCATCTCCTCATGCTCCCTGCTTAAGTTCCTCATGCAGCTGGGAATCCCAGCGGAGATTGGTCTCCGTCAGGACCGCTTTCAAGGCTATCGGAGCCAACTTTTTCCTGCGGTACTTCTGCAGAAAGGCCTCCAACAGGCGCGTCCGGAAAATTGGCCATCACAAGCATTTCTCTCCCAATTCAGAACCACTGTACAACCCGCCTAGAAGAGGTTCCATTCCGCATAAAGCGGCAAGAGTTTCCTGGTACTCCTCTTTTTTTACCTGTCTCACTTTTTATTTTCAAAGCCAGGCACAACAGTTTCAGCCGGCTTTCGCTTCTGTGGATCAATCTCATACAGCAAAATCGTAGGCACGCTCATGATTTTTTCTTTTTCCTCCCTGCAGTCTTTTCGGCTTTACCACATATGACGCCGAATGTTTTTACTATGTTACCATTAACTTTTTCCACCCTGCAAGCCGGCTTTCTAAAATTTCAGCTTGACAAATCTAACTGTACCATTTATAGTAACAGTACACTGAAACAATACAAAATTACAGAAGGGGTTTTTTATGACAAGTGAATTTACCATTGCCGTCCATGCTCTGGTCTATTTAAATCACAAGGCTCAGTTGCTATCGAGTGAAGCATTGGCGAAGAATATCTGTACCAATCCTGCACGGGTGCGAAAAATCATGACAAAACTGAAAAAAGCCGGATTTGTATCCAAAGGAAAGCGCGCCAGAAGCGCGGTTACCGCATGTTGAAAGCGCCGCAGGAGCTCAACCTTTGGCTGTAGCGGACGCCGTAGAGGCCAAATTTGTCACTGCTCCTGGCACAGCGGCGACACCGATATGGACTGTCTGGTGGCCTCGGGCATGGCGGGGATCATGGACCGTCTTTGTGCGGATTTGGACGGTATCTGCCGGGAGCGCACGGAACAGATTCACCTCAGCGATATCGACAAAATGATTTTTAAGACTTGACCAGTCTTTCTCATCAGCAAAAGTTTAAACGAAAGAAAGGAAAACGCGAGTCCAGATATTTTCTCCTTCCCAATTTATCTCTGACTGCGCGTATGGAAAATCTATGGGATTTGATATTCAGACCGGCATTTCAGCCGTCACCGTATTTCTTCAGGGATTGCTCAGCTTTTTCTCTCCTTGCGTACTTCCCCTGCTTCCCCTTTATATCGGCTACCTTTCAGGAGGAGCCAGAACTGTGGAGGCAGACGGTACCAGCCGTTATAAGCGCGGCAAAGTGATGCTCAACACACTCTTCTTCGTGCTTGGCATCAGTTTTTGCCTTTCTGCTTCTGGGGCTTGGTTTTACCGCTGCCGGACAGTTTTTCGGAGATAACCGTCTGCTATTCAGCCGTATAGGCGGCGTTCTGGTTCTTCTGTTTGGCCTATACCAATTGGGCGTGTTTGGCTCTTTTAAAGTGGTGGGCAGGATCATCGCCTCCCATTCCATCTGGACAAATTCGCTATGAGTCCTCTTGTGGCATTGCTGCTGGGCTTCACTTTCAGCTTTGCCGGACCCCTGCGTAGGTCCTGACGCTTGCCAGCGTGCTCCTCATGGCTTCCTCTGCGGCCGCGGCGAAGGGCTTCCTGCTGATTGGCGTCTACACACTGGGCTTTGTGCTGCCGTTTCTTGCGGTGGGGCTTTTTACCAGGGTTCTCTTGGAATTTTTCCGCAAAAACACAGGGGCGTTTCAAATACACCGTCAAAATCGGCGGTGTTCTGATGGTCTTTCTGGGGTTAATGATGCTGACGGGCTGATGAACAATATCACCGGATACCTGTCCGGTTTTGGAACTGCCCCCTCTTCTTCTGAGAGCGCTTCTGCCGGTTCTGGCAACGATACGGGGTCTTCCCTCCGCATCATCTTCAGAATCCGCTCCAGAGAGCTCTTCCAACGTTTCTCAAGAGTCTACTCCAAACTTCTGCAGAAGAGCCGACACCTGCGCCGGATTTCACCCTGACAGACCAATTCGGTGAAACCCATACCCTTTCTGATTACAAAGGAAAACTGTATTCCTCAATTTTGGGCCACTTGGTGCCCTCCCCTGCCGGGCAGAAATGCCGGAAATTCAGGAGTCTATGAAGAGTATGGGTATAACGAAAATGATGTGATCATGACTGGGCGCTGCAGCCCCCGGACTGGGACAGTTCGCACCCCATATGGGGGCACTCACTTTTATGCGATATGAAGAGATTTGCAAATCGACTATATCAAATGGTTCTGAAGAGGAGCCGTCGCAGGCGGCAATTGTGTCTGAAGTCATCATATTTTTCATTCCTCGGTTTTATCTGTCTGCCAACATGGTTTACCTAAATAATTTACCGCACCCCATGATTTTAAAAAATGTTCAAACAGGGCTTTTTATAGTAAAAGACAACTATTTGAACATTTTTTATTCACGGTTATTACTTATTTTATAACAGTTCAAACAGCATGAAATGTTACCTTATTTTTCATTTCTGTCGCTTCTGTCATTTCTATCTCTTCTGTTTTTCTCTCTTTAAAGAAATAATAACGTGTCTGAACGGCTCTTCCCCATCACTTCTTGTCACAACATATTTGTCGTTCTGAAGAGCGGCATGGATAATACGTCTCTCGTAAGGATTCATTGGCTCAAGAGATACGGAACGTTTCGTTCTTTTAACCTTGTAAGCAATATTCTGTGCAAGTGTGTCCAACGTCTCTTTTTCTTCTCTCACGGTAATTTTCCGTGTCAAGCTTCACTCTGATATAATCACTGCTGGATTTATTCACAACAAGGCTCACAAGGTACTGAAGGGAATCCAGGGTCTGTCCTCTCTTACCGATCAGAATACCCATATCATCACCTTTCAGGTTTACATTCATCTCTTTTTTCCGTCTCATTATACTCAACGCTGATATCTACTGCCATATTCATCGCATCAAATACCTGCTCGAGAAATTCGATGGCTTTATCCTGAGGGTCTCTTTCCTCTTAGCCCGGATAATTGCCGGTTTAGAACCAATTCCAAGAAACTGGCGCTGCCTTTTTCAACTATTTCATATGTCAGCTTATCGCTGGTCGTCTGAAGCCTCTATCAGCGCTTTTGTAACTGCTTCTTCTACTGTTTTTGCGGTAACTGTAACCATATCCATACGGCACCCCTCCTACTTGTTGTGCTTCTCATTATACTTCTGCACCATTTTTGCTTTGGAAGCAAGACTTCCAGGCTTCGGATCTGAATTATAGAACTCCGTTGATTCTTTTTTTACCTGTCTGTCAATCTTTGACAGCTTTTCATTCTCAACTGCTCTTCTTTCTCTGTCTGTGCCTGTATATTCTTTAGTTAGCGCTGGCATTCTGGTTTACCTTTGCCGGAGGAAGTCCCTTCTTGGCGCGTTTCTTATTCATCTTATCGACATTCTTCTGAATCAGCTCGTCCATATCGACTTTATTCATGTAAGAATTAACTGCAAGCTGCTGCACAATCTGGAATGCACCCTGAACTACCCAGTAAATACCGATAGCGGCCGGGAACGTAAAACAGAAAAATACGGATACCAGCGGCATTGTCATCATCATGGTATTCATTGTCTGCGCACCGGGAGCATCCGATCCATCTGCTGTGTATTGCTCATCAGCTTTGTGGAGAACCACTGAGTCAGACCGGCCAGGATCGGAATAAGCCATGCAATTGAAATGTTGGTAAAAAACCGGTGAACGGCGCCGTTGCAAGGTTGATTCAAGGAACGAGTTCATCTGTTCGATTTTTAGAAGCATTTTCTGCAATTACATTTGAAATCTGCGGGAATGTATCTGCAAGCGCCTGCCAGTTGAAGGCGTAAACTTGTATAATAAATCTACAACTTTATCTGCATTATTATAGTCTAT
>VOFI01002390.1_pt1 | contig 33159 bp, 49 predicted proteins | sample 5384131 | NCBI WGS metagenome assembly VOFI01 (sample SAMN12384728, study PRJNA508395) | human gut metagenome | isolation source: healthy gut H | host: Homo sapiens
TGATTGAGGCGGAGTGCCGCCGGCATGCCGCCCTGGCACGGGCGGACGCGGCCCGCCGGGCCGAGCATGAGGAGGTGGCGGAGGCCCTGGCGTGGGCGCTTCGCTGTCTCGGGAAGGAGGAGCCCATATGCGTATCGGTGAGGCTTACACCTTTGTCCCCGCCGCCTTCGGCGCGGAAATTGGGGGCAAGGACACAAAAACCATCCCCCGGCGGGTGACCGGGCATATTGAGTACATCAACCGGGCCCACCGCTACTTCACCGTCCGGGTGGACACCGGGCGGGGAATCCTGCGGGAGAGCTTCAAATTTTAGACCAGAGAAAGGACGATAAACGTGAAGACAATCGCCATTGTAAACCTGAAGGGCGGCGTCGGGAAGACTGTCACCGCCGTCAATGTGGCCGCCATCCTAGCCACCGAGTACGGCCAGCGGGTGCTGCTCATTGACGCAGATCCCCAGGCCAACGCCACCCAGTCCCTGCTCCCGCCGGGGGAATATAACACCTGGCCGGGCTGCTGACCATCCCGGATGTCTACTACGACGACCTGCTGTATCACAGCAGCATCCGGGGCCTGGACGTATTGCCGGCCGACGACGAGCTGCGCAACCTGGACGTGGATCTGCTCCAGGGGGAGCGGCCCAACCTGCGGGCCATCCGTGACCTGCGGGACGCGATGGAGGAGGGTGACGCCTACGACTGCATCGTAATTGACTGCCCGCCCGCGCTGTCCCCGGCCTGCGCGGCGGCCATTGCCGCCTCCACTGATGTGGTCATCCCCATCAAAGTGGACGCCTACAGCGTCCGGGGGATGAATGAGCTGACCGCCCAGATTGACCGCCTGCGGAGCATCTACCCGGACGTGCATGTTGCTGGTTGCCTGCCCACCATGTGGTACCGATCCGACACAGTAGAGCAGGGGGAGCGATTGCTTCAGGAGCAGGCCCCGGTCCATGTCTTTGCCAGCCACATCCGGCGTAGCCCCAAGGTGGACGAGTCCACCTGGACGGGGGAGCCGGTGGTTAGTTGGTCGCCCCGCTCCGCAGCGGCCCAGGATTACCGGGCCTTTGTAGCGGAGTTTCTGTGGGAGGAGGCGGCAAAGTAATGGCCAAGTTTGACATCACGGCGGCTTTTCAGGCCGCAGTGGGCGCCGCCGGAAATGTGTCCAAGTCGGACACATCGAGGGAGACCATCGAGTACATCGGCCTGAACAAGCTGGATGCTGACCCAGGCAATTTTTACAGCCTGGCCGGTTTGGAGAATCTGGCGGCCAATATTGAGCTGTGCGGTCTCCAGCAGCCCATCCGGGTACGGCCGACGGAGGACGGGCGGTACGTCATCATTTCCGGCCACCGGCGATGGTCGGCACTCAAGCTCCTGCGCAGCACAGAGGGGAGCGGGGACCGATGGGCAAGCATCCCCTGCATTGTGGAGCGGGACGAAGTATCCCCGGAGCTCCGGGAGCTGCGGCTGATCATGGGCAACAGAGATACCCGGAAACTATCACCGGCGGAGGTATCCAAGCAGGCCCAGCGGGTGGAGCTGCTGCTCTATCAGCTCAAAGAGCAGGGCTATGAGTTCCCCGGCCGGATGCGCGACCAGGTGGGGGCAGCCTGCCAGGTGTCCGCCCCCAAACTGGCCCGGCTCAAGGTCATCCGGGAGAGGCTGATACCCGCGTACCTGGAGGTATTCGACCGGAACAAGCTCCCGGAGCAGACGGCCTACGTCCTGGCACGGATGGAGACTGCTCTCCAGGAGCGGCTGGCGAATATGCTGCCGAACCTGCCCACCGGGAGCCGGGCGGAAGAACTGCTAGAGTTGGCCAAGGCCGGTACAGACTGGCGGCCAGCCTTCTCCTGCCCCGACGGCAGCCCCTGCAAGCGGGGAGACGCGTTCCTCCGGCATGATTTGGACTGCTTCTACGGCGAATTGTGCAAGGGCGAAACCTGCTGCCTGGACTGCGAGAGGGCCAAGGCCAGCAGCTATGCCTGCGAGCGCATGTGCGCCAAGGCCAAGGCCGCCCGGAAGGTGCAGCGGGACGAGGCAGAGGCCAGGGAAGCCAAACGCGAAGCGGAGATCCAGGCGGAAATCCGGAAGAATGTGCAGCTCCGGGCCCAGAGGCTTGCCGTAGCCGCCGGCGCCGCTGGGTTGGACAATGAAGCATCCATCCGCATCTCGGATTATGGCCAGAGCCTGACAGCCAAGAAACTGCGGGAATGGGCCGCAGGCCACTTTGACCAGGATGATAGGCTGTATCCCAGTACCCTTAACGCTAGGGACTTCAGCGACCCGGTCCGACTGGCCAAGGATCTGGGGTGCTCTACGGACTACCTGCTGGGTGTTACGGACGAGCTGACCGGCCCGTCGGCGGCCTCTACATCCGCAGCGAAGCAGGCCCGGGAAACTGCGCCGGACAGCGGCGATGACGACGGCCCCTGGCATTGGTGGCCGGAGCAGCCGCAGGAGAGCGGCCTGTACTGGTGCATCACGGGCCCTATGTCCCAAGGTGGGAGTCTCTACTGGTGGAGTGCTGAGAAGGAGAGATGGGAGCACGCGGCCATGGCCTTCCCGCTATCGCCGACCGTGACGATCTGGATGCGATGCCCGCAGCTCCCTGCGAGCATGGACTGGCAAAGACAGGAGGATCCAGATGGCAAAGAATAAGAAAACACACCACCGCCCCGGACCGGGTAAGCCCCGGGGCGCGACCTATGCCCAGGTGCTGGCCCACAAGGCGGCCGTCCGGAAGGGGCTGGAGCAGGCTGCCCGGGACGCCACGGTGCAGGTACAGGCGGATACCCATACCCAGCGGGCCATGTGGCTGATGGTGTGCTCCATCGCCGACGCCTACGGCTTCGGCCCCAAGCAGCTGCAAAAGTTTTTCACCGCGCTCCAGGACAACACGGACGAGCTGGAGCGGATGCGGGCTGAGGTGGACGAGGAATACGCCTTTGAAAAGCTCCGCCAGAAGGCCCAGGCTGTTACCGGCGCAGCCCTGAGTAAGCGGATAATCCAAACCACACCCAGCGGCGAGTGGGGTATCCCCGGTGTGGATCTGGCAACCCCTGCCGCCCAGGGTGTACGGGGCACTCTGCAAGCTCAAGGACATGGAGGCGCTGCTGGAGGTCATCAACTCTCCAACCGCTCGGGCGTGGGAGCGGGACGACGCCATCGAGCAGTTAATCCGTATGGGCAAGTAAAGAGCCGATGGGGGATTGAAGAAAATGAAAGTACCTACGGAATTTGAGGGCGTTTTTCGGGACATCGAGCTGACGGGCCACACGGGTAATCGGTAATGCCCTCCAGACCAGCAACGAGTCGCTGGCACCATCGGCCAGCCGCCCGCCGGCGGTATCGCCATGAGACACCAATATACCCGTGCAGAGATTGAGCATCTCACCAAAGAGCACCCAGTCTGGATTGAGGGCGTGGGGCTGAGGCAGCTCCAGTGGGGCGGCTGGGAGATCGCCACTCCACATCCACAACGAGCGGCTGTGCCTCAAGCATGAGCCAGACAGCCGGGGCCTGCTGCTCTCTCTGTATGGTCAAGTTTGGGTGGCCTTTGATGAACCGCCAGAGGAGTAGCAAAAAAACCGCCCCCCGAAGGGGCGGTGAAAGATCTATTCTGCTGGTTCAGGAGGGCACTTGAGCGTCCAGCCCGAAGTAACTCATGGCGGGGTTTTTCGCTTTCCGCACATAGTGAGTGCGATTGCCCGAAAGCCGGAAGCAATCTGGTGGGCTGAGCGGTCTCCTTCTGGTTTCTCAAAGAGGGCGGTATTCTCCCGCGCCCAGAGGATCAGGTTGCGAACTGTGATCTCGTTCCCGCACGGATCCACAAGAGTCCAGATCTTGGCCTCCTGGTTCGTCTCAAAACGGCCGGCAATAGGGGATTGCTGGGCCATAGCCGTGCCGAGCGCGAGATTGGCGGTCTGCCCGGCCGCAGAGCCTGGCCCTGGATTCATCGTTCCAGTGGTTTGAGATTCCGGCGTGTGTTACCTTCTTCCACCCGGCGGGCACTCTTTAGAGCATGTGACGGTATTGGTACTGGCAGGAGAGGCGAACAGCTTGCCGCAAATGGGGCAGACCTTCCAATTCCGCCCCGCGTACTTCGGCGCGCAGTCGGGGCAGAACTGAGGCGTCGGGGTACCATCCAGGGTGATCGGGAAATAGCGCCCGCAGCCTGGGCAGCGGGCATTCTGTTTCTTCCCCAAACAGCCGCAGGATTTGACCCGATTATATTTCAGGCCGGAGGAGCTAAGGAGAAAGACAGACCCGCAATCGCATTTGCAGAGCCACATGACGAAACCCGCGTATCGCTGTTTCATCATTTTGACGCCCACCAGCCGCCCGCTGCGTTTCCCACGCAGGTCAACAAGCTTTGCGTGTCCGCAGGATTTAGTCATGCCGGATAGAAGGTGTGGGCGGGAGACATAGACTAGCTTGCCACAGGAGCATTGGCAAGCCCACACGACGGATGACCCGGGCGTTGTTCCGTCGGATACAACGCCGTGAGTTCGCCAAAGGTCTGATTCTTGAGATCTTCTTTTGGCAAAAGCACCCGCTTTCGACTTTTGCCTTGTCCGCAGATTGTCAAAGTGATCCCTCCCTAAATGAGTTTATGGGGATCGATCTCCAGCACGTCCGCCAGCGCGAGCAGGTTCTTGGCGGTGAGGTTTCCGGCCTCGGATTCTCCCAGTTCAACCCGCTGGATTTGGCGGATATTGACGCCGGATGCCTCCGACAACTCCTTTATGCTGAGCCCGGCCCCCCGGCGGTACCACTCCAGATTGGTGATGGGGTTGTTATGGCAGTCGCGCCCATAGTTGACCAGGGAGCAGACGGTGCAGTCACCGTCTGCCCGCTGGCAGTCTCCATACTTACGCCTCATAGCCCGCCTCCAGAGCCTCACGGACCGCTTGGACCATATCGGCGTACTCATACTCGTGCTGGTTGTAGTCGGGGCCAAGCTCCAGGCCCTGGCGGGCAATGACGTCGGCGACGGCGTCCGCTCCGTACCGCTCCCGCAGCTCGTCTAGCTGATCCTCCCAGCGGCCGGCCATCCAGGTACTCCGCCCACCACTGGTAATCCTCCTCGGAGATGCTGTACTGGTTGTCGCCGGGGATGGACTTGATGTAGTCGCCCACGGCTCCACTGTTGCCAATCAGGTCGTCGGCCATATCCTCCGGGCTGCTGGGGTGGTAGAAGTGGAGCTCCCGCTCCTCGCCGGTCTCGTTGATGATGAATTTCATGACATTTACTCCTTTCACAATTAAGCGTACTTGACACAAATGGAGTTGAGAGTTTCGCGGCTGCCAGTCCAAGCCTTGTTGTCACGATCCCAAACCAGACCGAACTCGCGCATCATGCTACGCACGGGGTAGGTATTGCCGGTGACGGTCAGGGCGTCCATGTCGATGTCCACCAGGACGGGGTGCATCAAGGTTCCGCCAACCTGGACATTGCGCACGAGGCCGGAGAACACACGGGCGGCGTCCTTCGCGGACTTCCAGGCGCGGCGCAGGCACTCGCCGAAGCTGAGAGAGGTGACCCACTTGAGGGACATCTTGCGCAGATTCCAAGCGGCTTTCATGATCTCAGAGAGATTATACTTTTTTTCATATTAGTTACCTCCTGGGGGTGTCCCTCTCGATGATTTTATTATACGCTAATATTAGCGTAATGTCAACAGGAAAATGCTAATATTAGCGTAAATTTTTGAGGAAGGAATGCAGACATGAAAAACAGCGAATTGGTGCCGGTGATGCTGGTACGGGTGCCGGACATGCCGGCGGAAACGAGGGCCAGACTAAAGGCTGAGATTGAGTTGTCCATCTATGATGGTGTGCTTCTGCTGGACGAGTCTCTGCCCTATGAGGTGGTCGAACTGCCTCTGCCGCGGGACTCCCCGGTAGAGCTCCTGGAGCCGGAATCCGGGCCACCCAAGGAGCCCCACGGCCGGAATGCAGCGGAGAAGCGGGAGATCCTGGACCGCCTCTATGCCTACCGCAAAAAGCGCGGGGCTGGGCTGTTTTGAGCCGCTGGCTGAGGCTTGCGGCAAAGGGATTACACCGGATCTGCTCCGCCGCCTCTACAGCGGGGACGAGGTGGTGCCCATCCAGGTGTGGCGTCAGGTCGGCGCCGGCCTGGGCAAGCTGGGTGTGTCCAAGTTGGACACAAATGGGGGATAAGCATGGGAGACTGCGTCCGTATCGAGGAGTACCGGTGCACCTGTGCTAATTGCTACTGGCACGATGACGCCATGTGGGCGTGCAAGCGCCCGGGAGGCTGGTGGTGGGATAAGCGGTATCATCACTGCGCCACCTTCCGGTGGCGGGACGGCCCACCGGGGAGAAAGAAAGGAGAAACTCAGCATGAAAAATAAGAACCTGCGGAGATTGCGCTGTCTGGTGACGGCGCAGACCTTGTGGCACCTGGAGCGGCTGGCCCAGATGGACGGGTGCGGCGACGTGGGCCGCATGGTAGACAAGTTGACCCGGGACAAGATGCTGGCCCTCCGCCAGTCTGTCGTCGGGCCATGGGCGGCCCACTACATGGCCGCTTTAACCAAGTGGACTGATGTCCGAGGGGCCGTGGTATTGCACATGCCAGAGGGCGGGGCCCCTGGTCAAAGAGTGCCGGGCGATTCGTCCCCGGCTGGCCCGCACGGACTCCAGGGAGGACCGGCGGGATAAAAATGAGATCATCCGCTCACCGCACTCAGCGGTGTGCCGGAGTCAGGCCGACCGGCTGGAGCTGAGGCTTGCGCTGTTCGGCTTTGAGGGTACACATTACACGCTCACCTATGATTCAGTTCATCTTCCACGGACGTTTCGGGAGGCCATGGCCACCAAGCGGGCCTTTATGGCCCGGGCACGACGCTTTAATGAGGGCCGCCCCTTTGACTGGATTACCTGCGTGGAGGGATTGCACGGAGACCACCGCTACCACATCCACATGGTCCTGCGGTACAGTGATTTCCCGCCGGCAGTGGTGCGCCACCTGTGGCGGGCCGGAGAGGTGGACGACGAGCCGGTGCTCATGCCCACCGGAGGCTATCGCCGGCTGGCAGAGTATCTGACCAGGAGCGCACCGACGGCATCATCATCCCCATCGGGCGGCGGCCGTGGAACTGCTCCAGGAGTTTGTCCCAGCAGATGCCTCCGCCGGAGCGATGGAGGGATGAGAGCGGCGTCATCGACATACCGGACGATGTGCTGTGGGCCAGGCGAGGCGAGCGGTCCAACTCCTTCGGAGCATACGCATACGCCAGCTACATCCAAAGCAATTCTTTTTTTAATCTGTCGCGCGCGTCCGCGTGCGCGCAGGCGCGCGATCAATCTTGAAATCTAGTGGAACAATAGACACACGGAGGTGAAAACCATTGCAAGGAGCCCGCGAACGTGGTAAACTAGTCGTGAAGGACGGATGGGTTATCTGTCCGGTATGCGGGAAGGGAAAACTCTTGATGACCCGACCGGATACCGTCGTCCGAAACTTGCCCCGGAAGTGTAAACGCTGTGGGCAAGAAACTCTCGTAAATATCGAAGCGCCTGAGCCAGCGTCCTCAGAGACCAGCGCCTGAGCCAATGACCTACCCGAAACGGGGGTGTCGTGGCTTGGGCGCTTTTTGTTTTGCCAGGAGGTGATAGCCTTGGCCAATAAGCCGCTCCGGCCCTGCCGGCACCCTGGGTGCCCGGAGCTCACCCGTGAGGGCTGGTGTCCCAAGCACAAACCCAAGCGGGCGGAACGCCGGGTGTCCGCTCAGTGGCACGGCTGGTACAGCCTGACCGTCTGGACAGACGATCTGCGGCCCAATCAGCTCATGCGGGAGCCATGGTGCCGGGAGTGTGCCCGACGGGGTGTGCGTACCAAGGCCACAGTGGTGGACCACGTCCAGCCCCACCGAGGGGACTGGGCCCGCTTCACTGACCGTGCCAACCTGCAGAGCCTGTGCAAGCCCTGCCACGACCGGAAGACGGCCCGGGAGATAGCCGAGGAGCGTCAGAAAAACGCGGGAATTTAAGCCGTCGTGCTGGCGGGAAGCTACGTCTGCGCCCGGGTACGGGCGCGGGTGTCTGCGTGTCCATGCGCCGGGGCGCGCCCAGGGCAAGCCGTAGGCTTGCAGGCCCTCCCCGCCCGAAAAAAGTTTCGGGGGAGGGGCCGCAAGACCGCGCGGCCCCTCGTGTGAGAGAAAATGTCCCCCATCAGGAAACCGGCCCCCAGCGGCGGCCGGACAGGAGGTGCTTAACATGCCTACGCCGCCCAAGGCGCTGGAACACATGAGCAAAAATCTGACCGAAGAGGAGCGGAAGCTCCGGGAACAGGCCGAGGAGGGGGTAATCCCAGACCGGGGACGGGAATCATGGCTGGAGCGTCCCGCCATCATGACCAAAAACGCCGCCGCCGCACGCTACTGGCGGAAGGTGCTGCAGCGGATGGAGGGCTTGGCCATCCTGGACGACCTGGACAGCGACGCATTAGGTGTCTACTGCGTGATGATGGCCCGCTATGAGGTCCAGTGCAGGCTGCTGGCCCAGGCGGCCAAGGAGCTGAAGGCAGCGGCAGGCGCACCGGAGGAGGTGGCAGAGGCGGTGTCCAAGTTGGACACAGTGAGCGGCAAGATGCAGTCGCTGGAGCGGAACATCCTTCAGTACGCGGAGAAGCTGGGCCTCACACCCTCCGGCCGGGTGCGGCTGGCCCAGAAGCGGGCCCAGGCGGCCGCCGAGTCCAGAGCTGACCCGGACGGTGATCTCTTTGGGGACTAGATGGCAGAGCGGCCTGCATCATCCAGTCAGCGTTTACGCCAAGCAGGTGACCCAGGGCAGGCTGCGGGAGCTGTGCTGCAAGTACGAGATCCTGGCCTGCCAGCGGCATCTGGATGACCTGAAGCGCCAGGGCACAGAGGGGTTCCCCTGGGTGTTCGACGCTACACGGGCCGACCGGATTATCCGGTGGTTTGGCCAGTGCATCCAGGTTCGGGGCGTGGATGCTGGCAAGCCCATTGTGCCGGAACCCTGGCAGGTGTTCGATTTGGGCTGCACCTATGGATGGGTTCACAAGGATACGGGCGCCCGCCGCTTCACGCACACCTACAACAAACGGGCCCGCGGCAACTATAAGAGCTCCGAGAAGTCCTGCCAGGGCCTCTACCACATGTGTGGAGACGCCTGCTATCCGCCTTACCGGCCGGAGCTTGCCCGGTTTGAACTGGAGCCGGAGGTGGAGTGCGCGGCCGTGGACCGGGGCCAGGCCATGCGGGTGCTGGGCGATGCCAAGAAGATCGCCCTCAAAAAGCCCCAATATCGCCAAGCGGCTGCTGGTCCCCCGGTCGAACCCCATCGTACACCGCACACGGGGCGGCTACATGCGGGCGCTGTCCAAGGACACCAAGAACAAGGACTCCGGCGCCCCCTGCTATTTCGTCGTGGACGAGTATCATGCCCACCCTACCTCGGAGATCTACGACCTGGGTACCAACTCCTTCGGCAAGCGGCTCCAGTCCCTGCTGGACGTGATCACCACCGCCGGCGACGACGCGGGCAATAAACCCTGCTACACCGAGGAGCTCTACGCCAAACGGGTGCTGGAGGACCCGACTGTTACCGACGAGAGCTATTTTGTGATGGTCCGGGAGCTGGACGAGGGGGACAACCCACACAACGAGGCAAACTGGTACAAGCCCAACCCATGCCTGCGCTACCCAAGCCAATACAGCGAGATCCTGCTCAAGCAGATCCGGGACGAGTACAACGCCGCCTACACCTCCAACGACCCGGACAAGATCCGCAAGTTCCTGACCCGGCGCATGTGCGTCTGGCAGACAGGCAGCGTCAACCGCTACTTGGACGAGCGCTGCATGGCAAAGGCCCGGAAGGCCATGGTGCCGCCGGCGGCCTTCGCGGAGCTGACCGACGGCCTGGCCTGCAACTGCGGCTTCGACCTGGGCAAGCGTATCGACCTGTCCGGCGTGGCCGCAGTGTTCGATCTGCCGGACGGCCGGATCGCGGTAAAAATGCACGGCTTTATGCCGGAGAACGGGGCAGACCGCCACGAAAAAACCGACCGGGTGCCTTATAAGGCATGGGCAGAGGGCGGCTACTGTACGCTCACCCCGGGCGACGTTACCGATAACAGCTATGTGTATAACTGGATCTGCGCCGGCGAGCGGGAGCACGGCTGGAAGGTGGACGAGGTGGACTATGACGGCCACAACGCCACCGACCTGGCCATCCGCATGAATGAAGAGCGGAACCGGGAGGACTGGTGCGCGGAGGTGTCCCAGACCTGCGATGGGCAGAACCTGGCGGTAAAGACCTTCCGGGAGCTGCTGCTCCAGGGGAAGGTGGTAATCGAGGAGAATCCCCTGGCTCTCTGGTGCCTGGGGAACGCCATTGAGATCCAGAATAACTACGGGGACATCAAGCTCAGCAAGCGCCACAAGGACGATACCGAGCGCATCGACCCCGTGGCTGCCGCCATGAACGCCCTGGGCCGGATACTCGTGAGGCGCTCTCCGAGGAGCAACATCAACGAACACATACTCTCCGAGGATTGGGGGATTTAAGATGAAACATCTGAAGGCGGCCGGGCGGAGGCTGGCGCTCTACCTGGACGACCTGCTGCTCCTGGCCGGCAGCGCCTGCTTTGTGCGGGCGGCCTGGGAGCTGGGCGGCCGCCCGGCCGCGCTGCTCGTGGCCGGCGGGTGCCTGGTGGCCTACGCCGTGGTCATCGCCAGGGCGCGGAGAGGGGGAGGACGATGATCCTTGACCGGGCAATCAACGGCCCCAGGGCGTCGATGGAGACGCGGACGCTCTCCCAGGAGGAGCTGGGGCGGTTCCTCAAAAATCTGTTTCTGACCGGGGAGGACGTGGAGACGGGGCATGGAACCGCGGAGCGGCTCTCCCCGGTGGCGGCCGCCCACCGCATCCTCAGCAACTCCTTCGGGCTGATCCCCTTCGGCACCTACGTCAAGGACGGGGACGCCCGGCGGGCGGTGCACGACCCGGCGCTGGACCGGCTGCTGAAGGTGCGGGCCAACGAGCGCATGTCGCCGTTTTTGTGCCAGAAGCTCATCATGTCCAACGCCTTCTGGCATGGCTTCGGGGCCTGCTGGAACCGGCGGGACGGAGCTGGCCGCCTGGTGGCCCGCATCCCCCTGCCCACGGAGTGCTGCACCATCCGCAAGGACCGGGAGAGCTGGCATTACTGGTACGACTACAACGTGGACGGCTGGCAGCGCACCTTTGCCCCCTATGAGCTGTCCTTCCTCTACTTCGAGACCTACGACGGCATTCAGGGGCGCGGCCTGCTGGAGCTGGCCCGGGAGACCATCGCCATGGACGCCATGGCGCAGCGGTATGAGCGGAAATTCTACCAGAACGGGGCCCGGCTTTCCGGGGTGCTGGAGGTGGACACCGACGCCCAGCCGGCCACCCGGCAGAAGCTGAAGGACGAGTTTCGCGGCTATGCCTCCGACGACGCCTTCGCGGTGGCGGTGCTGGATCACGGCATGAAGTTCACGCCCCTGGGCCTCTCCCAGAGCGACGCCCAGTACATCGAGAGCCGCGCATTCACGGTGGAGGAGATCGCCCGGTTTACCGGCATCCCCAAGCATATGCTCCAGACCGGCAAGGAGAGCTACGACTCCAACTCCCAGCAGCGGCAGAACTACGTGACCGACACCCTGCTGCCCTACGTCGTGCAGTGGGAGCAGGAGGACGGCTATAAGGCCATTCCCCCGGACAAGAGGGACAAGGATGGCTGGTACATGCGGGGCAACGTGGCGGTGCTCCTCCGGGGCGACGACCTGACCCGCAGCCAGTTCTACGAGCGGATGATCCGTACCACGGTCTACAACCCGGACGAGTGCCGGGCCCTGGAGGAGAAGCCGCCCATCCCCGGAGGGCTGGGCCAGCATTTCCTGGCAACCAAGAATCTGGCCTCCCTGGAGGCCGTGCTGAAAGGAGAGAAATAGATGGACATCAGCCTGAGAGGCGAACTGTGGGACAACGACTCCGCCGACGTGCTCCGCTTTTGGGGCTGGCGGGACATCACGGCGCCCATGGATATCGCCGGCGCCCTGGAGCGGGCCGGCGGCGAGGATGTGACGCTGCTGGTCAACTCGCCCGGCGGCGACATGGCGGTGGGGCTGGAGATCCGCTCCATGCTCCGGCGGTATGCCGGCAAGACCACCGCGCTGTTCCAGGGCTTCGGGGCCAGCGCGGCCACCCTGGCGGCCACCGGCTGCCAGGTGATCCAGAGCGAGCCGGGGGCCCTGCTGTGCTACCACAACCCCGCCGGCGGCGCGGAGGGGGACTACCGGGCCATGCGGCGGTCGGCCGAGGCCCTGCGCAACGCCCGGGACTGCATCCTGGAGGTCTACACCGCCCGGGGCGGCGGCAAGACCCGGGAGGAGCTGGTCTCCCTCATGGACAAGGACATCTGGATCACCCCCACCCAGGCCAGGGAGTACGGCCTGATCGACGAGATTGTGGGGGCGGCCCAGGAGCCGGAGGAGGAGCCGGCGGCCTTTGTAGCCGCGGCAGGGCGGCGTATCCGGCTGACGGCGGCCATGCGGGAGCAATATCAGGCCCATGTGGCGGCCGAGCGGGCCGAGGCGGCCCGGCAGGACGAGGCGGCGCGCACCCTGGCGCGGCTCAGGGCGCTTGCTGGATTTTAAGGACTGAAAGGAGATAACAGCATGGATTTCATGGAGAAGATCACCGAGCTGCGGGCCAAGAAGGGCCAGTTGCTCACCCAGGCCCAGGCCCTGGTGGATGAGGGCAAGATTGAGGAGGCCAACGAGTTTACCTCCCAGATGGAGGCGATCAACACCTCGATTGCCGGCCTGGAGGCGCTGGCCAAGGCCAGCCAGGAGGGCGCGGAGCCCGTCTACGACGGCGCGCTTCACGGCGGCAAGCCCAAGGACGAGGGCAAGGGAGAGGACAAGCCCTTCACTTCCCTGGGCGAGCAGCTGCAGGCCGTCTATAACTTCCGCAAGAACCACGTGGAGGACAAGCGCCTCCAGAGGGTCAACAACGCGGTGCTGGGCGTCAATGAAGGCAGCGGCGCCGACGGCGGCTTCGTTATCCAGACCGACTTCGCCGGGATGATCCTGGAGAGCGCCGTGCAGCAGAGCCCCCTGCTCAACCGGCTGGACCGCTACACCTGCTCCAGCGCGGCCAACGCCATGCGGTGGATCTCGGTCGACGAGACCGACGTGAGCAAGAGTGTGTTCGGCGGCATTCAGATGTATTGGGCCGCCGAGGGGGCCACGGTGGCGGACAGCAAGCCCCGGTTCCGGGAAATGAAGATGGATCTGGAGAAGATGATGGGCTTCCTGTACTGCACCGACGAGATGCTGAGCGACTCCGCCTTCATGTCCAGCTTTGCGGGTCCCTCCTTCGCCCTGGCGGCCGACCGGCTGCTCACCGAGAGCTCGATCTCCGGTGACGGAGTGGGCAAGCCCCTGGGCCTGCTCCGCTCCAAGGCGCTGATCGAGGTGGGAGGCCAGCCAGGAGGCGGGTACCTTCGTGGGCGCAAACGCGATCAAGATGCAGGCCCGGGCCATGCCCAGGGGCCGGGAGCGGCTGGTGTGGCTGATGCACCCCGACCTGGACTGGTCGATCCACGTGGAGTTCCTGACCGACCAGAACTGCTTCCGGGTGGTGTACCGCTGCAACGGCGCGCCCAAGGTCAACAAGCCCCTGACCATCAAAAAAACAGCAGCAAGACCCGCAGCCCCTTCGTGGCGCTGGCGGACCGGAAGTAAGGAGGAGCAAGCATGAAGCGTATTTCGGAAGCACTGGCGTTCCAGACCGTCCTGGCCCCCCAGAGCGTGGCGGCCTCCACCGACAAGACGACCGCCTATGTGGACGTGTCCGGGGTGGAGGAGATTGTATTCCTGGTGTCCGCCGCCGCCCTGGGCAAGGGGAAGGGGCTGACGGTCTCCCTGCTGGCCTCCGGCGACAGCGGCGGGGACGGAGCGGAAGAGATCGGCAAGACCACCTTCACCGACAGCGTGGGCACCGCCCCTCAGCTTGCGGTGGTGACGTACAAGGTAAGCGCCCTTAATGGGCGGTATGTGGCCGTCAAGCTCCGCCATGACGCGGCGGCAGAGGTGGTCTGCGGCGTGACGGCGGCCTCCTCCGGGCTCTACATGCCTGCGGCCAACGGCTGGACGCTGGCGGTGTGACGTGGCGCTGAGCGAGGCGCGGCGGGCCAGCCTGCTGGCCTACTGCCGCATCGAGGAGCCAACCGCAGAGGAACTGCTCACCCTGGAGGGGCTGTACGACGCGGCGGTGGGCTACCTGGAGCAGGCAGGGGGGTGTCTGAGCCGGAGGAGGGCACCCCCGCCGGGCCCAGTACGACCTGTGCGTCAACTTCATGGTGCTACGGGACTTCGACTTGCGGGAGGCCACGATCACCGGCACGATTGTCAATGACAACCCGGCCTTCCGGCGCCTACTCACCCAGCTCAAACTAACAGAGCCGGATGTGTCCAACTTGGACACATCCGGGGGTGGGGAGGTGTGAGGCAATGGCAGATTACATCGACGCCGGGAAGCTGAATAAGGCCGCCCAGGTGCTGGAGCTGCGGGAGACCGCGCCCGGCGTATGGGAGTGGACGCCCGTCCGGCGGGCTTGGGCCTCCATCACCTTCCAGAGCAAGACCAACCTGTTTTCCAAGGTGGGCATCGGGGCCAGGGACGCCGCCGTGATCGTGCGGCGTCAGCCCCTCACCCTCCACCACGCCCTCCGCTGGGGCGATACCCACCTGTTTTTGACCTCCATCGTGCCCATGGGCCGCAACCACCTGGAGGTGGACGCGGCGGTGGTCAGGGTGGAGACGGTGCGGCAGATGGCAGAGCGGGACGCAGTGGTACAGACCTTTCCGGGGGTGCTCACCGAGAAGTACGTCCGGCACGGCCAGGAGTGGCCCATGTCGGTTAACGAGCTGGGGCTGGTTCTGGTGACGCCCAAGGCCGTCACCCTCCCGCCCGGCGGGCTCGTAGAGGCGCGTGGGGCGCTGTGGGAGATCCTGGCGCCCCACGAGCTGGATGCATTTAAAAACGAGTATGAGATCGGAAGGACGGTGGACCTGTGAGCAGCACGGCGCGCATGGACCGGGCGCGGCTGGAGCAGTTCAACCGCTTTTGGGAGGAGCTCCTCCAGGCAGTGCCGGACGCACGGCGGCAGGCAGTGGAAGAGGCCGGCGCGGCCGTCCAGAGGGAGCTCAACGCGCAAATCGGCGCGGCGGAGCTGGCCGATGGGGCCAAGGGCACCGTGCGCACCTGGCAGGAGCTGCGGGTGGGCAGCAAGGGCGGCTATGCGGCCCTCTCTCCCGGAAAAGGGACGGCCCAGCCCAGGGCGGGGGAAGCGCAGCACACCTGGAAGGGAAAGCCCGTGTCCAAAAAGCAGGTCACCCGGTGGCTGGAGCGGGGGCACGGCACCCGCAGGCCGGCGGCCGGAAGCAGCCGGTCGTGGAACCAGGCGGGGCGGGCCGGAGTCACGCGGGCCTCAGCCGCCGGATATGTCAAGGGCCGGCAATTCTATAGCTGGACAAAGGCGAAGGCGCTGGAGCTCGCGCTGAAAGCGGCGGACCGGGTGCTGAGCCGGATTGCGGATGAGGTGGACTATTGAGATGCTTACAACCAATACGCTGATGAACGCCGTGGAGGCGGCGCTGAAGCGCCTCTATCCGGGAGAGCCGGTCTACTATGACGAGCTTCCCAAGGACTTCCGGCGGCCCTCCTTTACCCTGGAGTGCCAGAAGGCGGAGCAATCCGATGTCAACATCGGACTGGTACGCCGCAGCGTGACCCTTCTGGTCACCTGCTATGTGGAGGCGGACGCCTACCATGACAGCAGCCGGAAGGCGCTGAACCAGCGGCAGGACACAGTGATGGGCCTGTTTGCCCAAGGTTTTTTCCAGGTGGAGGACCGGGCCCTGACGGTGCAGGCAAACCGTGGACTTGGGAACCCGGACTTTGCCGAGGTGAGCGCCGTATTCCAGTGGGTGGATGCCCGGCCGGGCTATCAGGACCCGGAGGCGGCGGACACCCCCAAGATGGAGCACTTTGCAATCAAACGAACTGCGCTTTGACGCAAGAGAGGATGATACGATGGCGACGACAATCGGGCTGCCCAGCCTGACGATTACCTTCCAGGCGGCCGCCCAGCAGGCGGCCAACCGGAGCAAGAAGGGCTATGTGGGCGTATTTGTACGGGATGCCAAGGCCCAGGGCGTCCACCAGCTTTCCAGCGCGGCGCTGATCCCCACTGAGCTGGGGCAGGAAAACCAGAATTACATCAGGAGGGCGTTCACCGGCAGCGACCGGGGCGGCCCCAGCAAGGTGGTGGCGGTGGTCATCGCCACGGGCACGGAGGACACCACCGCCCTGGAGGCGGGCCTCAAGAGCATTGAGGGGCTGACGCTGGACTACCTGGCCGGGCCGCCCGACGCGACGGCCGCCGAGCTGACGGCGCTGGAGAAGTGGGTCAAGGACCGGAGGGCGGCCTACTTCACCGAGAAGCTGGTGGAGCCCAACGCCGCCAAGGCCCCGGACGACATGGGGATTATCGACTTCGCCGAGACCGACGGGGCCATTGCGGGAGGGGGAAACCACCTACACCGCCGGGGGCAGTACGCCAGCCGGATCGCGGGTGTGCTGGCGGGCATCCCCGCGGGCATGTCGGCCACCTACGCCCCCCTGACGGAGCTGACCGCCGTGACGCCCCGCTCCACACAGGAACAGGAGGCGGCCATCAAAGCGGGCAAGCTCATCCTGATCCACGACGGCGTCAAGGCCAAGATCGCCCGGGGCGTCAACTCCCTGACCACCATCCCCGCCACGGGGAAGGCGGACTGGAGCAAGATCAAGATCGTGGAGGGGATGGATCTCTCACCTACTATCTGCGCACCACCATCCAGGACCAGTATGTGGGCCGGTACGCCAACACCTACGACAACAAGTGCGTCCTGGTGACCGCCATCCAGACCTTCCTGGCCGAGCTGGAGGGCCAGGGGGGTGCTCTCCTCCGGGGAGAGCTGGGCGGATCGACGCGGAGGCCCAGGAGAAGTGGATGCGCTCCCAGGGCATTGAGACAGCGGATATGACCGCGCAGAATCAAGGAGTATCAGACCGGGAGCTGGGTCTTTGTCCGGGTGGGCGGCCGCTTCGTCGACGCCATGGAGGACTTCCAGCTCTCCGTGGACAACCTGTAGCACCGCCCGGAGCGCGAAAAAGCCGGGGATTACCCCCGGCCTCCCGCTCCATGCGCTGTTCAATGGCTTTGTTGATATAGGCGTTGACGCTCTCGCCCTGGGCATCCGCTTTCGCCTGAATGACCTCTTTTCGCCCCTTTTTTGGCATGGTGAGGTTTACCCGATCATAGGTGCGAGCTATATAGTCGTTCTGCCACTTGGCCTTTCGTTCCGCCGAAAAAGTACCACCTCCCAAACCTAGTATACTATGCTCAGCCTATTGCGCAACGTAGCAAAATACACGAAATACGTTGCGCAATGTTGTGGAGAGTGTCAGTTGAAATACGTTGCGCAACGTAGTATACTAGCATCGTCAAGGGGGACAACCCCAAGACAAATAAAAGCCGCCCGGTGACGCGGGCGGCAGAAGGAGGCGAGGGTATGCGGTTCCAGAATGGGACGTGGAGTTGCGGCGGAACGTCCTTCTCCACACTGCATGAGGCGCTGTTAAGCGTCTGGCCGAAGTAACGGCCGGGGGCCGGGGAGACCCGGCCCCACCCCCAAAAACTCGTCTCCGGGGCTATTATAGCACGGCAGGCAACGGAAAAGCAACAGGAGGGTTTTATCATGGTGGATTCGGCGAAGGGGAAAGCGGAGGACGTGCGGGCCGGGTTTGATACGCTGCGGGTTCTCGTGGACGCGGTGGACACCCAGTTGGGATTTTTCATCCGGGAGAAGGGGATGTTCGGCCCTTACCGTGAGCTTATCCAGTCTCATGCGCTGGGTATCCAGACCATGCTCGGTGTGATTCTTCATGAGGTCTGTGACATGGAGAAGGAGCAGGGCGAGCTGGTGCGAATGCTTATACATCAGAGGACAGAAGCAGGACGAGGACACATAACCCACGGAAGCCGGCGGAGGAGGCCGGAGATTATGAAGGAAATGCAGATTTTTGAGAACCAGGAGTTTGGGACGGTGCGCACCGTCGAACTCGACGGGGAGCCCTGGCTGGTGGGCAAGGATGTGGCCCAGGCGCTGGGGTACAGCGATACTGACCAGGCGCATTAGAAAGCATGTTGACGAAGAGGACAAAACGGGCTAACCCGTCAAAACGACAGCCGGGGGTCGGGAAACGCGACCTTTGATATTCAAACCGGGGAAATGACCATCATCAACGAGAGCGGCCTGTATTCCCTGGTGCTGTCCAGCAAGCTGCCGGGGGCGAAGAAGTTCCGGCGGTGGGTGACGGCAGAGGTGCTGCCCGCTGTCCGGAAGCACGGGGCGTACATGACGCCCCACACACTGGAACAGGCGCTTTTAAGCCCGGACTTCCTGCTGCGGCTGGCCCAGCGGCTGAAGGAGGAGCAGGAGGGGCGCAGGGTGGCGGAGCGGGACCGGGCCCTCCTGGCCAGGGAGCTGGCGGTTCAGCAGCCCAAAATCGACTACTTCAACGAGCTGGTGGAGCGGAACCTGCTTCTGAGCCTGCGGGAGACGGCAAAGCTGTTGAGCGTGGGGGAAAAGGCATTCATCCGCTGGCTGCTGGAAAACCGGTACCTGTTCCGGGGGAAGAGCGGGAAACTGCTACCCTATGCCACGCGGCCCAACAACGAATGCTTCGAGGTAAAGGAATGGTTTGACCGGGAAACGGGAAAGGGAGGCGTGCAGACGCTGGTGACGCCGCGGGGGCGGGAGACCTTCCGCCTGCTGTTGGAAGGGAAGCCGGAGAGCGGGCTTTGGAGTTTCCCAGGCGGGGGCAGCATCCCGCTGCCCCCGGAAATGACGGAGGAGGAAGCCAGACGGGCCGAGGAGTGGTATCTGACCGGATATTTCAAACAGGCAGACAGGGAACCGAACCGGCAGACGGCCGGATAAAGGACAGAAAGGACGGATTTCTATGGCAAGAACCATTGACAGCGCCAGGCGGGTCATTTCGGGCACCTGGGGCGAGCTGTGGATCGACGGGGAGAAGGTGGCGGAGGTCTCCGCCTGTCAGGCCAAGGTGGCGCTGAACAAGGAGACCGTCAACCTGTGCGGCCGGTTCATGACCACCCACAAGGCCATGAACGCCAGCGGCACCGGGAGCCTGACGCTGCACAAGGTGGACTCGGCTTCGCCCAGAGGATGGAGGGCATCAAGCGCGGCGTGGACCGGCGCTTCACGGTGATCTCCAAGCTGCGGGACCCGGACAGCTACGGCGCGGAGCGGGTGGCCCTCTACGACGTCAGCTTCGACGACCTGACCCTGGCCGACTGGCAGGCCGCCGCCGTGGGCTCGGTGACCGCCCCCTTCACCTTCAGCGACTACGAATACCTGGATCAGATTGAGGTGCAGTGACATGGAAGAGAAAAGGACGGATTTGTTGGCGCTTCTGCTTCGGCCGGAGCTGCCCAATGTGCAGAAGGAGCTGCCCACGGCGGAGTACCGCGTCAAGCGGCTGAGCGAGGCGCTGGGCACGGACGTGGTATTCAAGCTGAGGGCGCTGCCCTACGGAAAGGTAAAAAGCATCCGGGATTCGGTAGCGGGCGACCCAGGGCTGGATATCCTGCTGGCCGGCTGCGTGGAACCCGACCTGAAGGCGAAGGAGCTGAAGGAGAAGTACGGCGGGGCCACCCCGGCCGAGACGGTGAAGGCCATGCTGCTGCCGGGCGAGATCGAGGATCTCAGCCGGGCGGTGGAGCGGCTGTGCGGGTTCCGCCGCATCACCATTGATGAAGTAAAAAACGCCTGACGGAGGGCGGCGACACAGAGCTGGAGCTGGTTTACTACCTGTTCCACAAGCATCACTGGACACCGGAGATGTACTACGGCATGGGCCAGGAGGCCGGGACCTGACTCTGGCGTTCGCCCTCCATGAGGTGGAAGAGGGGAGGGAACCCGGCTAGAACGGCGGGCGGCCACAAGGGCCGCCCCTACGGCCGTGCGCCCAACCCGGAGCATGACAGAAAGCGGGAACGCGGCTGATGCAGGCATCGGCCACTAAGGAGGTGAGGATATGGCGGAAGAAGTGGGCATTGTCATGACACTGTACGACCGGGTGAGCCCAACGCTGAAAAGCATTGCCGGGAGCAACAAGGCGTTTGACAAGAGCCTGGACGAGCTGGAAGCCAGCCTGAAGGCGTATGACAAGGCACAGACCGAGCTGGTCGGTCGCTCTGCAAATCTGAAAAAGGCGATCGCCGAGACGGATGTAAAGGTCAGGGGAGGCCCAGAAGAGCTACCGCAAGCTGAAGGACGAGACCAGCAAGGGCGCGCTGGACGACGCCATTGACGAGCAGGCCAGGCTGCGGCGGGAGCCCAGCGACACCGAGACGGCCATCAAGGAGAACAGCGCGGCCTATCAAGACCTCTACAAGCAGGCGCGGAACGCGGCCTCGGCCATCAGCAAGGTCGACAACCGGGCGGGGGCGGGAGGAGGCGCTGACGGCAGTGGCGCATCCATGCTGGCCGCCTTGGGCAAGGCGGGCCTGGGCCAGATGGCCGGCGATGCCGCCCAGGAGGTGGCCAACACCCTGATCGGCTCGGCCTTCGGGGATACGGCCGGGGGCGTGCTCTCCTCCGGCCTGTCCGGGGCCATTTCCGGCGCGGCCATCGGCAGCATCATCCCGGCATTGGCACCGCGGTGGGCGCGGCCATCGGCGGGGGCCTGGGCCTGCTGACTGGCGGCACACAGGCGTTTGAGACCAAGGATGAAGCATTCAAAGGGCTATGTGCAGGAGGCGGCGGAGGGGCAGTTCTCCGCCCAGGAGGAGGCGGTTGCCTCCGGTTCCTCCATCGCGGGCGGGCGGGAACAGAAGCAGATGGCCTTTGCCACTACCCTGCTAGGCTCAGAGACGGCCGCGGCGGCCTTCCTGGCCGACGTGCAGGACATGGCCGCCATGACCAATTACACCTACGACGAGATCACGGGGTACGCCAAGAGCCTGGTCAAGCCCTTCGGGGCGGACAAGTCCCTGGATATCCTCACCACCCTGTCGGATGCGTCCGCCGCCCTCTCCCTCAACGAGAGCGACAACGCGGTGCTCATCGCGGGCCTGAGCCGCATGAAGCTGACGGACAAGACCACCCAGGAATACCTCAACTACTTCTCCGAGCGGGGCATCGACGTGTACGAGGCCCTGAGCAAGTGGGGCAACGCCGCCGCGGTGGCGGAGAAGGTGACCCGCGGGGAGATCAGGGGCTCCGAGGCTGTGGAGGAGATCCTCGCCTACATGCAGGAGCAGTACGGCGGCCTGTCGGAGCAGATGGCGGGCACCTATGAGGGCATGGTGGACAACCTGGCCGACGCGGAGGCCAACGCGGAGGCGGCCTACGGCGAGGGCTACAATGAGAAGCGGAAAGAGGGCATCCAGGCTCAGATGGACTGGCTGAACAGCGGCGTCATGGACGAGGCCAACCGGGCCATCGGCGCCTGGCAGGCCGAGCTGGAGAACACGAAGGAGCAGTACCAGCGGGAGGCCGTGGAGGCCATGATGGAAACCGACGAGTACCAGCAGGCCCAGGCTGAGGGAGACGCCGCCGAGATGGGACGGCTGATCATGCAGGCCAAGGTGCAGGGCATGAACGAGTACAACGCATCAGAGGGGGCACAACTGGCGCTGGAGTCGGAGCTGGCCCTGGCGGCAGCAATCCGGGACGACGCCAGCTCCAATCAGGCGTATTGGGACGCCGGATACCGCAAGAGCCAGGAGTACAGCAAGGGTCTGGCGGCGGGAATGGCATCGGCACTGGTGGGGACCGGGTCGGAGACTACCACCGGACTGTCCGTGGAGGAGCGGCGGTACGGCAACTGGCGGCGGGGCGGCTACTACGACGAGGACGGCGTATGGCGTTCGCACGCCGCCGGGCTGGAGCGGGTGCCCTACGACGGGTACGCCGCCCTGCTCCACGAGGGGGAGCGGGTGCTCACTGCCCGGGAGGCCCGGCAGGCCGACCAGGGCGGCGGGGCGCAGGTGACCATCACCGGAAATACCTTCGAGGTGCGCCAGGAGAGCGACATCGACGCCATTGCGGAGGCGCTCTACTGGAGGCTCCGGCTGGCACAGATGGGAGGGGTGCGGTAGTGCTGCGGCTGATTACCTTCCTGGAGGAGGCCGCCGGCGTGGAGCTGGTACTCCCGGTGACCCCGGCCGGCTACCAGTGGGCCCATGAGGCCGCCATCGAGACGGTGACGGTGGACCAACTGGGGGATCTCAACTTCTTTGGCGGGAAAAGGATGGGGAGCACCACCCTGCACGACTGCCTCCTGCCCGCCCAGGCGTACCCGTTTTTGTCGCCGGGGGCGGGCACCAACCCCTGGCTCTACCTGGAGCAGCTGGAGCGGTGGGTGGACAAGGGGACGGTGGTGCGCTGGATGGTCAGCGGCACGCCGGTCAACGCCGCGGTGCTGCTGGAGGGGGTGACCTACCGGGAGCAGGACGGCACCAACGACCTGTACGCCGACATCACCCTGCGCCAGTACACCCGGCCGGAGACGCCGGTGCTGCCCGCGGAGCCGTCCGCCTCCGGCGCGGGGACGGCGGCCAGCCGGGACAGCGCCACCGGCACGGCCACGGCCAAGACCTGCACGGTGGCCAGCGGTGACACCCTGTGGGGCATCTGCCGCCGGTACTATGGGGACGGCTCCCTGGCCTGGCGGCTGGCCGCCGCCAACGGCATCGCCAACGCCAACCTGATCCGCCCCGGTCAGGTGCTCACCATCCCGCCGCTGGCCCAGCTCCCGGCGGCCGCGGCCAGGCCGCCGTCGGCGAAGATCGCGGCCGCCACCAAGGTGCGGGAGGTGAAAGAAGAGGAGAGCGGAACGGCGCGCCTTGTGCCCTGGGTGCCGGAGAACACGGTGAAGAGCCTGGCGGATCTGGAGCTGGATAAAATCGCGTCGGGAGGTGGCCTATGGCAGAGTACCAGGTGGTGATCGTCAGCCCCCAGGGGGAGACCTGGGACGTGACGGAGCGGGTGAGCACCCTCACCTGGTCGGGCAGCATCAAGCGGGTGTCCCGCTCCGTGGAGGCCGTCATGGCCACGCCCAACGACGGGAGCCTGCCCGAGCTGCCCTGCGAGCTAGGCAATGAACTGCGGCTCTGGTGCGGCGGCCGCACCCGGTTCCGGGGAAACATCGTCACCCGGGAGAAGGCCACCGAGGGGGTGGCTACCACCTTGACGGCCCTGGACCGGGGGCGCTTCCTGGCCAACAACGAGGGATGGTACACCTTCCGGGGGGCGCGGCCCCCGAGGAGGCCGTACGGGCCCTCTGCGGAGACTTCGGGATTCCGGTGGCCGCCCTGGCGGCCACCGGGACGGCGGTGAGCCGGAAATACCCGGGGGTGGCCCTGGACAAGATTGTGGACGGACTCTACACCCTGGCCGCACGGCAGAATGGGCGGCGCTACCTCTCCCGCTTCAACGGCCTGGGGGAGCTGGAGGTGGTGGAAAAACCAGAGGCCGCCGCCCTGGAGCTTGCGCCGGGGAAGAACCTCCAGAGCCTGCGGGTGACGGAGGACATCTCCAAGCTGAGGAACACGGTGGAGATCTACAGCCAGACAGGCGCGCGGGTGCGCACCGTGTCCGACGCGGAGAGCGCCGCCCTGTACGGGCAGTTCCAGCACATCCTCACCCAGCGGGACGGCGAGGACGCCGGGGCGGAGGCCCAGGCGTACCTGGAGGACAACGGCCTCCAGCAGACCATGACCGTGGAGTGCCTGGGTGACCCGGAGCTGATCTCCGGCAGCGCGGTGCTGCTGCGGGCCAACAGCACCGGGGTGACCGGGCTGTGCTGGATTGACAGCGACACCCACACCTGGAAAAACGGGCAGTATTTCTGCCGCCTGGCCCTCAACTTCCGCAGCATCACCAATGAGGTGGAGGCGGGGCGGGAGCTATAAAAAAGCCGCCCCGGCCGGGGCGGCTTGGATGAATCTGAGCGGATGCGCAGCTCAGCGGGAGAGTTTGTAGAGCATATACTGATTGAGGCTGACGCCCTCGATCTCCGCCTCCTCCTTCAGGTGCTTGTGGAGGCTGCGGGGAATCCGGAGCACCAGTTTCCCGCTGTACCCCTCCAGCTCCGCCTTGAAGGCGTCCAGGGAGACGGAGCTGCCGTCGTCCATGGCCTCGGCTTCGGCCAGGGCGGCGGCCTCCTCGGCCGTCAGCTCCTCCGGCTCCCGCGCGTTGATCTCGGCAAACCGCTGTTCCAGTTCGGCCGGAGATAGAGATTGATTCATAAGGAACCCTCCTTAATACTTGATATTGGTACGGGTATTGATCTCAATAACGGTGATGACAATTTCACCTTTGACCCATTCAAAGGTTATGCGGTAATGCAGGATCTTATAGCGGTATCGGTTCGCATATCCCTTAAGCGGGACGATATCGCCCTCCAGCCTGGACAGGCTGTCCAGCGCCCGATAGAGCTTTTTACGGGTCGGGGCGTCCACACTGGCCAGGTATTTCTGCGGCTGCTTTTTCAGTTTTAGCTCCATCTCTTTTCCCCCTCATTCGCTTATATAGTATCATATATAATACTATATGTCAAGAAGAAATCACGCAAGGAGGCATCCATGGACGACGTATATGCGGGGCTGACGGAGCTGCTCCGGCCGGCGGAGCGGGGGCAGGCCCCCGGCGGCTGGCTGTTTGGGCAGGTGCAGCAGGCCGGGCAGGGGACGCTGCGGGTGGTATGCGGAGGGCTCACTCTGGACCAGACGGAGCTCCACGTGCCGCCCGGGCTGGACTACGCCTGGACGGAGGATACCGGCGGCGACGAGCTCCTGCGGGCGGGCGACCGGCTGCTGGTGCTGGTGACAGCGGACGGACAGGACTACTACATTCTCCAAAAGGCGGTGTTCTCATGAGGCAGCTCTTTCCCATTTTCCAGACGACTGCTCCAGAGGGGACGGCCCAGGCGCTGCCCCTCTATTGGGACGTAGACATGGACTACGACAAGGGCGTGCCGCGCTTCTCCGGCGGGGGAGCCGGTCCTGGCGTCCGGGCTGGAGGCCGTCAAGGGCTGGGCCTGGCGGGCGCTGCACACGGAGCGGTACCGCTGGAGCCCCTTCTCCTGGGACTACGGGTGCGAGCTGGAGAGCCTGGTGGGCCAGCCCTACCGGGCGGACACCCGGCTGAGCGAGGCGGTACGGTATGTGCGGGAGGCGCTGACCGTCTGCCCCTACATCACCGGGGCCGCGGCTGAGGTGGTGGGCTTCGACGGCTCCACTCTGCGGATGCGGGTGAGCCTGACCACGGTATACGGGGAGGCGAGTATACATGTATGAGGACAAGACGCCGGAGGCCATCAAGGCGGAGATCCTGGCGGCCATCCGGCAGAGCCAGGGGCTGAGCGCCATGGCGGGCGGCTTTGCCGACGGCGTGGCCGGGCCGGTGGCCGAGCAGCTCAGCGAGGCGTACCGGGCCCTGGAGGGGGTGACCTCCATGCTGTTTGTGGACGAGAGCTCCGGGGGCTACATCGACCTGGTGGGCGGTCAGTATTACAACATCACCCGCCGGGAGGGGACAAGGGCTTACTGCGACATCTCCTTCAGCGGCACCCCGGGGCTGGTGATCCCCCAAGGGCACCGCGTTTCTGACCGCCGGGGGGCTGGCTTATTCCCTCCTGGCGGCGGTCACGCTGGGGAGAGGACGGCGCGGGAGAGGGCCGCCTGGAGGCCGCAGAGGCGGGCAGCGCCTACAACGTGGAGGCCGGGGCCATCGACCGGATGTACGTCAACCTGACGGGCCTGACAGACTATCAGAGCGAGGCGGCGGCCGGCGGCACGGACGCCGAGAGCGACGCCGCCCTGCTCGCCCGCATCCGGGAGCGGGTGCAGCGGCCCCCCACCAGCGGCAACGGCTATCAATACCGGCAGTGGGCCATGGAGGTGGCCGGGGGTGGGCAGCGCCAAGGTGGTGGAGCTGCCCGGCGGACCGGGGACGGTGGGCGTCACGCTGGTGGACAGCAACGACCGGGCACCCTCGGAGGAGATTGTGGAGGCCGTGACAGCCCACATCGAGGAGGAGCGGCCCATCGGCGCGGCGGTGACGGTGACGGCGGCCGGGGAGCGGGAGGTGACCGTGGCCGCCCAGGTCTCCCTCACCGGCGGAGCCGGGGCCGGAGCCGTTCAGGACGCCTTCCGGGCGGCACTGGCGGGCTATCTGCACACCCTCATTGAGGGCAAGTACGGCGCGGTGTACTACAAGCCCGCCGACGACCAGCCCTACACGCTGCTCTATAACCGGGTGCTGGCCCTGCTGCTCAATGTGGGGGGTGGAGGACTTCGCCTCCCTCACCGTCAACGGCGGCACCGCCGACGTGACCATACAGGCCGGGGAGATCCCCGTGCTGGGGGAGGTGAGCGTGACATGAGCAATCTGGTGTTCCGCCTGCCGCGCTACTACCAGGACAGCCCGCAGGTGTCCGAGCTGGAGCGGGTGCTGGGGGAGCAGGCCGAGGCGCTGCGCGTGTCCGAGTCGGACACATTGGCCCAGCTCTGGATTGACACCGCCACCTGGGGGCTGGACCTGTGGGAGCAGTGGGCGGGGCTGCCCGTTGACCGCACCCGGCCCTACAGCTACCGGAGGAGCCGCATCAAGGCCAAGCTCCGGGGCCAGGGCGCCACCACGGCGGAGATGCTGCGCAGCGTGGTGGCCTCCTTCGGCTTCGAGCCGTCCCAGATTTCAGTCATCGAGCACCCGGCGGAGTATCAATTCGAAATTGTTTTGTCCGACCTGGCCTCCGTGCCGTCGGATGTGGGCGGGATTGAGGCCGCTGTCAACGAGATTAAGCCTGCGCACCTGGATTACTGGTTCACCTACGAGCTGGCCCAGCTCCTGGCCGCCCTGCGGGTGGGCGGCGGGCTCTGGAGCATTCAGACGGTCACGCTGCCGCCCATGGAGGAGGAATAGCATGTACGGATTTATCATTACCACCGCCGGCGAGGGCCTGCTGGCCCGGGCGTCGGCGGGGGAGGGGCTGACGCTCACCGAGGTGTGGGTGGGCAAGGGCGCGGTGGAGAGCGCCGGGGCCGCCAAGGCCCTCACCGCCCTGCTCGATCCGGTGGCCAAGGCCACCAGCACCACGCCCGCGGTGGCCGGCGGGCAGATCTCCATGCTGGTGGAGTACCGCAACGACATGGGTGGCGGGCTGGAGGAGGGCTTCACGCTCTCCGAGTTCGGCGTCATGGCCAAGGTGGGCGAGGACGCGCCCACCCTGCTCTACTACGCCGCTCTGGGCGACCGGGCCCAGCCGGTGCCGCCCATCGCCGAGGGCCTGGACGTACACCGCTTCCCCGTGGCCATCGGCGTCACCGGAGAGGTGGAGGTCTCGCTGGAGTATCCGGCGTCACCGGAGAGGTGGAGGTCTCGCTGGAGTATCCGGCGGGCGTCTGGGACACAGGGTGGAACCCCACGCGGCCCTGGCCCACACCAACCTGCGGGTGGACGGGAACAGCGTAGCGGCGGCGGATGGCTCCATGGACATGCGCAATCCCCTGGCCCACCAGAATCTTGTGATTGACGGCAACGCCGGGAAATAAATCAAAAAAACAGGAAGGATGAATGAACATGGCGAAAATCCAGATCAAGAGAGGCCTACAGGAAGCGGTGGCCCGCCTGGAGCTGGCGGAGGGCGAGCTGGCGGTGGCCCTGGACACCGGCAACGTCTACGTGGGCACGACCTCGGGCAAGGTGCACATTAACCCCACCGGCGGCACGGCGGACACGGCGGAGCGGCTGAAAACGCCCCGGGCGTTCTCCGCGGCCGGGGACGCCACGGCGGAGGCGGTCAACTTCGACGGCTCCGCCGACGTGCGGCTCCAGCTCGTGCTGGCGGCCCTGTCCGGGCTCAAGGCCGGGACGTACACCAAGGTCACGGTCAACAACAAGGGCCAGGTGACCGCCGGGCAGACACTGGAGGTCTCTGATATCCCCAGCATCCCCAGCTCCAAGGTCACCGACCTTGGCACAGCGGCGGCGGCCAACACCGGAGCAGAGGAGGGCAACGTACCCGTAGTGCAGGCGGGCGGGAAGCTGCTGGCCTCCCTGCTGCCCGACCTGTCCGGCACCTATGTGCCCGTCACCACCACCATCAACGGCAAGCCCCTGAGCGGGAATGTCACCCTGGCTGCCGGAGACGTGGGTGCCGTCCCAGCCGCCGAAAAGGGCGCGGCCAACGGCGTCGCTACCCTGGGGAGTGACGGCAAGGTGCCCGCGGGCCAGCTCCCCAGCTATGTGGACGATGTGCTGGAGTTTGAGAATCGGGCGGCCTTCCCGGAGGAGGGCGAGGACGGCAAGATCTATGTGGCCGAGGATACCAACCTGACCTACCGCTGGAGCGGCACGCAGTATGTGGAGATCTCCCCCTCCCTGGCCCTGGGCGAGACCTCCAGCACCGCCTACCCCCGGAGACAAGGGCAAGGCGGCCTACGACCACAGCCAGATCAAGACGGGCAACCCCCACGGCACCACCGCCGCCGACGTGGGCGCGGCTCCGGCGGCCCACACAGGCGTGGCCGCGTCCGCCAGTCAGCTCGGCCACGTAAAGCCGGGCGCGGAGTTCAAAGTGGGCGGAGACGGCAGCCTGTCCCTGAGCACCGTGGACGGCGGGACATTTGAGTGAGGAGGTGGCAGCATCATGCCGAAAATCCAGATAAAACGGGGCAGCAAGGCCAAGCTGCCCACCCTGGCCCCCGGGGAGTTCGGGCTGGCGACAGACGCCGGGGAGCTCTACATCGGCGGCGCGGGTAAAAACCTGCATATCCCGGTTCTGGGCGACGACGGGAAGCTGCCCCCCTCGGAGCTGCCGCCGATGGACTATGACCCGGCGGGCAGCGCGGCGGCGGTGCAGAAGGCCCTGACCGCCCACACCGGGAACAAGGACAACCCCCACGCCGTCACGGCGGAGCAGGTGGGGGCTCTTGCAAGTTCCGGTGGAGTCATGTCCGGGGCAATTAGCATGAGTGGTCACAAGATAGCCAATCTGGCCGCTCCTACTGACCTAACAGACGCCGCCCACAAGAGCTATGTGGACGAGCATGTTGACCAGACTCTCAAACAGAAGCTTGGCTATAAACTGATAAAGGAATACACATCACCAGGGAGCTACACCCATACGTTCGACCGCAAATATACAGATGTTTTTGTGGTTGTGGTTGGTGCTGGAGGAGGCGGAGGTTCGAGTGGAGAGCGCGGTGGAGGTGGCGGCGGGGGTGGGGCCGTAGCGTGTTTCCATGTTTTGGATAGCAGTACAATTCAAAACAATAATATTGTTGTTGGAACTGGTGGAGCTGGTGCAGTCTCTTCTTTGGGACCGTCCGTCACTAATAATGGCTCCGCTGGTGGGAGCAGTAGCGCTTTTGGTATTACCGTACCTGGTGGCAGTGGTGGAATAGCCAATCTTGGTGGCATGGGTGGTGGCTACGCCCCCAATGAGATTGTTCCTGGTTGGCTCATGATAGGTGGTAGTGGTGGTAGCCATAATAACAATGGCGATGGCGATGGCAATGCCGGGCCTATTATTTCTATTGTTGGGTTTAAACCTTTCGGTGGCGGAGGTGGCGGAGGGGGCAATCCTAGTCTTAATGATCCGCCAACTCCCGGCGGAAATGGCGGTGACGGTGGAGCCGGTAATGTGGCGCTGGAGCTACCGGCCAGAGCAATGCAATAATGGGTAAAAACGGTACCCGCGGTGGTGGCGGAGGAGGTGGTGGAGCGGGATGGACTTTTCGTTCCAGCGAGTATAAGCCCAGCGGCATAGGTGGCAAAGGCGGCGATGGATATGTGGCGATTTACGGTAGGGAGTGATTTTAATGAAAACAGTCTATTTAAATGAGGATAACACTGTCCGCGAAATCATCCCGGAGTATGCACTCCCGCCAGAGAAGTGGTATAGCGAGGCATTTGCACGACGCTGTGTAGAGGTACAGGACAATGTGGAGCAGGGGTGGCGCTACAATCCCGAAACAGGACAGGCCGCCCCGGACACAAGACCGTCGGGCCCGGAATCGCCCTCGGCAGAGGACATCACTCTGGACATGCTGGCCGACCATGAGGAGCGGCTGTGCATGCTGGAACTCACCGCTGCCACATAAGAAAGGAGACACCATGACAACCGTATATAACCTCTGCAAGCTGCTCATCCAGAAGAACCGCACCGACGGCCTCCTGGACAAGATGGATGTCTATCTGGCCGCCGACCGGCTCACCCCGGAGGAGTACCAGGAGCTGGCCGGGCTGCTGGCCCCGGAACAGTAATCAACAGCGGGATCGCTGGATAAAAGGATGTGAATCAAATGAGTAAGCTCATTACATACATCCCGCTCTCGTCCGTGGAGCGGATTGAGCTGAGAGTCACCAACTGCCGCAAGACACTTTCCCAGGTCAAGTCAGAGACTGGTGCCCACTATGTGTTGAATGGCGGCATGTGGAACCCAGATGGCTCGGCCTGCCCGCTGCTCAAGGTGGGTGGGGTAATGCGCTCCGGCACACCATGGAGGACAATGGGCTACGCCTGGGACAAGGGCCCGGACATCCACATGACCTCCGAGTACGAGGGAGCGGCCAACTTTATCGCGGTGACTGCCCTTATTTCCTCCGGCGAGCCAGTGGATAAACCCTCCTATGGCTCGGCCCAGGGAGGCAAGAGGGGCCGCAGCGCCATCGGCCTGCGGGGGGGCAGTCTGGCCCTCTACTGCTCCTCGGATGGCGCCGATGCAGCCACGCCGGAAACTCTGCGGGACGAGCTGGCCGGGCTGGGCTGGGACTCCGCCGTCATGCTGGACGGGGGCGGCTCCAGCCAGTGTGACTTTGGCGGAGAGCGCATCACTGCCAGCCGCAAGGTGCACAACTGGATTTGCGTCTGGCTCAAACAGGGCGGCCAGAAGCCGCCGGACAAGGAGGAGAGTATGGGCAAGTATACCGTGACGCCCAGCATCGGCGTCAACATCCGCAGCGGCCCCGGCACCGGTTACGGCAAGGTGGGGGCGTATCCCATGGGCACGGTGGTGGACGTGCTGGAGGCCAGGGACGGCTGTGGCAGGACGGATAAGGGCTGGGTGTCCCTGGCCTATCTGAAGGCCGTGGAGGGCCCTCAGCGGGTCACAGACAACGGCATCGCCATCCAGGAGCATATTATTTCCGATGGGCGTAAAAACCGGCCGGGCAGGGACACCAACCCGGACACCTACATCACCATCCACGAGACCGGCAACGCGGCCAAGGGCGCCGACGCCGCGGCCCACGGGGCCTATCTGGACAGCGCCGCCGGGGAGGATGCTCTGGTGAGCTGGCACTACACCGTGGACGACCACGCCATTGTCCAGCACCTGCCCGACTACGAGACGGCCTACCATGCCGGGGACGGCAAGGCCGGGCCGGGCAACGCCACCAGCATCGGCATCGAGATCTGCGTCAACGCCGGAGGGGACTTTGAGGCGGCCAAAGCCAACGCGGCTGCCCTGGTGCGCCTGCTCATGGAGGAGCACGGCATCCCGCTGGACAATGTAGTCCAGCACAACCGCTGGAACGGCAAGGACTGTCCCAAGACCATCCGGGCCACCGCCGGGGCCTGGGAGGCGTTCCTGGCGCTCTGCCGGGGAGAGACGGCGAATGTATCCAAGTTGGACACCGACGTGGACACGCTGGCTAATGTCGGCATTATTGACCAGCCCGACTACTGGAAAGCCGGGAACTACTCCAAGGATACTGTGGAGGCCCTGATCGGGAAAACGGCGGATTATGTAAGGGAGGACGATTGATATGGAGCATATCAACGGATTCAAGGCGGCCGTTGCCGCCGTGGTGGGCTGCCTGACCGCCCTGTGGGGCTGGTTTGGCTGGCTGGTGGTGGCCTGGGTGGTTTGTATGCTGCTGGACTACGGCACCGGCACCGCGGCCGCCCTGCGGGCGGGGGAGTGGTCGTCCAAGGTGGCCAGGGACGGCTTGTGGCACAAGCTGGGGGCCGTGGTGGCCGTCCTGGTGGCTGCCATCCTGGACGGGGTGATCGGCCTGATCCTCGCCAACATTTCGGCACTGGAGCTGCCCTTCCAGTATGAGGTATTTGCGCCTGGCTGCGCAAGGCCATCGCCGCGCTGGAGTCCACCGTGGACGGCGCAGGGGACAAGCTGGGGGGACAGAATATGACAAATGACAAACAAGATGTAGTAGACAAATAAAGCTAGGCCCCCGCTCGGTGAGCGGGGGCTTGCTGTGTTACTAACGGCAAATTGTTGGTGATAACGATGAGACTAAAAAAGTTGCAGAATCGGCAGGATGCCATGTCTCAAATGAGCAGAAGAGGGGCCAGATCGGAAGAGACGGTGTAAGATTTAAGAAAATTTTAATCTTCTCTTCATGGCGTCTTACATAGGATTCTGGTATGCTGGTAGCCTATCTGGAAAATATGAACGAACTGCGAATTTTTTGCCGGAGGCGTTGACATATGACAACTTGTCGTCTAAGCTTATGACAGCTTGTCAGGCGAGGAGGTGCCCTATGCCCAGCGCGACGTTTTACAATCTGCCGGCGGAGAAGCGGGAGCGCCTGCTTCGGGCTGCCAGGGAGGAGTTCTCCCGCGTTCCCTATGAGAGTGCCTCGGTGAACCGGATTATCCGGTCCGCCGGCATCCCGCGGGGCAGCTTTTACATGTACTTCACCGACAAGGAGGAGCTGTTCGGCCACCTGATGGACTCCTATGGCGCACTGCTGGAGCGCCGGATGGGGAGATGCTGGAGCAGCGGGAGGGGGACCTCTTTGCCGCCTTCCTGGACCTGTTTGACCACATTCAGGCCCATTGGGGGGACGGGAAATACCGCGAGATGGCGGACATACTCCGCTGCAACCGGCAGATGCAGCCCGGGGTCCTGCTGAACCGGGAGGGGGCCTGAGGCGAGCCTGGCTCGCCTGCGGGACAGGGTGGACCTGTCCCGACTGGATCTGCGCACGGAGACCGACCTTTCCGATATCTTCCACTTGCT
>VOFI01004020.1_pt1 | contig 33130 bp, 50 predicted proteins | sample 5384131 | NCBI WGS metagenome assembly VOFI01 (sample SAMN12384728, study PRJNA508395) | human gut metagenome | isolation source: healthy gut H | host: Homo sapiens
ATCAGTAGCCGCTTCGTTCAGTTACGTATTGCTCGACATTTCCTTTTCACCCTTGCCATTCAATTCACATGTTACCAAGAATGCCCATCCTGCATTCTTATAAGCCTGTGGAATTTCAACTCTACAGATGTCTCTATATAATTACAATCACTAACATAATACTGCTCCTTGTAACTAGTCACATTTAAAAAGAAAGACTGTCGAAGAATAGATTTGCCGCCCAACTTCTGTCGCAGTTCCACTGGAGAATCCTCATTTATACGGTTTTACATAAATTTCATCTTCAGTTATCATTACGATATAGTCAACTGCGCAAGAAGAAATCAGCTGCTCCGATATCTGATTTATACGCGAAAGACTCTTTGTTGAAAATTTCAAAGTTCAACAAATTGACTGAATTTAATTCTTCCACAGCTGAATTCTTTATATACGACAAAACTGAAGTATGCTTGTTTGAGTTGACATAATATTCGTGAGTAGTTTTATTAATATCCACAAAGTCATTCAGAACGGCAACATCCTGTTCATAATTACGACTTGCAGGAGTAGGAACATTCAAATTATCCCGGCAACTCTGAAAAAAGCAAAGTAAACAGGACAAAAGTCAAGGTAAAGATCTGCTTCATAACTGATAATATTATTGATTCGCATTAGCAATAATTGATGGTAAATGTATTAATCAAATCATTACAAAAACAACATCAAAAGCATAAAAACAAGTTAATATTAACATGAATTATAACATGTGGCACAGCATCCTCAAATTTCTTCCTCATGCTTCATCCGGCAAATGCTCCCAAAACCTTTCTTAATTCGATTAACGTCAAATATATTTGTTGTTCTACTGTACGGACTGATATATTCATCTTGTCTGCAATTTCTTTATGACTTTTCCCATAAAAACGACTAAGTTCAAATACAGTTCTTCTGCGTTCAGGAATGCTTTCTAATTTTAAATAAATACCTTGCAATATTTCACGAAAATAAATACTCTCCAACAAATCACGATCTGTCAAATCTGATGACTCTTCCAAAAAAAACGCTCCTTATACTCCAACCTGATTTTCTGATGTTTAGATATATTCAGAGCTATATTTTTTAGTCATAATCAGAATAGGCATCAAGTTCCCTTTTATTATCAATCCATACTTTGCTGCTCCCAAAGTTTTAGTAAAAACTTCCTGGGCTACATCTTCTGCATCCAGTTCTGATTTTAATAAACTATAAGCCAAATTCTTTACTTTAGAATAATTGACCTCAAACAACTGCAAGAATACGCCAACATTTCCTGAGGAGGGGTTCATTTCTCATAACTTCAATATAAAAAAAGAATATCAACCGATGAATAAAACAAATATGCTAAAAGATACCATTAAAGTCTACAAATCTCAGAAAACCATATACCCCAATCCATTACCGGTATAGAAAAAGGTACGAAATCCTTTTTCAGATCCGCACCTTTTTATTTATCTCTCAAACTTACAAATACAAGTTAAACTCTGTAACATACTTATTGCTACTTTCAGAAGACAAAACCTCATATTTAAAATTTGAAAGATGTAGGAGATTTAAATTTTATATATAAATCCGCCCACTGATAACCTTCACATCCAAAGTTCTAAAAGAACGCCAACTACCTCCATCTTCAGAAACAAAACTGCAATTTTTTTAGGTGGATACCAAGAAAAAATTCAAAATGAATATGCATGCCTTTGCACCTCTCTTCTACACAACTGTGGCAATTCAGCAATGAACCAAAGTTTATTATTTGCCCCATGTAATTCCCAGAATAAGTACTACCATCAAGAATTGAACTTGGATTACCTTCAACACCCGGAGAAGTCGTAATCTTCCATCCTGTTCTTTTCTGCTAGCCCACATAGGATCGGTTTAGACACTTGTTCCAAAAAACATTAGAAGTCTTAATAATATTAACATCGATCTTATTGGTTTCTGCATCTCCGTTGAGATACTCATTCTCTGTGTAGCAGAAGCTGAAATAGAAATTGAATACTCTTCATCCTTATCGGTAATTTTCAGAAAATCATCTGAAATTTCACAAACAATCTCTTCTGAAACCAAGCTCCCAGCAGGAATCACAATTGAATTAGATGAAAAGCTATGTTACTCAATAGACTTTCATCCAACCCTTGCACATTCAGCGTAAACTCTGCATCTTCTTTCAACACTTTATCCAACTGGACAGTAAACTTGAAAGCCATCTTATCTTCATTAAGAATCTCTCCATTAGCATAAATACGTGTAAAAGACAGATTATTTCCGCTTTCCCCCACCAAAGCTACATTAGAAGAGAAAGATGCCTTATTAAGGAGCATTTTAACTGAAACAGGCTTTACAAATTCACCGTTACTACCATGAATAGCAGCAACATTCACCTCTATCTCATACTTCTGTTCGGATAAATCATTGATAAAAGAAAAATCGTCCAATAATACAGACTGTTCCACTTCACCAGCAGGTATGGTTACCTGTTGAGGAAGATTTATTTCCTCACCTGAAATATTCTTAAACGTATAAGCCAAATCTACAGTAACCTCATTAGGAGAAGCCGTAGCCAACTGAACCTTGAAAGCCACTTCCTTATCAACATTCAGAGTTCCATCTGCTGCATAAGTAACCTGATAACTGCCATTCAACGGATCTTCCGAATTTGGAAGAAACAAAGATATAGCAGTATTTGGATAATCAACCAAATCCAATGTTTCATCTTCCTGACAAGAAATAGCCAGAAAAGGTAATAATGCAAAAAATAAATATTTATACGACATAATTATATCTTTCTAATTTAATGTATTATCTTACAAATCTTCCGGATAACGGTAAGGAGTAGGATCATTCTTTTTAAAAAAATACTTGGTGCTTTCAAAGGGGAACCATAAAGAGTCTTAACACCACTCAATTTAGAGAATACCGACTCATACTTATTCGGACTAGGAGCAAATCCATAAACCAACCATAGTCCTGATCTATAAGACTCTGAGCTCCATATTCTCCCAAGCTTCCTATACCCAAATTAAACTCGATAGCCATACCTGCGCATTCTTTAAATGTCAATTCCCAATAGGTCTTGCAGCACTACCATAATTCGGTACTACAATATCAATCAGTTTTTAACATCAACACCGTCTACAATGGTTTCTCCATACATTGCTCCATAATCAAAAACAGTGACTAACTTATCCGGCATAACTAACTTTGTTTCATAGCACAATCTTGCAGCTGCTTCTCTACCATGAGTTGTAATTGCTGGATTGTCAAGGTCATCAGGACCTGGTTCCGTAGAATATTCATCATCAAAATTAACTCCATCAAGGTTGTATGCCTTACAATATTTGAGCCAATTCACGTGCAAAATCTTTTGCTCCTTTGCTTTGAAAGTTGAGCAACTCCTGCTACATCATGATTACCCAATATTCCTAATAATACCTTAATGCCACGCTTGCGCAATGGTTGCAAAAGCGTTTCATTATTATCTAACAAATACTGAACATTCGGATTACATTTCACATAAGGACGTCCGGCCTCTGCATCATAGTTGATATTTGCGGCAAACAATACTACAACATCCCAAAGATATTTTCCATTCTCCAACTGGAAAGAAAGGGCATTTAAAGGATTTACGTCATTTACTTCAAAAAATAAAAATCCTTTTACCACATCTTCTCCTTTAAAAACATCACCCGATTTTCTCATATCTTTTATGAGATAAACACAGTGACGGTTTTCTTCATCCTTGATTGTTATATCTGAACTACTTTCAACAACAGCAAGAGGCAAAGCATAAGTCTTCTCTGCTTCCAAATTTGTCATCCGCCGTAATTGTCACCTCTACTTCCATTTCTTTAGTTTTTCCATTAGCAATTTGTAGCACGCCATTATTTGCCAATGCAACTAAAGTTCCCGGAAACATTTCAAAGTCAGTACCATGCAGCTGATTATACGTAGCCAGATAAGACTCATCTATGAGTACCTTTAGCTGAAGAGGAAGAAGTTATCTCTTTAGTCAGATTCATCTTCACTAAAGTGGAATATTTCTCCGTATATAACTCCACTACATTAATTGGACTTATTAGACTTTCCATCAGCTAAAAATGCACAATTTTCATAAATGCCATCTAAAGTCGATTCATCAAACTGTTTTCCAATCTCTAAATCATCAGCACAAAAGAAGAACATAGTGATGCCCCTACAAAGAACAAAGCACCAAATAACAATGTATGTATATCTTTTCGTTTCATATGTACTCTATATTAAGTTTGTTATTATTTTATTTGCGGAAGTTCAACATTTACCCATGTCGGGTTCAGAACAGTAATGTCATTTCCGTTTCCATTTGTATGATCCTTTATATCACTTCCAGTTCCTTCGTTAAACTTCCAATATGCTACCAATCCTGAAGAATGCGGATCTACTTCATAAGGATTTTTTGCTATTTCCTCAGCACTACGTTGAATATTCCAAACACGTACCTCTGATATATCACCTGGCAGCCAACGCGAATATTATCGTATGACTTGCCAATATAACATCCAGATGTTAAATTGAGCATAAGTGGCATTCTCATCCGAATATACTTTTACGCCATCCTTATAGTAGATACGTTCGTGAGTTGTTGCATCATAAACGACAGCAAATGCACCCACTCTTTAGTCGGCAAACCTGCAACTGCATTCGGGCAGGAAAATTCCCGCCGGGAGCTACACATTGAAATTGATCACGAGGACGGTCAGCGTCTCCAATACGAAGGAAACGACCTTCAATACCAAATATAGAACTCAATGCGTTATCACGCCCAGCTTCCCAATCATCACTGCGCAATAATGCTTCCACAGTAATCGCATTTACATTGCTCATATCTGTCTTCCATGAAATAGGGAAATACATTTTCTCAATATTAGCTACCACATTGATCAATGCCGCACCCTTGAATATAAAATAAGCAGTTCTTTTACTATCAAGTACCTCAATATCCGCATCCGTTATTGTAACCGGTAACACATAGCGCCTTGACTTGTCCAACTTGTTTGTGTTTTTAAAGTTAACAACAACATCATCACTACTGATATCTCCTGCTTTAATCGTAACCGACTTAACCGGAATCTCATAATAATCGGCAGCCAAAACCTGAGCACTATCATTAAAAGCCAAATTATAAGCAGCAGTCAATTGCGGAGCAGCATCAAAAGAAATATTCACTTCTCTATCCAACGGCTCAGCCAATCGATAAGATATGGACCGGGTAGCTTCCGAAACAGTCTCTTTAATCAACAAATCATCCCTAACTTGCTGGGAAGTGACAAACACCTTATTATCATAATGGTGTTCATCATCAATATCATTATTTTGGCAACTTCCCAATACTAATGAGCAAAAAGAAAGGGAAGCAAACATATACTTATGTAATTTCATATCTTCTTTTTTATTTTGACGGATTCATTATACTAATAACCTCACGAATTGAAGAGAACGTATTATTATAATAATCATCTTGTACATTCATAACAAACATTCCTTTTCTTTCAAATCCAGTTGACGCCTGCACATTCCACCATGCGGCTCCCTGAGTAGCTAAAAGTTTTATTTCCCTTCAGAGTTAACTGTATTCCAATATCCTATCACCTGATTCTTGTCATCCGGCTGCGGCAATTGAACACACGCAATAAAACGGTCAGCAGGAACAGGATTTATCCCTTCATACAGTTCTTTCGCATCTTCTCCTGCCTGAACAGCCAATAATGCCTTGACACTTAAATCATCACCATTTGTTGACAAAGCTGTTTTAAGAATAATGTAATCAGCCAACCCTATTATTCCCTGATTTTCAGCAGTAAGATATTGCACATTAGTATAAAAGAGCAACGACTTATTGGATGCTTGCTTCCACTCTTTCAGTTTGTTCAAAAGTTTGTCTGACGAGATGTATATACCTCAAGCTCCTCACCTTTCAAGCTAACCAAAGAACGACCGGTATAATCAGCAATACCATCATAATTATCCAGCGAAAGCATCTCATCCGTACGTTTGTCCAAATACGCCCGCGCTTCTTCTTCCGTCAAGTCAGGATTGGCTTTCTTCATCTCCTTCCATTCTTCCTCAAATTTGGAAAAATCAATACCATACACCACCTTCGTACCTTTCTCTCTGACTATTCTTATTTCGTCCAGCATATTTCCGGACAATTTATCCGGATTATTCAAACTGATATAGTCAATACTGTCAGGTAAAGCGGACAATCTTTCGGCCTGTTTGGAAGGATCTGCCACATTCTCCACAGATACTATAGTCAATTTATGCTCACTTGCTTTTTATAAATATTTAGATCTTTCAGATAATCAGCGTATAATTGAGGATTTTGTTCTTCAAGCGAAGGAGTATGTATATCCAAGCTCTCCACATCCGTCCAGTCCTCACAAAGAACAGAATGAGAGTGACATAGTCATGCATATCGCAACACACAGTCCGCTATATTCAAATGTATTTTTCATAAACATTATCTACTTTATGTATTACTTTGTTTTTTAGCCCACCAGAGATCGCGTCCCATATCATCCCGGCCACCCAAATAAGTAGTCACGGCATAATTTATATTTACAGGATTATCTCCATATTCCGATGCTGGATAAGGAATACGCCGCGCACCTCTTTCCGAGTCGACGATACCACCGCTCTTATTACCGGCCGTAGTAGCAGGAATCAAGTGCGGATAGCCGGTACGACGGTAATCCGCCCATGCCTCATTACCCAACTGCCAGTTAGCGATCCATTTCTGAATGATAATACGCTCCAGTTTTTCTTCTGGTGAAGCAGCATTATCCCATTTCACTGTGATTCTGGACAAGTCTCTGTCATAAGAATTCTTTCCGTCCGGATCTACATAAGTTTCAGGGCGTAAAGTCTCGTTATTCAGATATTCCTCTGCTCCGTCCGCTCCCCACTGTTCGAATGACAAGCGAATACCGGTATTGTAAAACTCACCGGCTTCACCTCCCATATTGAAATTATAGACAGCCGCTGCTTCTGCACGCAGGAAAGCGACTTCCGCAGCATTCATCCAATATAACGGATCATTCGGCTTAATATTAATTCCAGAATATTTGTGTCCGGTAGTTTCAAGCACCGGGATAATAATACCTCTACGCAATCCGACATACTCATATCCTTTCCATTCCGACTTGACAAAGTATATTTTTCCCTCCGAGCGTCTTCATAACCATTCATATAGCAGATAATATCGGCTGCTGCATGTGTATCTCCACCTGTCAAACAGGCGCTATTATCTTCTTCGTGAGCACTGACATGATTGTATTCCTTAGCCACATAAATAGGGTTATTCACAGAACCGGAGAAATAACTCCATGCCGCATTATCTGTATTCTGTTCGATCACACCACCGTTTTGGGGGTCAACAGCTTCTTCCGCCATCTTCTGTGCTGTCACCTTGTCAACATTGGCTATGCGAATAGCCAGACGAAGTTTAAGCGAATTGGCAAAACGAATCCATTTTTTCACATCACCCTGATAAATATAGTCAGCCGAAGCTGTCAAACGGTCATTCGGGTGCTCATTCAACACACCGATAGAATGATTCAGTTCTTCAAAGAATTTATTATAAACTTCCTGTTCCGAATCATACGGAGTTGTCAAAGAACCATCCGCCCCTATTTTAGAATACGGAATCGGTCCGTAAGCATCCGCAATACGATGCATGGCTGCAACCTTTATAATTGTCGCAATAGCCAAAGGAACCGGATTGTTCGTATTTTGTGATACCACCTCTACAATATTCAAGTTGGAATAAAGTACCGGAAGCACCTTATCACTTTTCAGAAAAACATTTGTCCAACCATCTTCAGGATTAAAGTTCGAAATCGTACGTTCCCATGATGCTTTGGAATCGGCAAAATATCCTCCCATAGGACCACCCAGCAAACAATCTGTAAACTGTGCCGTATTGACATCCGGAGAGACCACACAACCGGCAAGGTTGTTCATGGCCGAACCCAAAGCATAGTCGTCGGCAGACAAGTCGCCCGGTTGGTAAGGGTTTGAATTGATATCCTCATATTTGGCGGTACAGGATGACACAACCACCATTAATGAAGCGAAAATAAATGTATTTAATATCTTTTTCATAGTCACTTTTATTAGAATTTGAAATTCAGACTGAAACCTACATTACGCAAAGAAGGCATCATGAAGTTGTCAATTCCCTGATAGAAATTATCTGTCGATGCCACAGCCTCCGGATCGAAAGGAGCCTTGTTGTAAATCATCCACAAGTTGCGACCTATCAATGAAACTTTGATATCACAGATATTAGCCAGCCATTTTCTCGGAATAGTATAACCTATCGAAGCCTCCTGCAAACGAACGTTGGTAGCCGAATAAGTATAATACTGCGGCACAGCGGTACTACCTACTGTTGTATACCAATTCTCCGGATTAATTCTGTCATTTCCATTAATCAATACAAAACCATTATCACGCGCATCGGCTGAAGCCTCGGAAACGCCAAACTTATCAAGTACAGCCTGTGTTCTTGAGAATACTACACCACCCAAACGAGCAGAAATCATGAATCCTACATGGAAATTCTTCCACATAAAGTTGTTGCGCCATGCAAGATTTCCCTTCGGCAATACACTTCCCAACTTGATATAAGAATCGGGATTATCTATTTTCTGAGTATATACATTATTCGATTCATCCATATAAATAGCACCGTTAGCATCACGACGTAAATCGGTACGTGAATATAAATCTCCCATGCTACCACCTTCACGCAGGATAAAACGTAAATCTGCATACCCGCCCATATCAAGTGAAGGTATGGAGAAAAGCTCCCCGGTTATAGAATTGATGACATTGTCCGCCAAAGATTCAATCTTGTTCTTATTCATTGAATAGGTCAAACCACTCATCCATGTGAAATTACGCCATGTATTTTCAAAATTCAGAGCAAGCTCTATACCTTGATTGCGTACGCTACCGGTTTGAATATACATTTTTGAATATTTATTAATCGGAAGTTGCGGATTAAAAAGTCTGATTTTCAGTTTTTGCATTATAATAAGTAGCATCCAACTCAAAATATTTCAAGAAACGAGCATTAAAACCGATTTCAAAAGAATTAGTACGTTCCGGTTTCAATGAATACATCGGATATTGAGTCAGTACGCTCCATTGATTGGCAGAAGTACTCCATTCGTAGCGCGGATTGGCAAGATAACGTTGAAAAGCCGAACCGACAGAGGCGAACGAACCACGAAATTTAAGATAAGACAAATAATCTTTATTCAAATTAGGCATCAGTTCTGAAAGAACAACAGACAAACCTACTGACGGGTAGAAGAAACTCTTTGATGTAGAATTAGGTCCGGCTAATTGTGAAGGCCAGTCGTTACGTCCGGTAAGTGTCAAATAATAAGTACTCTTATATCCCAATTCAGCAGAAGCATAAATAGACTGAGTCTGCTCTCTCCATCCTTCTTGCAGACGAAGGGCTTTCTGGCTCAAATTCTGAATAGCGAAATAATTGGTCAAACCGACCTGCTCACCCGGAAATGCATCACTGCCATCAGCAATTCCACCACGGACGGTCATTTGATCTGATCGCACATCAGTAAATGATCCACCGATATTAGCACTCAGATTCCAGTCTTCACCAAAGTCCTTATTGATACTTACCAAAAAATCTGCATACAATTGTTTATCCGAAGTCTTGGTTATACCATACAAACCACGAGAAGAGCCTTCCGTAAGCTGTGTATTGGTAGAAGCATAAAATTTCTCTGTATAATCATTATTGGCATTATCCAGACTTACGCGTCCTGAAACAGTCAGCCAATCCAATATTTTATAATTCAAACTTGCGCTCAACATATAACGGTCTTTCTTATTCTCACGCAAGTTGCGGTAATTCACCCAATATGGATTCTGCATCGTCATTGCAGCATCACCGATTGACCAATTCTGAAGATAAACTTTACGTGCCGGATCATACAGTTCGTACAACTTCGCATCTTCCCAGTCATTACCGCGAGGATACAGGTAAGCTCCCACTAACGGGTTATTATATTCTCCCTGGTTCACCATATTACGGTCATTTTGCAAAATATAGCTGGCGGCTATATCGAGAGTCATCTTGTCGTTCAAGAAAGAAGTGGTATTGCGTACACTAAAATTATAGCGGCTGTACTTATTATTAGGAGTAATACCTTTTGAATTGATGGCAGCAGCCGATGCATAAGTTTGATTTTTTCTGTACCGGTAGAGAAAGAAACACTTTCCGTGTTGATAATACCAGTCTGGAAATAATCATCCTTAGGATCATAGCCACGATAATTAGCTACTGTTAATTTTTCTCCCCAACTACGGTCTGAACCATCCAGGAAGCTTCCTCCTACACCGGTTCCATAGCGGGTTTGGAAACGAGGCATTACGAAAGGCTGATTGAACTCCATACTTGAATTTACAGATATGCTAACCTTTACCGACTTTTCCTTTTTTTAGTCGTAATGATAATAGCACCATTGGCAGCTTCCGAACCATACAACGCAGCGGCAGCGGCACCAGTCAGAACTGACATAGATTCAATATCATCCGGATTGATATCTGCAATAGGCTCGGTAGCTCCTTGAGAATCAAATTCTTTTCCCCCACCTTTACTACTACCGGCAAACATCGGGACACCGTCTACTACGTACAATGCATTGGAAGATTGCATGATGGATTTTGTTCCACGCATTACAACTTTAGATACGCCTCCGACTCCTGATGAAGAAGCATTAATTGTGACACCTGCCACTTTACCGTTAAGGGCATTCACAAAGTTGGCATCTTTATGTTCCGTCACCGCATCTGTATTAACCTGCTGTACATTATAGCTCAATGCCTTTTCTGCACGCTTGATACCCAATGCAGTAACAACAACTTCGTCCAAAGTCTGAATATCCTCTTTAAGGATTACATGGATAGAAGATTGAGTACCGACCTTTATTTGTTGTGAAATATAACCTATATAAGATATATTCAAAATTTCATTTTTAGCCGCTTCGACAGTAAACTCTCCATTGATATCACTGATCGTTCCCTTACCTGTGGACATTGCAGCTATATTAACTCCAATTAGAGGCTCACCCGCTTTGTCTACAATAGCCCCTTCACTGTTACTGTGGTTGAGCCATTATTTACCTGATCTGGTTTTGTTAAAATAATTTTATCATTAACTATTTCAAAATTAATATGCAGTGGGGTCAATACTTTTGTCAGCAATTCATCAATAGTAACTTGTTTAACTTGAACCGATGTTTTTGTTCCAAATCAAGATTATTATACATGAATGTATAATTCGTCTTCTGTTCGACTATCTCAAGAAAGACTTTAAGCGTTTGTTCTTTCAAAGATAAATCTATTCTTTGAGAATTTTGGGCACTCAAAGACTGAAATATCAATAAGAAAAAAAAGACATTAACAAGTATCTTTTTTGTTATTTTTCCCATAATATTATGACTAAGTAAAAAAGAAATGATTAATTTTATATATATTTTAATTTATATTTTCACTTATATCTGATGTTCACCTCCTCTCCGTTTATCTGGTAATCAATTGCTGTTATTCTATTTATTAGATCTAATATTTCTCTTAATGATTCACTTTTCAGAACAAATCCATATTTAACAGACGAATCCGAATTTTCTACGTGGATATTTACTCCATACCATTTTTTCCAACTTCGCAAACACTTCTACCGCCGGAGTATTTTCAAACCTAAGCATATTCTGTGTCCATAAACACTCCATCTCAACATCACAGGGAAATAGTTTCCATGATTGTCTGTCTCTCGGTATCTGTACCTGCTGCCCAGGTTCTAATTGTACACTTTCTACAGCATTCTCCACTGTGACAACTCCTCTGAGCAAAGAAACGGTTGCCATTTCTTCGTCCGGATAGGCAGAAACATTGAAAGCTGTACCGTATACCACTACATTAATACCTTCTGCTTTAACAGTAAAACTATGCTCATCATCTTTGGTCACATCAAAAAAAGCCTCGCCTTTGAGAGTCACCTCACGGTTATCACGATTGAATACGGAAGAATAGCTAAGATAAGAACTCCGAATTAAGCCAGACTTGGTTCCATCCGGAAGGAATATTTGTGTCTTTTGTCCTCTTTCTGCAAATACGGTAAAGACATCTCCTTGCCTGTTGTACTTTTCTGAGAAGTAATAAAATGAAGCAGCCGAAACAAGAAGCGGTATCAAAATTGCAGCCGCAATTCGTACCCAAGAAAAAATTATGTGAAGGCCTGTTGTCTGTTATCTGATTTCGAATATTATTAAGAACTCTGAATTTAACAGTATCATCCATCACCGGAACTTGCAGGTTTTGCTCTTCCCACAAAATATCCAATACAGAGTCCATAGTCTCATCCGTTGCTTTTTGAACTTCAGATTTAAGGACTGTATATTCAGCAGGACTAACTTTTTCATGGAAAAACCGCCTTAACAAAACTTGGAGCAAATTATTTTTCATATTTCCATTTTAAGAAATACGCAAATAGCTCCGACTAGTCCCGACCAAATTTATATGTTACAAAACATAAACTTAAATTCGTTCCTTAATAAGCAATAATAAGACTAATAACAAATAATGCAAGGGAGATAATTCTAATTTTAAAGTCTTCAATGCAAGAGTCAATTGATTCTTTACAGTTTTTTCTGAAATAGCCATTTTTTCGGCAATATCTTTAATCGAACATCCTTTTCACGGCTCAACTCAAAAATAGCTAATTGCTTACTGCTAAGTTTCTTTTTTAGCCTCATTTAGTTTATCGAGAAATTCATCAAAATATACTTTATTTTCTGTATCATTTTCCGTATAATTCTGATATGCGTCACTTTGAATATAAACTTCAAATTCAACACTATCAATTTTCTTACGAAATGAATCTATGATAAGATTGTGTGCAATAGTATAAAGATAGGATTTAAATGAAATCTCTAAAGAAAGATTTTCTTTAGTTTGCCAAATTCTCAAAAAGTTTCTTGTAAAATGTCTTCAGCATCATTAGGATCTTTTGTTAATTTTAATATAAAACCATAAAGTAAGTGTGCATAAATAAAATACAAACGAGTAAAATCTTCATAAGAACCTTGTTTTACCTTTTTTATTAATTTTACATGTAAATTATTTTCAACAATCATAGCTAAAGATTTAGGTATTTATAAATTATATTTTTTTACATTGTTTCATTTATACACAATCATTACAAGTAATATTTTGCAAATATTATAATTCAAGACAAAGAATTGTGCTAATAATTACTGTTTTTAGTTAATATATAATATCTAAGAACACTAGTAACTAGTTTCAGGATAACAACAACTTTATAGCCAATATCATTTCAACTATTGCTGCCTACTATTTTGATAAGATGCCTGCCATTGATGTGATTTTTATCAAGGACAGGCAACTTGTGTCATTTTAAGTTATATCGAACTCACGTTAAATAATTGACTATAACGACAATCGAAATTCCCTTTATTTACTGATTTATATGTGAAGGATTTGATTTTTATGTTGTAAGTAGTTTTTTTTTATGCATAAAACAAATGCTTGTCTTGGCAAATATTCTCTAAGTTACCACCATCCATTAATAAAAAGATATATGATATAAGTCTATAATTCAAAATAATATTCTAATATTTATAATTTGAGGTGCAAAAAAAAAAATAGCGGCCACCTGAGAAATCACCGCTAATTATTCTATTTCTCTTGTTACAAAAATTATAAGCCTCATAATCTTTTTTGGGCTAAGAAGCTGATTACAAAAAAGGGAGACAGTACTTCATTATCCAGCTTCCTTATTCTATTATTAATCGTAATACCTGAATCAACTCTTTTCTATTCTGACACTCACCAATTTCTGTATTCCCATTATGATCCATACAGATACGACAAAAAGGGGCGGTCAGAGTGGTAATCCCAAGTTCATCCCTATAATCTGTAAGATAACGGACAGCAAGACTGAGCATGAAGCCCATACAAGACTTTTCAGAGTTCTATCTCCTAAGCGCAATGGCACACAATACACAGTTATAGCCCATCAAGCCCATATTCACCGTATCAGCATCTATTCCTAGCAAGATAGCCAAAGGGATAGGGGAGAAGTACTCCAATTACAGTATAGAAAGCAGCAGTCCGCGAATTTACAAGAATACCGACAAGAAAGAACAGGCCGGTCCAGATATTCCCTTGAAACATTACCTGACCGATGCTAAAACAGAGGGTCTGAAAGTAATTAATCCTTTGTGTAGTATCATTAACCGCATCAGAAACCAACAGAATATCAGGCATTATCCAGGCGCAAAGTCCCAATAATCCCCATACAGAAAGGATAAAGGGTGCTGTAAATCCGGGAAGTGAGCTTTGCAGGTTGAAAAGTCGTGATATCCAGGTTGAAATACATGAAGCCACTGCCATCAATAATAAACAATAAATCGACAACTCCATGAAAACTCCGACTGCTATTCCCACCAATGTACCGTTAAAAACCATACAGACCGTTCTTTATATCATCACGTCCATAACCGGAGAAATAAGCTGTCAATGTACTTATTATATTACCACCCAAAGCCAATATTCCCATTTCCCATGAATTCAGGAATATCGATCAGCATCAACAGACCGGACAACGCATTATTCGGAACATCATTTGCCCTATTCCACGACCCAAAACAAGCAATGAGTTATCCACCGAAACTATTTTCATAGATCAATTAATCAATCTAAAGAAAAGTCTTTGGATGGTTTGAAATGGGGAATATCATGGACCGGAACAATTATGGTAGTATTCTTTGCAATATTCGGGCCACTTTCTCAGCACGGTGTTTCAATGTAAAAGAACCGAACCCTCTCAGGTATACATTTTCTCCGTTGACCAGTGACTTTTTAACACTCTCCATGAATCCTTCCACTATCTGAAGTACTTCTTTTTTCTGTCTGTTCCCGTTTTCAGGGAGATCTCATTTACAATTTCTGCTTTTGTCATAATCAAGTTCTACATTAAAAGGGATTGCAAAGATACTGAATTTCATCCAATACCAGAAAATATCCGGATATGATAAGGGTTTTACTTACTCTATTCTGAATTCTGCCACCATAAACCATTTTTCTTTAGAATCATAAAAACCTATTTCCTTATATACCCTATAGTTTCCAGGTCTGTTATCATTAAAAGAGGATAAAGACTTGCTGTAAATTGATATTTTTCCCCTTGTCCAACTCAATGCCTATATCAGTCCAAGCATTGTTGCCATTCAGTAACAGCCATTGATTGCCTTCTTTACGTGCCACCGACACATTTTTCGTGCCTACCGGATAAACCAGCTCTGTCTGCTTTCATAGATATTTGCAGAGTATCCAAGAATGCAGGTGCTGTAAAAGGTGTTGCCGATTGAATTCTTCCATGATTGACAGCCGAATAACTAACAACTTTTCGCCTGAACATTTCCTGAAAATACAGTGAATTGTTCATTAATGATACTCAATAGTATCATTGTCATAAATACTTAGTACTTTTGAATGTTTTGTGCTGTAGTATCTTTTTTTCATCATTCATTCTGTCCATCCAATAATCATCAATCCGTTTTCTGATTTGTTCAACTCCTTTTCGTATCCACCATTTCAAATTCAGCATAAGCCACTTTCGTATTCCTATTGAAGGATTTGTAAACACGATATTTCCCTGACGATTGGGCACTTCGAAGTATAAAAAGCCTGATTGTCTGCTCATGAGTGGGATAGTCCAATGGAAATATCCATAAAACATCATTCCTGATTGGGTTGGTCGGTAGTGCTTCCCCATTTTTTCAGCCTTTCATTGTAATAGGTAAGACTGTAATCTTCACCACAGCCATATTCATAACGGGAGTGGTTGGTTATGAATACTTTTTACTTCTGTTGTCGATAACGGATAATAGCCATATTCAGCACGCATTGAAAGGAAAACAGGGCTTATGGCTTCTCCTCGAGGAATATCCCGTGGTATAGGACTCAACACTATATTTGCAGTCCGTCCGAGAGAATCCTCTTTTATCGGAATGATTTCAGGGCCGAATGTGATATCCGACATTATATTGAATTCCAACAGTGGGGAAGCAAAAACGTTCTTCTTGAATGCCGATTTAAAAACCTCAAAAGAATCTTCCGGTATATCCAGGAAGTCAATGATTACTTTGTCTTTGGTCAGACCTGCTCCTGAACAATGAAAGCGTTGTTGCAGGATGGTATCGGATTTAATAATGCTGTCCACATACCGATGTAAAGCACATAGTTCCTTTTGCAAACGAATGCTGTCTGTTTTATCTCCCTGTCCTTTCCTGGAAGAACCGGAATGGCAAGAGCAAAATAGTATCAATGATATAAAGAGTAAATATTTCATCGTTATCTTCCATTGGGTTAATATCACATCGCCTTATCAAGTTATTTCTGATGTCACCCGGATGAGGTTATTTCAAATTCCGCATAGGCTACTTCTTTGGCATCTCTACAGAATGTTTTATAAATTCGGTATTTCCCCGGACGATTGGGTATTTCAGAAGTATGGAGTTTGATTGTCTGCTGATGAGGGGGATATTGGGGAAGCAATGCCCAACCAATATCCTCAATAGTTGGATTGGCAGATAATATTTCCCATTGTCGTTTGCTGCCATTATAAAAGCAAGGCTGTAGTCATTTCCACAAGTGTACTTTTGCCGGGAGTGATTGGTGACAAATATCCTCACTTCTGTAGTTGACGGCGGATAGCAGGCATATTCAGTTTTCATGGAAAGCGAATCGGGATTCATGTTTTTCCCGATTGGAATATTACGGGGTACCGGATGCAATGTCTGTGTCATTGATTGTGGGGTTTGGGGAATCTCTTTTGTTTTATCCAGCCTGAAAGTCACCGGAACTGTATATTTCACCTTTATGGCTTTTCCTTTTAGTGTGCCGGGTTTCCATTTAGGAAGCATTTTTATCAGACGTAGTGCCTCTTTATCTAAAAAAGGATCAACACTTCTCACTATGTTAGGTTCTGTTATGTGACCGTATTCATCTACAATAAATTGAACAGTAACCCTTCCTTGTATTCCTTTCTTTCGTGCTTCTGCCGGATATTGCATATTACCGTTGATGAATTGCAACAGTTTATCCATACCACCGGGAAATTCTGGCATTTGGTCGACTACATTATAGATTGGTTGCCCTACAATTTCCTCTTCCGGCGGTAAAGTATCTTTCTGCCGGTTATCGGAATGCCTTCCCAAAAATTCAATAGTATTATTCTGCAATTGAATTCAGCCATTAAAGTATATTTCCTGTTATATCTTCTTATTGTAAGAAAGAAGCGATAACGGCCGGGAGCATGTCTGAACAAATACGCATTATAATAATGTGTATTGCCCTGAAAAATACAGTTTTACATCAAATGCAACAAGCTGCATGGGAGCTTCTCTCCATGTACCTTTTTCATCCTCATAAGTGTAGTTGTAATATCCCCCAAAGCTAATGTCAGTACCACTATTGTTATGTAATACAAAAAAGTCACTTGTTTCTGTCGGTGGAATATACAGGGTATTCGGGATGCAATGACAATCCGAGGGTATCATTTATTCCTATGCTATTGTTTATAGTATCTACAATCGGATTATGTTTAGGCTTGCTTGTACACCCGACCATCAAAACACAGAGCAGTATGATTACAAATATCGTTTTCATGGCATACTTTCATTATTTCGGGTAATTTGACTGGTGGGAGATTCAAATCTTATCGGGAACGTGAACCTTACTTTCAGATTCACTCCATGCTGATTACCGGGTTTCCATTTTGGCATTATCGAAACGATACGTAATGCCTCTTCACATAAAGCAGCATCATCACTCAGTACAGGATTGATGCTACGGAGAATTTTGGGCTGTATCACACTTCCATCCTTGTCTATAACAACCTGTACAATAATCCTGCCTTCCAGTCTGCTTTGTCTTGCAGCTTGTGGATACCGGATATTCTGTCTTATAAACTCCATCAGTCCAGGCATACCACCAGGAAACTCAGGCATATTCCGAACAACATCAAATATATCATCCTCGCCTGAAGGTGCCTTATAATCCGAAGACCGTGCGGGGCCTACTGGAACAGGTTTGTTTCTGTATGAAACCTGATGAGCGGTATAGGCTTCAAACCATTGTTGGACTGTATAATAACATTCCTCGTTCTCATTATAGACCCTGATTTTCAGAAGATAATCACCCGGTTGACAGTTATCAGGGAAATCAACATCTATCTCTGCTGTTTCCCCTTTTTCAAGACAAAGGACGACAGACTCCTTATCCACGTCCTTATCGAGAATCTTATGTAAATTCTTCTGTTTGCCCTCCAGATAGAAATCAGCTTCACCTTTATATATCAGATTATATTTAGGACTGACAATGGAAATATAAACCTTGCCTCCGGAAATGCTTGTACCATTTACTATGATATCCTCACTTCTTTCACGGTTTATCCGGTTTTTATGCTTGCCAAAAGAAGCTTTGAACACTCCTTCTGTATCATCTATTAGATAACCCCATTTCAAGCCTGATACTGCTTTCTCTGTGGAAGGGGTAGCATTTGCAGAAGGGATATACTTAATCTCTACAACTGTATCTTGGGGAACTTGCTTAGGCCCTTCTTCAACTATTATGGGTTGAGTCCGGCTGTTTCCTTCAGGTAATACAGTATAGAGCCCCCTGTTCATCTTTCAATACTTTATGACTGCCCGATTCCAGCCATTTGTTCCACTCATTGAACAAATCGGATATGAACAGGTACAACTCTTCTGAAATATGAATATCTTTACCGGATTTGATATTGAATTTCAGTCTGTCATTCTTTACAGTAAGAAACTTCCTGCATCTATCCAACGCTTTCAGATAAACAATCTGGTTAAAGGCGTAGTTCTTATTGAAACCTTCTCCTGTATACATATCTATTGCAGCATAGGACATTATCCCTCTTATTCTAAGGAAAGTGGTATCGGTTATGGAAGCCTTATACCTGTTCGCCTCTTTCCATAAATTCTCTCCCTCCAGTTTTATCAGGCTGTCCGTTTCATCATCTATAAGAGATATTTCCTCAAAGAGCGTGTCGGTAACATCAGCGTGGTTCTCTTTATTACTTTTTCCATTACAACCGGTCAGAAAAAGACAACATACTAGAATATATAGCATCTCTGTTTTCATATGTCTATAGTATTAATGCTACCTCCCATTGATCTATGAAACGTCCTTAAAGATAGAGATATTATCTGAATTTTAAATAGCATTTGATTTCTATTTCTCAATATCCTGCTTTAAAACAGTTCTTTTTTAGCAGGAATAAGATATAATCAAGAGTTTGGCAGAGCCTGAAGTATGGAACGAAGTGGAATGTAATACATAACCATCAGAAGTAAAACAAAGCAGAACAAGGCAACAGAGACGGTTGCCAACTCATTACCTGAAATGGGGTGATTATTCTAATCTTTTTTATTCTAAGAGGTTACAAATCATATACAGATTTAACCAAAAACATTGCAGGCTTGACTTATTATATCCAATTAAACAGCAAACAGACAAAACGACCTCCTCATCTTCTCCACTGTAGAAGGAACGAAGTACCCTAAGACCTCTATTCTCCAATTGACATTTATTCTCTTTCCTCAACTGTTTCTACCTGATGGATGGGAATGCAATAATCACATAATGTCCCATGCCTTCCTGTCTTCAGTCGATAAAATACAATGGTTTTCTGCTGTCCTATCCGATATTTGCAGCAGGTCAGGATTTATGGTATCTACGGCTGGTCATAAAAAAGGCTATGAAAATATGATACTGTATACTTCCGGATTATGGACTTTTAACCGGACTCTCTATTGTAACTGTTCATCATGGACCGGAACGGATACATAGCGTGTTGTTGAATATTTTATCAGCCTTTCCATGCCGTATGTACCCAATGAATCATGAAGTAATCGGTTTCTCTTATGTCATATATGGTGTGTATGCGGGCGTGAGCCTACAACAAACGAAAGAAGAAAGATATACAATAATTTCATGCAACTTTTTTTCTTAAAATGAGAGATTTTACTTAAAAGGAATAGATTGCATAAGGAAAAATATTGATGCATTCTGTTAACTCTCCATTGGTCAAATTGAATACCGAAAATGTTGCATATGTAAAATCAGTAATAGACCAATGAGCCAGCACATGACACAGTTTATTTACTTCAGAGCTTAATAAAATAATTCATATTTATTCCACCTTGTCTTCCAGTTATGTATTACATTCACTCCGTTTCATACTCCCGTCTCCGACCAACTCCAAAAAAAGAAAAAAGAGAAACCAAGTATTACCTCAGTTTCTCTTCTTAATTTGGTTATAACAGATTGGGGGCTGTCTCTTCTCCGTTCTGATAGCAATAGATGTCTAAATTTTCTGTAACCATCCACTGGCAATTATTAAGTCTGAATCCGTATTTCTCCTCGATGGTTGAGAGAAAATCTTCAAAATCCTCATAGCTCTCCGATTCTCTTAGCTCTTCATCCGTCAGCTTTATGATATTCAGACAGCCGACACAAAAATCTAAAATCAATACATACTTGGGTTCCATAATTTCAATCTTCTTTTAAGTTATACCTTTTAATCAGTTTATATACAGTTGATTTTGAAAAACTACACCCCTGAGAAGTAACGAAACCCTCCTTGTTCAAAGTATCCGCCATGCTTTTCAGGGTATATTCTTCCTTGATTAATGTCCGAAGCATCGCAACGGCTCTTTTGTTATTAGGGTTGTTGTCAGCTTTCTCCTTACAACTTCTGATACTGTTCCGGATGGCTTGCTTATGCTTCTCCATCAAATGCTCAGGATTACCGAGTTTAAACCCTCTTGCTTTTTTTGCTTGTAAGGCGGACTTGGTTCTTGTTGCTATCAATTCCGCTTCATACTGTGATATTGCAGATAAGATATGCAGCATCATCTTATTAGCCTGTGGAAAATCACAAAAATACTATATCCACATCACTTTCTAATAGGTTGGATAGGAATGAAACATTTCTTACCAGCCGGTCCAGTTTGGCTACTATCAATATGGCTTCTGTTTTCCTGCAAAGTATCAACGCCTCTTTAAGTTTGGGTCTGTCTTTCTTCCGACCCGATTCTATTTCAACATATTCAGCAATCGGAGTTTTGTCATGAAGATGTTTTTGTATTATCTCCCTCTGTGCCTCAATTCCCAATCCTGAATATCCTTGCTTTTGTGTACTTACCCGGAGATAAGCCACGTATTGGTTGTTGTTCTTCATTGTTATTCGTTTTTTAACAATAGTTCCACAAGTTAGATGCTCGTCTAATCTATGGAACCATTCACATTGGTTCATAAAAAAGGCTTTCCATGAGATTTCGAGTTCTTATAAATTCTACTCCCTCCCAGAAAGCCTATTATCACATATTCCGATTTCTCAGAGAACAGCTAATACCTTATGATGTTGTATGTTTCAGCAATCCTCCTTTCATAATCGTCCGTTTTCTCTACAAGTTCATCCACCTCAGAAACAAGCATGTCAAAGCAGATGCCCTCTCTCTTGTCTTTGATTTCCCCATCCTCACAAAGAAGACAGACTTCAAACAGGTCCACACCTTCATTCAATACTATCTGAACTTTTCCGGTGTGCTTGAATCCGCTGACCTTGAATTCAAGACCACATGTTATTACTTTCACTGTTTCAATCTCAACTCCCCAAGACATAAGGACGGGGAGATTGGATTTCAGGATTGACCAGATATATACGGCCAATTCCAAATCATTATTCTTGTCTCTTTCCATGACTCTGTGTTTTTAAATCCATCATTCTTTTCTGCTTTTTCGTAAGGACCTCAAACCTGTAGAAATCCTCGTCACAGTTCATACACTGGAATACATAGCCTTCAATCCTTGATTTTAAAAGCATACGTCCGCATTTAGGACAGAACCTTCTCGTTTTCATATCCGTTACCGTTTATCAGTTTGTATTCGTCATATTCTTTCCAAAGCATCCGGTAATCCCTGCATATCCTCTCGTAATCATCCAGTCTCAAGTGTGGAAAATCTGTGGAATACATTTCATAAAGGTCTTCGGGAGTTAAAGTCGAGTCATAGTTCAGCATATCGTAAATCTCATCCTCAAATTCATAGGGACTGAAATACGGGTCACTTTGCGTATGGGGATATACATCGGTACACTCCTCTATGATATGCTCTACAAACAGCAGGCTCTTCATCAGGTCCTTCTTGACAGTGATTTCTTCATCAGTATGAGGCTTATAATAACCGCATGAAACATTGATACAAGACACTCCAAGGCCGTTTTCTTTCAAAGTCAGAATATCGGTCATCAAGCCGTTCTCCTCCATGTAACCCCATTTTTCAGGTTCAAGCGCTTCTATAAACTTTTCGGAACACAAATCAGCATATCCTATACTTGTAATCAGATCCGAATCACCTTTTCTGTCAGGCTGGATAACGAACCTTACATCCTCGAAGAAAGACATCACCGCTTCAGAACTTCCCCTGCATCCCGTTTCCTCTTCCCTGAAAAAGGCTACTTTAACGGCATCATATTTCTTCAGGCATTCAAGACAGATGAATACCTCCGTTCTTGTCATCGGCTCCCAAATTCTCAAACCTCCTGTTCTTTGAGGAATAACCGAATATGATTTCCCTTGTCTCTAACGCCTTGAAATCCTTTGAATGGTTGCAGTGTGATACCTGGTCGATATGGCTCACCAAGCAAGGATAGGTCTCAGCTTCTCCCTTTACCACATACAGGTTCCCGAATTTATCCTTTGACACGGATATGTCTCCGGGCAGTTGTCTTATATAGGAACAGAGGAACTTCACCATCTTCCGCTCCTTTCCACTGGGACTGTAGATACTATACAGTCTCTTCAACAGTTGCGTATTCATGACTCATCTCTTTTTTAAGTTTATAACCATACGGGAGATTGGTACTCGGATTTACTTTGTCAAATACATCCTCGCCGAAATTCCCATGCGTCCTCATTTTTTCAACAGCCTGCATCCAATGTATCCACATTGATGCTTTTATCCTGATAGGAGCATTCTTGTTCATTCCAGATATTAATCCGGGTTATATCGGTGTAATCCTCGTACCATTCACCGTCATATTCTAAATAGTACCAGTTCTTCCGCTTGAACTCATCCTCCGCTTTTTCCATACACTCCTTGCAGCAATAATGCTCTTCTGTCACTTCGGAGTACTCCGCATCATCTTCCAGCAGGTTCTCCCCACAATTGTCACAGCATACACAGTCATCCTTATGGTGGTATTCCTCTTTGGATTCTATCCATACAAAATCATCCAGGTTTTCGGAATCTACATTTATCTCATTTCCATGCAGGTAGCAGAGTGTGGTATCATCACAGTCGTATTGGTGATATTCATCCCATAGACTTTCATCCTCATCCTCATCTTCATCAGTATCGCCATAAAGGTTCAGGTCTGTGGTGTCAAGGGTATATGAGAAGCTGGAGTTTTCGTAGTTATAGGCTTTGTTCTGATTATAACCATACCATTTGAAAGAATCCTGATAGGAAAGCGTGTCTTCCATGTCCAAATCACAATCTATTTCAAATTTTCTATCAGACAGAGAGTTGCCACAAACATCCACAAAGGAATTTGCATCATGACAGGAAGCGCCAATCACCTTATAGCCGTCAATATAATCTTCCTGAATAAGTTTATCCACCAGCAGGCGTTTCAATGCATCATCGCCTTCCGAGGAATACTGTCTTTCAAGCAGCCTCCATTTCCTGCCGTCCTGATCCGTAACCTCGGTAAACAGAATGGACCTGGCTACAATCAGACCTGTTTTATCAGTTATGTAAGCAGCCTTGGACTTTACCGAATCACGATAGAATGAAGTACGGTTCCTGTCCACCATACATGAATTGAAATCACCTTTACAGTAATCACTGTCATAGATCTTCTCAAACTCATCGTTGACATGTAATTCTATACCGGAAGTATAGCCATGAGTATAAGTGCACCAATGCTGGGTGAACACATCCCCGGCAATCCAGTTTACCACACAGGGAGAAAGAAGTTTCCCTATCTCTGTCTCAAGGATAAGCTCCCTCATGAACTTGCCAGCTCTCATCTTGAAGACTCGGTTACGTTCAACGTTGATATAACGGATTGAATGTTTGTCAAGGTCCTCACACAAGCCTCTGAATTCGTCGGTCTCATATTTGGAGGAATAGTATGTTTCACCTATCAGTTCCACTTTATGGGGCAGCTTTTCATCATTCTTTCCGAACTCAAAATGGCTTCAACCGTTTTCTTCTGTAGGTCAGCCATATCATATATACGTAACAAGGCATAGTCGTTATGTTCCCTGCAATACTTGAGTAGTGCAGGTTTTTTCAGATGGCCCAGCAGTATCCTGTTCTTTCTTACCACCGTGCCATTGTCTCTCTTTTCAAGGCCGAAACAGGCCTTGAATCCTTCGTAACCATAAAAATTATAGTATAACATAATCTTCTGAATTTTAAATTGTCAGTAAATAAAAAAGGAGGGATACTTCCTTTTAATCGGAAATATCCCTCCCCGGAATATTAGTTCGGTATGTTTCAACCGTTATGAAATACTGTCGTTATCCAGTATTCCTGATCCCATTATCTCTCTGGAAATCTTATAGTAAACTTCCTTTTCGGCCATCTTCTTGTAGATTTGAAGAGTACCTGGTGTAAACGTATTCAAGAAGAATACTTTTTAAAACCATCGTCTTGTCTTTTTCAGAGTAGATGAAGTAGTAGGGTTCCTGATCACCGTATCTGTTTGTAAGAATGACCTTCCCCCTGTATTCTCCACGGTTGAAAAAGCTGTCGTATTGTTCCGTAATGTTTCCGTCCGTCGAATCCGTCTGAAAATAAATGTCCAGATAGAGCTTGCCTTTCATCAGTTCTACCGCCTCGACCATACTGTTCCAGGAATTACCTTCCTGTCTGTCCCGGCTGATGAACAGGCGTTTGTCTACGGATTTATATTGATACCGGCCTGCTTCTTTTATGATTCTTTCCATAGTAGCAGGAGTTGTTGCCAGGAGTTCGGAAGAAGTAAGATTCTTTATGATCTCTATTTTCTTCTTCGGAGCATATCTCTTGAAAAGCTCGTTATTGATATTAATTGCCATATTGTCTCTATTTTTTATGAAATACTCAATGCCGGAATGAACCAGAATATAGTAGTCTTTCGTCACTCCACATCTGTTCTCATAGGGGTTATAAAACTGTAAAGCAAGCATCCCGTACAACTGAGGTACATGCTTCCTGATCTTATTAATCAGCCATCTGTAATTGACAGGCTTTATTCCTTTCATTTTCCTGTTCCATTCCGCCAGGGTCATATCGGAACAGCAACACTCATAAACCATGGTCTAAATAAAGGTAAATGACAGTCCTCCAAAGCTCCGGACTCAACTATCTTCTTACATATCTCATGGGAAGACTTGTTTCTCAGGTCATATCCGTAACCTTCACTTCCCATGATCCTTATCACTTCAACCATACTTCTGAATAAGGTCTGTTGCAGGGTCCTGTGGAATGTAGTTACTGCCGAAGCGAACCTCTTTTCATTCCACCCGTAATCGTTCAGGGCATGTTCAAGTTCTTTTGCAGCCTTGAATTCCCTGCTGTTTTCCAATTCTTGTCTTTCCATAGTGTTTTTTATTTCTTGTTTTGTTTATTGATTGATGCATTGAGTGAGTTATACACCCGGGCAAACTTCCTTCTCTGCTCTGTATCGGTAATGGAACTTACGAACTTGTGCATCACCACTTTCTTCCTGTCATCCCATATGATACGTGCTTTATCCACACCTTCCACAAACATGATATGGGGATATTTGCCCCATTGCTTTAAAGTGCCGTCATTGATAAGCTTTTGAATCTCTTCGGGCATTGAACTTCTGTTACGGTCAATACATCTTATTCTGCTTTCTTCACGTTCAATCGCTGTACGGGTCTTTTCAATCTCTTTCTGTATTTTGGAAAGGGTTTCATTCTGCCTGTCCAACGTTTCATCGTTGAATATCCGTTTCTCTTGTCGTTAAGGGGTTGTCCGTTGGCACTCTTCACATCGGAAAAATGCTCGTTCAGTTTTCTATTAAATCTAGCCTGCTTCTTTTTCCAGGGAAGCTTTAAGTATATCCAATCTGCTCATATCATTTATTTTTAAAAGGGTTCAACAAAAAAGGGAGAAAGACCATGTTTGTTATATTCTGATCTTTCTCCCTTGTGAGTTAATTTATTTTCAGGCCTAACTCAAAAACCATCCGTAATTCTCCGTATCCTCACCGTTCAAGGCTTTCTGGATACCAACTGCAAAATCAGTGCAGTTCTGATTTCGCTCCAGGAACTTGTCTATGTAGGATTGTTTGGCGGCGTCATTAAGAAGTTGCATCAAATCCCAACAGGTAATATTCTCTCTGCCACGTAACCCGAAATTAGGATTATCCACGTAGTTTTTGGTTGCCGCATTGACATTGGAATCACCTAAAATCACCTTCGGCAGTTCTCTAAGTTGTGATGCAGGCAAGACTTGATACAATCTCAATCTGCCTATAATCTGACAGAACTGTTCCTGTGAAACCTTGGTTCTTCCCAAGTTCTCAAGTAATCTCAAATTGTGTTCCGGATTGAAGTCCTGGAATAACCGTAGCGCCGAATTGTAAATATCAGTGTCACTCATCACTTCCAGTCGTCCGGTCAAGCCATCATTGGTTAACATAAGATTTGAACATACGCACACGCCAACCTATGAATATCTTGAACTTTTCGGGTGATTCTTGTATACAGATTCTCCTCGTTCAGACTTCTTACACCGCCGATACATAAATGTACCTCCTCGCCGTTCATCATTCTGCTCATGGAACGGATATGAAAACAGAAAGCCATACGTTGATAATAGATGGTCTCGTCCTCCGGTCTAAGCTCTTCTTTCCTTTTTGTCAATGCTCCCGGAACCCTGCCCAGGATTTTATGTGATACTCTGATTTCCGTGTTACCAAAGTTCTCTCCTGTAAAATAGCTCCTTGCAGCATCCTCGATCCGGTGTATGAATGTCTGGTGGCTGATTGTTAGCTGGTTGTCACTGAAGCTGGGTACGATACAGTTTCTTTCAAGTTCTTCAAGCGTAATACCCGAAGTGTTACTTTCAATAAAATTGGGATGCTCCTCCTGCCTTCTTCCGATACGATTACTGCGTCTTCGATAAATTCAGGTTTAAGCATACCCATTCCGCCCATCATTCCGATTGTCCCTGGAATGACAGTAAGTTCATTAGTCATTGTTTCCATACTCTTTGTTATTTTTTGGTCGGTTAATAAAATGCGATGAAAAAACAAAAAGCCAAGAGGTGTCATTTCTTTGCTTTTATGAATATACCTCTTAGCTTCTTTATCCCTTTGAGTATTGAAATAATCCATTCATCAGACGTACTATCAGTTTTCAGTCGCAGCATCAACGGCCTTGACTTCACCCGTGGCAATCTTCTTTTTTCCGAATTTGCCACTATACTTTTCTGCAAGCTCGATTACTACGGAACCTGCCACGATAATCTCGGCCACATAAGCTGCGACCTTCAATCCTTTAATTAAATTTCCCATGTCTCTTAGTTTTAAATTGTTAGTAATTATTTCTATTCTTATATACATATTTCTCATATATAAGGCTTTGAGGGGAAATCAAGGAAGGGGAGAAGAAGAAAAAAATAAACCAATCTTTCGACTGGCTGTGATAGTTGAACCGTTGTAAATAGCTCCTCGCATTTACTTGGCCTATCATGCGGCATACATTCGTTCGTGGGGAACTTTATGTCTTGTCCACATACTGGAATTGCTACGCATCATCGAATCGCCATCTTATCCATCGTCTGAAAATAAGCGTGACCCGGTAATTGTTTTTATCATTAATGCTTGAAGCCGTACGCACTCTTCATTGCAGTGCTGAATAATGCTCAAGCCAAGGCGTGTTTGTCTCGCTAAATTGGAAAAATCAATGAAGGAGGCTTATAAAAACGTATAAGAAGCCAATGATTTCATCCTCAATAGTCGATGAAGAAGGTGTCGTAAACTTTGCAACGATAATTCTTCGTAATGACAACCCTAATTTGTCAGAGATTATAGCTGAGTTTACAGAATCCATCCAACTGCTCAGTCAAAAACCTGAATGATAGGATAGGGAATGGAAGAGAGTTGGTCTGCTTTTTGGTAGTCTGAATCTTTTTTTTATTTACTTTTTGTAGTAACCAATATATTAGACAATTATGAATAGTAACAATAAGAATCCCAGATAATCCGTTTTGACTGGGCTATGAAACGACTGCTCAGGAACAAGGCTGCTAACTTCAGTGTACTTGAAGGTCTGCTCACTACGTTATTGGGTGAGAAGATTATTATCCAGAGACTACTTGAAAGTGAAAGCAATCAGGAGGACATATGACAAGTATAACCGTGTTGATATGCTTTGCCGAGAATTCCAAAGGTGAGCTGGTATTGATAGAGGTGCAGAACAACAATGAATAATGCCTACTTCCAGCGTATGTTGTTTCGGTACAAGCTGGTGACTGAGTATATCAATAGGGAGAAAGCTATGACAAGGTCCGTAAGGTATATAGCGTCAATATGATATTTCTCTTTTAGGGCATGGAACTGATTTTTGTTTATCATGGGAAGACAGAATTCAGAGGCACCACACCAACGATCTCCTAGAACTCACTCCATTCCAAAAGCAGACATTCAAGGTGGATACGGTCAGTCAATTATATCCCGAATACTATATCCTGAAAGTAAACGGTTTCAATCAGGTAGCAAAGCCCCTTGGAAGAATGGAACTACCCTGAACACCGGAGAAATACCTTCAACTGCTACAGCCCCCGGTCTTGAGGAGGCCCGTGAGAGATTGAAACTGGATAGTATGACTAAAGATGAACTGCTGCCTATCTACCGCCACTTGGATAATATTGTTATTCTTCGTGATAAATATCAATACCGAACGTGAAGAAGGTAGAGCAGAGGGACGTGAAGAAGGAAAAAAGGAAGAAAGCTATAGAAGTTGCCCGTTATTTGAAATCATCTGGGGCTTTCAATAGAGTTAATTATTGGAGCAAGCGGATTGACCAAAGAAGAGATCGAAAGACTATAATAACTCAGGAGGAATATGTAAAAATATTCCTCCTTTCATTTTATTGAAGAAAAACTAGTCCAGTGCTGTCTTGTCAATCATTCTTTGAAAAACGTCCCATTGATCCCATAATTTATAAGCTTTATCTTTTGTCTTGGGCTTCTTTTCTGTATATTCTTTAATACTAGGAATATCACTAAGTTGGAATATTTCAGTCATTTTATCTCGAAATGAAGTGAATTTTATCATCAAAGTAGGCATGGTCAAAGAAGTGGGTTCTCCATAATATGTAAATAAATCCGGCCACATCCAAACCAGAATGTAATTCAGAAATTATATCCTCAATAATATCCAATAAATACTGACGGTCAAATTTATAATCAATTTTTCCGTCCTTTTTTCTCCTATAGTATCTTGACAACGATTGGCTAACTTCATTTATGTTAAGCTCTTTGACAAATACTATATCTTTTACGGCACTTGTTATTCTTTTTGTATTCATTATTTTTTTCTGGACATATTTATTTAGACCTTCTTCTTTCATCCGGCTGAGATATGGTTATATTCGTCCATACTCAATTTGTCACCATTCATCATATCAAAAAAATCTCCCAGTTCCTTTATGAAAACAATAATATTGCAAGAAGAAAATAGGCTTTTGTACTCATATTCAAAAATCGGATGGATGTCCATATAACCATCCCCCATAATTTGCTGTTCCCATTTTTTGATACTCGTTGTGGAATTTTTTAACAACATTTGCCGCAACTTTCCATTCATATTCTTCTGTCGGTTTTCTATCAAGTGGACATATACCGCTTCTTTCCAATTCATTCCTGATATATTCATTGAATCTTAAACTGCTGCCTTGGAACTCCTTATTGATATAATCTTGTAGAATGGCATCATGTTCTGATCAAACCAAATGGTAAAGTCCTCTTTTTCTCAAATTCCATGTATTTGTTCTGATAATTTGTATCTCCTCCGGCGAGAATAACGATGGGAAACAACAACTTAGTAGTTCGGGTATTGATATGTTCTTGTTCCAAAGAATCCAAAAAATGACGATGCAATCTTTTTTGTTCCTCATCGGTTGCGTAATGGAAACTTTTGTATTTTTGCTGCCTAATATTTTCTTTATTGGTCATTGTAAGTGGCTCTTACAATACTTGCAGGCATGGATACAAGGAAAAGATGAAACCGATATTCTATATTCTTCCTTCCTCGTTCAATTGGATTTTATCGTTAGGACATCCTCAAATATAGGGACAATATCATCTTCTATAAAATATTTATCTCCACATATGCTATATAGGTTTTTTTCCAATCTTTACATTTTCTAATATATATTTTCCTTTTCCTTTTTTCATCCAACTTTTTAAATACAGTATGTCAATGATTTTTTGATGGAGCATTCTGGTCTTTCCATTTATAAATATTTTGAGTCAGCTGGTATTTTCTATTTCTTATCGGCACTTTACCGATTTCTATATCATCATATTTGGGATAGAATTTTAAAATCTTGATTATCTTTTTATAGATTCTGCTATGAATTTTAATCCATAATGACATTTTTGAAGGTTAAACATAAAGGCAGCATTCAATTTTTTTTTCAAATGCTGCCTTAAATATATAAAAAATATATTATGCAATACTCTTTACATACTCAAAAGTTGTTTTAGCTGTGCCGTTGTCAATCCACACTTTCTAGAATCTCCTGTTGTATTGATGACTGTTCCATTTCTCCATCTGTATCTTCTGGGTCTCGTCAGCAACTTCAATGTAGGGCTTCATCGTTCGCATAATCCGATGACCCGTCGCTGACATTACGACACTTGCTGGAATTAGGCAAGTGAACAGCAGACAAAAAGTTCTTCTTGCATCGTGGCAGCTAATCTGTTCCCAGAACTTTGCCCAGGCTCTCTTGTATCTGGTATTACCCTTGAAATAAACCTGTACTATTTCACGGTCCAAGCCTGCAATCTGGCCGCTTCTCTTCAAAAATCATTCAGTTTCTGATTGTGGAACCGGAAAACAGTTCCACCTTTATACCATGAATACTTGTCTATGATTTTCAGAGCGTGTTCATTCAAGGTGATATGTAATCTGTCATCAGTCTTTTTCGGTGCAGAAATCCAGACACCCATCCACCAAGTTAACTGGTTTGAGTGCGGCCAAATCTGAATATCGTAAAGATGTGAAAGCCATGAAGCAGAACATATCTCTCGCTTTTGACAGATGTTCCTTCTCCTTGGGAAATTCATAGTGGAAGAAGTGCATCAGTTCCTTATATTTTAGAAAGGTTACGGTTCGGGAATTACTTTCAGCCTGAGTTTGAATTCCAGTACGCCAGAATTTATTGTATATCCATGCCTTGAAACCCACCGGAGAAACGATTTCAATATTCTGATTTTGTTTCTGTATGGTACGGTTACAATAATCATTCTTTATATACCACCCGACAAGCTCCTGAACTTTTGACTGATCTAGAGTTTCAAGTGTGATATTAGGATCACAACTGCTTAACTGACTCCACATCTGGTCGTATTTCTCATGGATCTTATTACCCCAATTACCTTCCTGTGGCCGAAGCAGCAAGAACTCGGAAAATATATCCTTCAACGTTTTCGCCTTATCTTCATTCACCATTTCTTGTTTTACCCCTACCCAATTTCTCATTCACCAGTTTCTTTCAAGTCAGTTGTTGTTGGTATTTTGGAATGTAGCTCATATTCAGTAAACACTTCCCTCGATGCAGACCAAAAAACTACGGATTGCATTGTTAATCTCACGGGCATAGACAATCTTTCCCACCGATTTTATGGGTCGTATTACTTTTTCACCAATTGTTTGTCACTATCCCATTTTAAGAGGATCAATTGTATAACCGATAGAGAAAACCGACCTCATTCTTCTTACTGTTCCATCTTACCCGGATCATTACCTGCCCATTCTTCATAACATAGGCTCTTGTACTAAAAATTTGTCTTTTCATACGTTTTACTTAATTTACTCGCGAATCTAAAGAGAAGATTTTAAAGGGAAAATAAGGCTGACATTACATGAAAGAATATACATGATAGTTTACACAAACTACTTTCCCCTTATTTCCTATCCACACTTAATTTCAAGAGCGAAGATACGAAGACTAATTGGGTAACAACCCTTTAACTACTCCCCCGATTTACGAGAATATATAATGGTTGAAGTTATGAAGTTGATGAGATTTTATTATAATGTTGATTATTAATATTTTGTGGCTTCTTTAAAAAATCAGACAATATCATTCAGAGACTCCCGTACGCACCGCAACAACACTCTAAAGCCCTTGAAAGTCAATCACTTTCAAGGGCTTTTTTTGGGGTCTCAATCGGGAGACCAATCCGATGACACACCGTGACGCATTCTCCTGGATACATTGCAGTTTGCAGTAAAGTGCTCTAAATGCTTTGATTTTAGCATTGAATGACTCTGCTGCGGCATTGGTTGCCCTCCTTTCAAAGAAATTGATTATATCCAGATAATGTGTTTGTATAGAACGTGCGACCCTTCCAAAGGTGAGGAACCCTGATTTATCTACTTCATCATACCACCTTGCCAGCCTTGTCAAAAAATATCCTTAAACTTACACTGATGATAGATTAAGCCTCAACCGCATAGACAGATAATATCCTTTCTTTATATCGGGATATTCCTTGAAAAGAATTTCAGCCCGTATTCTTTGAGACTGGGTCCACAAGGATTCTTTCTTGTAAAGAAGATAAATACTTTCGCTAACAACTGCTTTCTTTGTATCTCCATTAGCGAAAACAACATCTTTCCACAGGCCTTTGCATAAGCAAAGCGAGTGGACTCTTCATCCAAAG
>VOFI01002641.1_pt1 | contig 33099 bp, 57 predicted proteins | sample 5384131 | NCBI WGS metagenome assembly VOFI01 (sample SAMN12384728, study PRJNA508395) | human gut metagenome | isolation source: healthy gut H | host: Homo sapiens
GCCTGCTTGAAGAGGTCGCGAACCTTCGGCGCCCATGCCGACGAACATTTCTACAAATTCCGAACCAGAAATGGAGAAGAACGGCACTTCGGACTCGCCGGCAACTGCCTTTGCCAGCAGCGTCTTACCTGTTCCGGGAGGTCCTACCAGCAGGATGCCCTTTGGGCATGGAGGCGCCGACATCGGTGTGAGCGCTCCGGATCGTGCAGATAATCGACGATCTCCGCCAGGTTCCTTGGCCTCGTCCTCACCGGCCACATCGCTGAAGTGGATACCGGCCGTGGACTGCACATACCGAAGCCACCTTGGCGTTGTCAGGCCCGCGGATCAACTGGCGATGCCTGCGCAGACGGTCTTAAGCGTCTTTTCCGTGTATTAGATCTCGACCTTTTCGATCTGCGGGCCTCGATCTTTGCTCATGAACGTGCCGTAGTCGACCTCCTCGATGCTGCGGCGGTTCAGCAGCGGCGTTACGAGCAGATTGAACAGCGCAATGATCAGAAGCACAATGCCGTAGTAATACAGCAGGGGCTTTTTCGGTGATTTGACTTCCTTCATTCTGCAGCACTTCCTTTCCTCTGTTCATCCCGAATGGCTCAAGCGCCAGCAAGCAGCGCATGGCGCGCCGCCTGCATGGCAAAGTCCATCGCATATTCCGCAAAAGAGGAGCTGTATTCCTCCAGTTATCGCGCGGCGGAACTGTCTGCACGCGGCGGCGGACAATTTTCCGGATCTCAACGCATCGGCGATCTCGCCGACCTGATGCGCGCGGCGTGGCGCAGGCGCTCTGCCAGCGGCATGGGCGCATTGCCTCCGTCTCCTCGCGCGTTTGCGCGGCGGCATCCAGCTCTCGGCGCTCGCCATCTGCGCGGCTGTGGCTTTGGATGCCTGCCCGCAAGCTGGGCGTCCACCTCCCGCCAGCTTCCCGCCAGCATGTCCTGTTCCATATTCCAGCACCCTTTCCGTTTGCCCTCCCGTATTTTTACCCCGACGATCCAAAACACACTTACACTTTCGCAGGCCTGTGACAAAAGCCGAAGTGTGGTGTTTTTACACTCTCGACTCAGCTGTCGCAAATCCTTCAATCCTTCAATTTTTCCGGCAGGCGCGCGTCGCACCGCCCGGCGCATAGGCGTTCATGCTGGCTGCCATCATCCGGTAGGATATCGCGCACGGTCTCGTCGATGCGCCGAGTCCTCCTCCGTCCAGCTGCGCATCAGGCCCACCACAGCGTTGAGATGGTAGCGCAGCATCAGGCTCATTGCTCGCGCGTACAGCCCGGCGGGAAATGCCACCGCCGCAGGATGCGCCTCGATGAGCGAGTTGAACGACTGCATCACGAGCTGCTCCAGCTCTTCCCGATAGCCGGCGCATGGCCTTTTCCACAAACAAACGGGAGCTGAGCGACAGCGTGATCATCAGGTATTTCAGGCCTCCTCCGGCGCTTGCATGGAGGCCTCCTGCATGTTGCGCTTCAGGTTTCGCTTCATCATCCACAGCAGCAGATCCGGGATATCCTCAAAATGATAGTAGAACGTCTGTCTTGTGATATGGCATTCGTTCACAATATCCCGTCACGGTCAGCTTTTTGCCGTCCCGGCGCAGGAGCAGCCGCCCTGCCGCGGCTGCAATGAGCTCTTGCGGTCATCCGGCATGCTTTTTCCCTCCCGTGCGGCGGCGCTGCTCCAGCGTTTCAACGCAGCTCGCGCAGATGCTCGTTCAAGGGGGCGCCCGAGCGCAGTGGGAAGAAGAAGCTTGCCTTCTGCGCGGAGCGGTCGTGTACGCTGCGGACGTGTGCCTTGAGGTTTTCATACTTGACGATGACCTCATTCTCATCCGCGAGCTTCTTTGATACGGTGGATGAGCTTCGTGGAGTAGACGACGTCGATGAGGAACACGCCGTAAACAGGCCGATGACAAAGGAGAACGCCAGATGTTCCCTACCGCTAGACGGTTTTTGAAAGGCTCCAACCACAGCCCTTTACCAGTTTGTTAATCAGTTAGATACCGCTAGACGGTTTATGTGGAACAAGGTTACAAGAGTAAAGAGTTCTGTGGAATCAGCATCAAATAAACACATCGGAGGTATTCTCATGGTTTGCGTAGGAATTGACGTGGCCAAGGACAAGCACGACTGCTTCATCATCAGCTCGGAAGGTGAAATCCTGGCAGATGTATTCACCATCCGGAACAACGCAGAGGGCTTCGACACGCTCTTGCAGGCAATCCGCCGCAGTACTCGTCCGGAGGATAAAATAAAAAGTAGGGCTTGAGGCTACCGGACACTACAGCTACAACATCCTCGGATTTCTTCTTGACAAAGGTCTACCCACCTATGTCATCAATCCGCTGCACACCAATCTCTACCGAAAAAGCCTGAGCCTTCGCAAAACGAAGACAGACCGTGTCGATGCGCGAACCATTGCGGCTATGCTCATGTCTGATGTGGACCTCAAGTCCTACACAGACACAGTATACCACAACGAGGAGCTAAAGTCACTCACAAGATACCGGTTTGACAAAGTTCGTGAACGAGCAAAGCTGAAGCAGTCCGTTTCCCGTCTGGTCACAATCTTGTTCCCAGAGCTTGAAAAGTTGGTCTCGTCACTGCATTCGGCCTCTGTTACGCACTTCTCAGCGAATTTCCTGGCGCCAAACAGATTTCCAGCACGCACATGACGCATTTGAAAGCAGTTTTGAAAAACGCTTCTCAAGGCCGCTATGGCCAGGAGATGGCCGAGACCATTCGGAATGCGGCACGCTCCTCAGTCGGCTCTGTCATGCCCGCCAAGTCTCTTGAATTACAGCACACGATTCGCTTGATTCGTGAATTGGACGCCGAAATCGAAGATATTGAAACTGCCATTCAAGCCATCGTGGACGAAATGCAGTCTCCCATTACTACGATCCCAGGCATGGGTGTCCGTATGGGAGCGGTTATACTGGCTGACATAGGTGATTTCTCTCGCTTCGACTCGCCAGATAAAATCCTCGCATACGCAGGGATGTCACCTTCCCCTTACCAGTCCGGGCAGCTTTCACTGTCTGGAGCCTACTCGCACATGGAAAAACGAGGTTCCCGTTACTTGCGCTACGCTCTTTACAATGCCACAAAACACGTCTGTCATTGGGACCCGACCTTTGCCGCTTACCTTGCCAAAAAACGGGCCGAGGGGAAGCACTACAACGTTGCGCTCTCTCATGCGGCAAAGAAATTGGTACGTCTGATTTTTTGCAATGGAGAAATCTCAGCGGCCATACTGCGCCGCAGCATAACCCCGATTTTTCATAAGCTCAAGTAGGCGTCCAGAAGGACGTCAGCTTCGCGACCTCGACGCATATGCGGCAGGTCCCTGCCCTGCAGGCGCGCGTCTGCGCCGTTGCGCCCGGCACGCCCGCCATTGTGGGAACACCGTGCGGCGACGGCAAATTCGGCCTGCCGGAGCAGAGCTGGGCCGAGCTCTGCGCGCTCGCCGACTATGTGCTCGTGGAGGCCGACGGCTCCCGCGGGCTGCCGCTCAAGGCCCACCTGCCCCATGAGCCGGTCCTGCCGCAGGAGGCCGGGCAGGTCATCGCCGTGCTCGGGCTGACGGGGCTTGGCCGCCCCATTGCAGAGGCTGCGCACCGGCCGGAGCGCTATGCCGGGCTGGCTGGCTGTGCACCGGAGGATATCGCCACACCGGAGCGCCGCGCGCGTGCTCGAGACCGAGGCGCTTCACACGCGGGTGCTGCTCAATCAGGCCGATGCCGCCGACGGCACGGCCCTGCTGGCCCGTCTGCACTGCCCGGCCGTCCTTGCCAGCCTACGAAAAAAAGGAGAGATCGTATCATGCTCGTTCTGATCCGCGGCGCCGGAGACCTCGCCTCCGGCATTGCGCTGCGTCTGCGCCACGCCCATCTATCCGTCGTCATGACGGACCTTCCGCAGCCGACCGCCATCCGGCGAACCGTCTGCTTTTCGCAGGCCATCGTCTACGGCAGCATGACGGTCGAGGACGTCACGGCCCGCTTCTGCGCCGCACCGGAGAACGCCGCCGTCATCCTGGCCGCGGGAGAGATCCCCGTTCTGGCCGATCCGGAGGCGAAGTGCCGCACGGCCCTGCGCCCGGATGTCGTCGTCGACGCCATTCTGGCCAAAAAAGAATCTCGGCACGCGCATCACGGACGCGCCCCTGCGTCATCGGCGTCGGCCCCGGCTTCACGGCGGGCAAAGACTGCCATGCCGCCGTGGAGACCATGCGCGGCCACACGCTCGGCCGGGCGCTGTATCACGGCTCTCCCCTGCCGAACACGAACATTCCCGGCCTCATCGGCGGCTTTGCCTGCGCGGCATCCTGCCGGACGGCACACCTGTCACGCGCGGCATGAAGCCCGGCGATGTCGACCCGCGCGGAAAGCGCGAATACTGCGACCTTGTCTCGGACAAGGCGATCGCCATCGGCGGCGGCGTTCTGGAAGCGATCCTTTTCTCACCGGGCGCCCGCGCCTGAGGGAGGCCGTTATGGAAAGCCGCGGAAGACGCGTTCACTCCATTGAAAAAGGCCATTCGCCTGCTGGACTGCTTCTGGGAAGCGGACAGTCCCCTCTCGCTGCACGAGCTGGAGCAGCGGACCGGCTGGGCCAAGAGCACGATCCACGGACTGCTTGCCACCATGCTGGACTCCGCCGTCGTGGAGCAGAATCCGACCGACGGGAAATACCGCCTCGGCTATCATCTTTTGAGCTGGGCAGCGCCGTCCGGCAGGGCTGGAGCGTTCCGGAGCTCTGCCGCCCCCATCTGCGCGCCATGGCCGCGCGCCTCGGCGAGTCGGTCCATCTGGCCCGCCTGTCCGGCGACGAGCTCATCCGTCGCCTGCGAAGCAGCGCAGCAGCGCGGCTTCCACATGACCTCAGAGACGGGCACGCGCCTGCCGGTGCACGCCAGCTCGCAGGGCAAGGCCATTCTGTCCGCCATGCCGGTCTACGAGGCCGAGGCCCCTGCTGCGCAGGCGGCCGCTGCAGGTCTGCACGCCGCACACCGTGACGGCCCCGGAGAAGCTTGGCGCAGCCCCCCGCCATCCGCCGCGGCGGCTATGCCGAGGAGCACGAGGAATACCGGCTGGGCCTGAAATCCGTGGCCGCGCCCATCTACGAGGGTGACGGGCCATGCCGCTACGCCATCGGCGTCATCTGCATTGCCGGAACACCGGCTGCAGAATTCGCCTCCATGCGAACCGCCGTGATGGAAACGGCGCAGAATCTCTCCGCCCTGCTGGGCCATCAGCGCCCCGGGCGGTATATAAGAGGGGGATCCTATGCAGTATGAACCAACAACGCCGCAGCAGGACGGCTTTTCCCTGCCCGCGGAGTTCTCTCCGCATCAGGGCTGCATTCTGATCTGGCCGGAGCGCCCCGGCTCGTGGAAAAACGGCGCAGCCGCCGCACACAACGCGTTCCGCAACGTTATCGCCGCCATTGCCGAGAGTGAGACGGTCATGTCGCCGTGAATCCGCACTGCGCCCCTCGGCCGAACGGATGCTCGCCGGAATGGCCAACGTCCGCCTGCTGGACCTTGACAGCGACGATGCCTGGGCGCGCGACGTTAGCCCCGACATTTGTCCGCCGGGCCGCCGGACGGCGCGGTGCGCGGCGTCAACTGGCGCTTCAACGCCTGGGGCGGCGAGGTCGACGGCCTGTACGCCCACCGGGAGAAGGGACGATGCCTTTGCGGGCGGCCTGTTGGATACGCTCGGCTTCCGCGGCTATGATGCCGCGCCGTTCGTGATGGAGGGCGGCGCCGTCCACAGCGACGGCGAGGGCACGCTGCTCGTCACAGAGGCCTGCCTTCTGAGTGCCGGGCGCAATCCGCACCTCACGAAGGACGAGATCGCCGCGATGCTGTGCCGCATGCTCGGTGCAGAAAAAGGTCCTGTGGCTGCCTCGCGGCATCGACGGCGACGAGACGAACGAGCACATCGACAACGTCTGCGCCTTTGTGCGGCCGGGTGAGGTCGTGTCGCGTGGACGGACGATCCCACAGACCCGCAGTATGCCTGCTCGCAGGCCTGCCTGCGCTATCTGGAGGGCGAAACGGACGCGCGCGGCCGCCGCATCCGCGTGCATAAGCTGCCCATCCCGCGCGTGCCGGTCCTTGTTACACAGGAGGACCTCGAGGGCTATACGTTTGAAGACGGCGAGGACGTCCGCGAGGCCGGAGAGCGGCTGGCCGCGTCCTATGTAAACTATTACTGCGCGAACGGGGCCATTGTGCTGCCCGCATTCGGCGGCGAAAAACGCCGCGTCGGACGCGCAGGCCGCGGCCATTCTGGCCGGACTGTTCCCGGAGCGCCGCATCATCTCCGTCTATGCCCGCGAGATCCTGACGGGCGGCGGCAACATTCACTGCATCACGCAGCAGATCCCGGAAGGAGCGAAATTATGAGAAATATCACCGTGGCAGCCATCCAGATGTGCTGCGTCCCCGATCCCGCCGAAAATCTGCGCACGGCCGAGCGCCCGTGCGGCAGGCCGCCGGGCAGGGTGCGCAGGTCGTCCTGCTGCCGGAGCTGTTTGAGCGGGAGTATTTCTGCCAGCAGCGCCGCTACGATTTTTACGCCTATGCCACGCCGACGGACGAAAATCCCGCCGTGCAGATGGGAATCCGTCTGGCGCGGGAGCTGCACATTGTGCTGCCCATCAGCTTCTTTGAGCGCGACTGCAACAATTTCTACAACACCGTTGCCTGCATCGACGCGGACGGCACACTGCTCGGGACGTACCGCAAGACGCACATTCCCGACGACCATTATTATCAGGAAAGTTCTATTTCACGCCCGGCGACACCGGCTTCCGCGTGTTCCGGACGAAATTCGGCTACATCGGCGTCGGCATCTGCTGGGATCAGTGGTTTCCGGAGACGGCGCGGTCCATGGCCCTGCTCGGGGCAGAGCTGCTGCTCTATCCCACGGCCATCGGCTCGGAGCCGATCCTGGAATGCGACTCCATGCCGCACTGGCAGCGCTGCATGCAGGGCCACGCCGCGGCGAATCTCATGCCCGTCATTGCGGCCAACCGCATCGGCACGGAGGCCGTGCCCCCTGCCCCGAAAACGGCGGCCAGCGCTCGGAGCTGTGCTTCTACGGCTCGTCGTTCCTGACGGATGAGACCGGCGCGCTGCTGCAGTGCGCCCCGCGCGATGCGGAGGCCGTGCTGCTGCAGACCTATGACCTCGACGCGCTGCTCGAGAGCCGCAGCTCATGGGGCCTGTTCCGTGACCGCCGCCCGGAGTATTACGGCGCCATCACCCACCGCGCGCAGGATAGTCTGACGCGATAGTAAAAAAACCATACCGGCAGCTGTGAATGAACAGCAGCCGGTATGGTTTTATTTCCGGCGCAGATACTGCGCCACAGTGTCCGGCTCCGGAAGAGGGAGGCCTGATGGATGTTGACCCGTTCGAGCTGTTGCACAATGGCCGCCTTGCAGCCTGCTGGGATCCGCAGCTCCTTGAGCACATGCTTCCTCAGCTTCCGGTCACTGTCCGCTCCTCGTCCGTGTCGAGGCCCGACAGCAAGAACGCGCCGTCCTGCCGGAGGATGCGTGGGTTGTCCTGATTGCTCTGGACAAAGACGGGCGCAGCAGGTCAAACGGGCGGATATCGCGCGTGAAGGCGTTGTTCTCCTTCTGAATGTCGTAATACAGCCGCTCGAGGACGGCGTCGTCATATTTCTGGTTGCTCTTCTGCGGGAATTTGCCCGGCCGGAGCATGTAGCGGTACGACAGAGCTTCGAGATGGCGCTGATCCGCATGGCTCAACTCCGGCAGATGGGACAGCATCTGCACACGGTCACTGGAGGCATAGGCCACATCTGCGGCCTCCACACAGAACACGATGACCTTGCTGTCGCAGTCAGGCCCGCTGCGCAGGCAAAATACAGGGCAACGAGCGGATTTGCCGTGATATCGAGCAGGCGCGTCGGCGCGCCGTAGTGCTGCATGTACGTCAGCTTTTCCAGATAGCGGCGGCCCGCGAACGGAGCCGGACAGCGCACCTGCAGCTCATGGAAATAGAAGTCCTCCGGCTTTTTCCCCGGTGCGATAGACACCGGGTGCGAGCAGGTAGCGCTCATTTGCCGCGCCGCGGTAGAAGAAGCGCAGCCGCTCACGGAAAGCGCCTGCTCTGCGCTCCCTGCCTCCGGGAAGCAGGCGTCATAGAACGCCGCGGAATAGGCCCGGCTTCTGGCCGCCGCCAGCCCGGCAGCGTCGCCGCCCTCGAACAGGCGGATCTGCTCCCCGGCATCCGGCTCCCGCAGCGCCTCGGTCAGGCCCTCCCGGTCCGGCGTTGCGTCAGCGGCAAGCCGCTTCCGGAAGCCCTCCAGCTCCGCATTCTCTGGGAAAACGCCTGCAGAAATTCCTGCAAATTCTGACATTCCTTCATGAAAACGCGCCCTCTTTCTCTCTGATTTGCGCGGGGAATGGGCCCTCAGTCGCCCAGGGGGATCTTCGTATAACGGGGTCCGGGCCGAGCGTACCGTGCTCGGGAATGGTGCAGTAGGAAACGGGCTTTCCGCCCTCAAATGTGATCTGGTAGCCGTGACCAGGGTCCGGTGTCCAGACGAAGCGATGCGGCATACCGGGGAACCAGCGGTACATCAGCCCGCCGATCACACCGCCGTGCGCGACGATGACCGTGTCCTTCCCCTGCGCCAGAATGGGGGGCAAAAAGCGCCTGCAGCGCGCGGTCCGTCAGGCCGTTCCAGCTCTCGCCGCCGGGGCAGACGTTGTTTTCATAATCGCCGCTGCACCACGCGCGGAAGGCCGGGTCGTCCTTCAGGTCCGCGTAGGTCTTTTCCTTCGAATTCGCCGAAGCGCATCTCCTGCATGCCGGGGAGCGTGCCGTGCGGCCGGTCGCCGTACAGGGCGGCAAACGTCTGCTCCGTGCGGGTCATGCCGCTGGTAAAATACCGCTCCGCCTCCGGATAGCCGCCGCCGTCGCGCAGCGCGTGCAGGGCCTCGATGCCCTCGGGCAGCAGCGGCAGATCCATCGCGCCATAATAAAGCCTGCGGATGTTGCCCTCCGTCAGGCCATGCCGAATCAGGGTCAATTTCACTTTAACCGTTCCTCCAGTCCGCAAAATATCCGGCTGACGCGCTCCGCTCGGGCCGCAAGGCCCTGCAGCACCGCGCCGTGCACCTGCGCCAGCGGCGCTCCGCCGCATCGAGCGGCACGACACCGGAGCCAATCTCGCGTGAGATGACAAATGCATCCCGCGTCAGCGGCAGCAGGCGGTCCAGCACCTGCTGCGCCGTCTCGCCGCGGTCGGAAGCCGCGCGCGTCAGCGCTTCAAGATGGCGGCAGCAGCGCACGGGCGCTTCGGGCCAGCCATCCTTCAGGTCGAACACCGGTCCGACCATACCATGCGACGCCGCCCAGGTGAGCTTTTCCCTGCCACGCGCCGCCCAAGATCAGGATCATTTTCTTACCTCACAAGACACACAAGACCGCAGCCCCGGCCAGCTCGCCGAGCGTCAGACCGAAGCCGGAAATATCACCGGACATGCCGTCCAGCTGCCGGAAGCCGCGCCAGACGGCAAGGCAGTACCCCCGCCGCCGCCGCGAGCGGCGCAAGCCCGGCCGTCCCCGCAGAGCACAGGCGGCACAACGCAGGCCGCCAGCAGGCACACGAGCGGGAACACGAGCTGCAGGCCCGTTCCGCGCTGCATGGCGGCATACTGACTCGTCCCCATCGGACGCAGGCGCTGCACCGCGATGGAAGCGCAGGCGCGGCTCGCCACGGGATCGCCCCGAGCGGCAGCAGACGCAGCCACGGAGTGCCCGCAAACAGCGCGCACTGGACCGCGGCCAGCAGGACCATGCAGATAACGGCGAAGGCGCCGCAGTGCGAATCCTTCAGAATTTTCTGCCGCGTGGCAAGGTCGCGCCGCGACAGCAGGGCATCGCAGACGTCCATATAGCCGTCGAGATGCAAAAAGCCCGTGACGAGCCACGGCGCAGCGGCCAGCAGCACCGCCCGCAGCGGCGCAGGGGCAGCCGAGGCGCTGCAGCAGCCATGCCATCGCCGCCCACACGAGCCTCGACTACGCCGCCCGTGAGCGGCAGGCAGGCGACCATGTGCGGCCGTGCCTTCTCGTCCCAGATGCGGCACGGGCACGGAATGGCCAGAAACATGCCCCATGACATCATAAAGCCCGTGAACCAGCGCTTCACGGCAATTCCCCTTCCAAAGATGCGGCAGTCCGGCCGTGACCTCGCAGACCGTGTCGAATTCCGCCGCTAGCGTGCGGCAGACGCACGCAAGGCGCCGCTGCGGTAGCGCCCGTCCATTCGTCATAGGCCGCTCCATCGCGGAAAATATCGTCGCAGACGCAGACCAGATGCGCCGCACGGCAGCTGAGCGCCAGCAGCTCCTGCGCTGCCCGCTCCGGGGCGGCGGCATCTGGCTGCGCACCGGAGAACATCTGTTTGCAAGCAGGGCCGTCACGCTGTCAAACAGCACGCAAGCCCTCTCCGGCAGTGCGGCGCGCCAGCGCCCGGCCGCACTCGACCGTGCTGAAGCCCCAGCCCGCGCGCTCGTCCAGATGGCGGGCGATGCGGGCGCGGTCCTCGCCGTCCACCGGCTCCATCGTCGCCCAGTAGATCATGGCGCGCCAGCGGCAAGCCGGACGCAAAGTGCCGCTGCGCAAGGCCGCTTTTTCCGCTTTTTGCTGCCGCCGACCAGCAGGATCCTCACGGCGTGTCCACCCGGAAGGGCCTCCGGCGTGCGGATGGACTCCAGATAATCGTCGTTGATGGCGGCCTCCGCAAATGTCGCCATGCCATTCATGACGGCGCAGGCGGCCTTCAGCACCCTGAAAGGCGAGCGGACAGCCGCTCCCCTCGCCCAGCCGCATGCCGAGCTGCAGGAAGGGCGCAAGGCCCAGCCCTCCGCAGCGCGGCGGTAGCCCGGCTCCTTTGAGGCATGGGACAGGGAAGATCGCATCCCGCGCAGCCGGGCACAGGCGCACGGCGCACAGGGCTGCGACCACGGAGATGAGCCCGTCGGCTACGGCCGGGACATGCGCTGCGGCAAGGCCGAGGAACGCGCCCGTCATGGCCGCAAGGTCCAGACCGCCGACGGCGGACAACACGCCGACGGGGTCTGCCGGGTCCGGCCGGTGCAGCGTGAGCGCACGCCGGATCACGTCCTTTTTCTTCCGGAAGGCATCGTCCGTCAGGCCCGCGCCGCGGCGCCGGTCGGTCGCGCCTCCGGCGCAAGGCCGGTCAGCGCCGCCAGCACGGCGGCCGACGTCGTGGTGTTGCCGATGCCCATCTCGCCGATGCCGACGGCCTGCATACCGTCCTGCGCGGCGCGCTGCGCCTGCTCCATGCCGACGGAAATGGCCGTCAGCGCCTGCTCCCGCGTCATCGCGGGCTCCCGCGCGATATCGCCGGTGGAGCGGCGGATCTTCCGATCCACGATCTCCGGGCAGCGGACATCCGCGTCGATGCCGACGTCCGTCACGACGACGGAATCGCCAAAGGCCGCCGCCAGGGCGGACATGCCCGTGATATGCCGTGTCATATTGATAGACTGACTGAGCGTGACCGAGACCGGCGTTGCCGAAACGCCCTCGGCCGTAACGCCGTTATCCGCCGCGAACACGAGCACGCGGCAGCGGTCGATCCGATTTTTTCACCCGGCCGGTCAGTCCTGCCAGCCGGATGGAGATATCCTCCAGCGTGCCGAGACTGCCCGGCGGCTTGGCTTCAGCTCCGCCTGACGGCGGGCGGCAGCGTCCATCGCGGCGCGGTCCGCCGGGCGGATGGAGCGCAGAAAGGTCTGAAATTCCTGCTCTGTCATGGTTCCTCCAGATAGCCCCGCGCGCAAAGCCAGCGCAGCGAGGGCTCACAGTTCTGATTTTCGATCGTATAATCCGCCGCCGGGCTCAGCTCCGCCAGCGCGGCAAGGATATCCGGCATCGGGATCATGCCCCCTGCCCGAGCGCGTCGTGCAGGTCCCAGTCGCCGTCGTTGTTGTGCAGGTGCACATGGCGCAGCCACGGGGCCATCGGCGCGATCCAGTCCAGAGGCGGCGTTTCGCTCACGCGGGTATTGGCATGGCCGACATCGAGGCACAGGCCGAAGCGCGGGTCATCGACGCCCGCAGCGATCTGCACGAGCATATCCGGCCCCGGCTCCATCACGTTTTCCAGCGCAAGGCAGAGACCGTCCGGGGCGCCCCGCAGAAATTCCCGCCAGAATTCGACGGACCGGGCCGTGAAACTCCGGGAAATAGACGAGCGGGATATAGCCGCTGTGCACCACGATGCGCCGGATGCCGAGCGCCAGCGCCGCCTGCGCGGTCTGCCGGAAGCGCAGCATGACGACCTCGCGCACGCGCGCGGGTCGATGGCGCAGGGCGACAGCTCCGCAAACGGCGCATGCAGCCAGAGAGAGCCGATCCCGCTGCAGCGCGCTCGCGCAGCCTCCATGGCCGCAGGTTCTTCCAATTTCCGCGCCTCGCAGAAATCCGTCAGCTCCAGCCCAAGGCCCCATTTCCGGGCCAGCGAAGCCGCATTTTCATCCATCCCGGAGAGAAATAACTTCCCGCGTAGCGTCTGCATGTATTCACCCACTTTCAAAGCCGCACCGCACGATTCCGTAAGAGCATTCGGCGAAGGCCGAAGATGCAATCGCGTGGTGCTGCCTCAATATAATATCACAAAAAAAGAGGCGGATGCCAACATCAATCTCTGATGCGGCATCCGCCATTTTTCCCGGCATTCCCGCACCGCCGCAGAGCGGCGCGGGAGCGCCATAGTCTCAGGGAATCTCCGAACCAATCGTCTGCGGCTGAGCCGCGAAGCTTTCTGCCGATTGATTCAGCGCTTTCCTTACTTGCCGAGGGAAGCGAAGCGCATCAGCAGCGTTGCGACCTCTGCGCGGGTCGCCGTGCCCTGCGGCTCGAGGCGGCCGTTGTCCATACCACGCAGCAGGCCGACGGCAACTGCCCAGCGCACCGCTGCGAGCGCATAGGAGCTGACCCTGCATCCCATCGGAGAACTGCGACAGATCATCGCGTGCGCCGGTGACAGCGCCGATCTTTTCCGCATAGCGGACGATCATCGTGACCATCTGCTCGCGGGTCACCGGGGACTCGGGGTCGAACGCCGTGGTGGACACGCCGTTGATCACGCCGGCCGCATAGGCCCAGCGGACTGCATCGGCATACCAGGCATCGGCAGCGACATCCGCAAACGGGAGCGCCGCGGAGCTTGCCGGGCTGCCTGCCACGCGCCAGAGCACCATGGCGAACATCGCGCGGCTCATCTGGCCGTTCGGGCGGAAACGTACCGTCCTCAAAGCCGATGAACAGATGGTTCGTGATGGCATAGTCCGTGCTGAGGTGATACCACTGCGCGGGATCAAGATCCGGGAAGGCGCGGCTCGGGCAGTTCGCACCGCCGTCACACACCGGGGCCTTGCCCGTCACCGTGACGACACACTGGCTGTAGGTGTGGTTGCTGTCGCCCGTCGTGAGGACGTAGACACCTGCGGTGTCAAAGTGCCAGGCAAACGTGCCGTCCGCGGCCGTCCTGCCGAGCAGCTCGCCGCCGCAGAAGATCTGCACGCCCTCTGCCGGAGCAACACCGGTTCCCATCTGGTACACCGTTGCCGTGAACGTCTCGCTCGCCGCTGCGGTGAGCGCGGTCTCGTGGAACCAGACGTTGTACTTATAGCCGTAGTAGCTGTCGGAGTCGGCCGTCGACTCATTGGCAAACACGCCGTAGATGCCGCCGGCCGTGACGGGGACCGTCAGCGGGGAGGACGTATCATACGCGCCGTTCACGAAGTAATACTGGCCCCAGTATGCCACTGCCGCATTGGCCGCGTTGAAGTCTTCCGGGCCGGTCAGGCTGCCGATGTAGCCGCCTGCTGACCGTGAGGGACATAGTCCTCGCCGAAGCCCCTGCTGCAAAGTGCCTCTGCGACCGTGCTGGAGGGAAGAGACCTCCAGCGTGCGGTCGATCGCGCCGATGCCGTTCACGCCCGTTAGGCGGACCGTGACCGTCGCCTTGAAGGGCTTCTCCGTCCATGGACGCGGCACTGGCTGGTAGGTGTGCAGCTCGTCGCCGGTCGTGAGCACATAGTCGCCCGCATGCTCAAAGCGGCAGATAACCTTGCCGTTCTCATCGCTGACGCCCATCACATTGCCGTCCGCGTAGACCTTCACGCCTGCCTGCGGCACGGCGGTATTGCCCTGCATCTGGTAGACCGTGACGTCAAAGGCCGTCTCGGCCTCGGCGAAGTAACGCTGCGCTCGTGAATCCAGACGTTGTACTTGTAGCCATAGTTCTCGCCGGTCGTGTTCTTCTCGTTGGCGAAGATGCCGTAAACTGCGCCGTCCGTGACAGGGACCGTCAGCGGAGAGGACGTGTCATACGCGCCGTCGATGTAGTAATACTGACCCCCAGAACTCAACGCCCGCATTGGCGGCGTTGAAATCGTCGGGCCGGTCAGACTGCCGATGTAGCCATAGCCGCTGACCGTGAGCGTGTGTCCTCGCCGAAGGCCCTCCTGCAGAGCCTCTGCCACGGTCTTATCCGACGTCGTGTCGAATGTGCGGTCCACTGCGCCGTGCCGTTCACGCCGGTCAGCACGACCGTGACCGTCGTCTGACGGGAGGCTGGTCGCCGCCCGGGTTCAGACCGTCCGTGCCGAGGACCGTCATGGTGGCGGAGACCTTCTGACCGATCAGCTTGGAAGTAGTCGTCATACCATGCCGCCGGACGTAATCTTCTTGGCATACTTGGCAAAAGACGGCATGCTCAGGACGCTCTCAACGGTGAACAGACGTGTTGTACTTCGGCTGCGTCAGCACCAGATTCTCATGGGCAATGACGGCCGGATTGCTGGACTTGAACTTGTTGTACTGCTCCTGACCGCCGACGGAGGAATAATCCGCCTGATCTCCGGCCACGATGCCAGCACCATGCGCGTCGCGGTAGTCATACAGCCACGTCAGGCCGCCGTTCTCGCCCGCAACGGCCTCGCGGAAGGCGTGCAGGCTCTTCGTCACGGCGTACTGCGACTCATTCGCTCCGTCGTTCAGGCCGTCCCAGTAGTGGGCCTTGGCCTGCTCCATGAGTTCAGCGCATCGTCAAGCTCCGCCTTTGTCAGCGGCAGGACCTTGAGGGTGATCTGCTTCTGTACGGAGACGTCCTTTGTCTTGTGCTGCATGGTAACGGTCAACGTCACCTCCGCCGCGGCTTCGCCGGGCATCGGGCGGTAGATATTGGCGCGGTAGGCGTTGATCTCGGCCACATCCGGATTGCCCGAGGTGACGATGAACTTATAATCGTCATAGTTCTCGATGCCGGTAGCGCGTGCCGTGAAGCTGGATGTCGCCGTTCACGGCCTCGGGGTCGATGACCTCGCCGGTCACAACATAGGTCAGCTTTGTGACGAGATAGTTCTCGTCAAGCTCCTTCTGCATCTGCTGACGCAGCGGCTCGAGATCCTCGGCCGGGAGCGTCAGACGGAAGCCCTCGGCCTGCAGCGAGCTCTCGTTGAGCTGGAACGTCAGGGTCGGATAGAGATGGACCTTCGTGTCAACGCTCGGGCGTGTGACGCGGCCCGTCAGGACTTCGCCCGCCGTGCTGCCCTCGATGGAGATCAGCTTGGAATCGGATGTCCAGGCGGCGTGACGAACGGATAAGCGCCGGTACGCTGCGGGAGCTGCAGGTCGGAGATAATCTCCGCTTCGCTTGTATTCTGATTGCGGATGGTATCGAACGTAACGGAGGCCGCCGCCTTTTCGAGGTAATCCCGGACGGTGTCCAGATCCCAGTTCAGGATGACCATCGCCGTGATATCCGCGCTGCTCTCACCGCGCGTAAGCGTCAGCTCCACGCCGGAGACGCGGGCAAAGTGCGCCGCAAAGGCCAGCGTTGCGGGGTCCGCATTGAAATAGGTGATCTTGCCGTCGGCCGCGATACCGGTCGTCTGCGCCACATCCATCGGATAATCGAGCGCGCCGGGGTCCTTCACGGTGACGGTGATGCCGTCAAAGGTTATTTCTGCTCAGATAGTTTTCCACATAGGTGCAGAGGTTCGTATCCGTACCGGGGACCGGGTTCAGCGTGGACTTGCTGTCCAGCAGGGACTTGGCCGCCGTGACGAGCTCGTCGTTCTGCGCCTTCAGAGACTTCACCGTGATGAGGAAGGTCTTCGTGCCGGTCTCGCCGCCATAGGCCAGCGTCGCCGTCAGCTTCACATAGACCGTGCCCGCAGACGGGAGCGTCACAACGCCCTCCGGCGTGATGACCGCGCCGTTCGAGCTGGCCCAGGTGATCGTGCCGTCAAAGCCCTCGACCGTCGAAGCGAGCGCCAGCGTGCAGTTCTCGGTGACGAGCGTCGGCTCGACCGTGAGCTTTTCCGCCGCGCGCGCAATGGCCTCGGCCGCCGCCGTGTTGACCACATGCGTGCCGCCCTGCCATGCCAGCAGCGGATAGCCGCCGTTGCGACCGTCATCCTGGTGGAAGGCTTCATTGCCGAGCGCGAGAACGAAGGCAGTCTCCTTCATCTCCGCGGCGGTCTTGGCCGTCGCTTCGACATTGACGCCGTCCTTCGTGTTGCCGGTCGCAGCAGAGGCGGAGCCTTCGAGATAATAGCTGTTCCGAATTTCGGCCGCATATTCGCCGACGAGCGCGCCGCAGGAAGCGCCCTTGACGCTGCCGGTGTTATAGCAGTTCGTGACCGTGGGATCCGTGCCGCCGGTGTGCTTGCCCGCGATGCCGCCGACGCAGGTCGCGCCGGTAACGGAGCCGGTGTTGTAGCAGTTCAGGATCTGCACGCTGCCGTTTTCGGTGTAGCCGACGATGCCGCCGACATAGCCGCGGTTGTTGCTGCCGCCGTTGATCGCGCCGGTGTTATAGCAGCCCGTGATGGGCGCGTAGCTTGCGCCGACGATGCCGCCGACCTTCGCGTCGGAATAGGCGCTGCTCAGCGTGCAGGTCACGCTGCCCTCGTTGCCGCAGTTCACGATCGCACCGCTGGCATAGACGCGCGCGGCGATGCCGCCCGTCACGCCGCCGTAGGAGGCCGCATTCGTCACGTTCACACGGCTGACGCAGCCCTCGATACGGCCGTAGCTCTGGTTGGCGAAGGCGCCGATCGCGCCGTTGCCCTCGATCATACCGACAAGCGTGACATTCTTGATCACACCGTCCGCGCCGAGATAGCCGGACAAAGCGCTTGCGGATTCATAGGTCGCATTGTTATCGCAGCTGTAGTAGCCGCTGATCGTCTTGCCGTTCCCGTCCAGAATGCCGCCAAACTGCGCGCTGTATTTGCCGATACCGCCCCAGCGGTTGGCCTTCGGAGCCTCCGTGCTGTTGAGCACGAGGTTCACCATGATGCGGGCGTTGATCGTCGTCTCACCGCTGTTGACCTTCGCAGCAAACCACGCAAGCTCCTCCGGCGTCTTGATGAGGTACCACGTCACGCCGTTTTCGGTCTTCGTCTCCGGCGCGGTATCGGAGGCCTTGCCCGTCCAGACATTGCTGCCCTCCTCGAGTCTGACCGTAACGGTCAGGTCCTTGCCCGCGACCGTGAAGGAACCGGCCACATTCAGATAGCCGTCCAGCATAACGGTGTAGGAATAGGTGCCGTCCGGCAGGCTGTAGACGCCGTTCACCGCCGTCTGCTCGCCGCCCTCGGCATGTGTCACGGTAATGTCCGCGCCGCTCAGCGTGCTGCCGTCTTCCGCCTTCACCGTGGCAAAGCGCACATTGTGGCGCGCCGCCTGCTGCAGCGTGACGCTCAGGCTGTCGTCTGTCGCCCGTGACCGTCAGGCTGCCCGACGCGGTCTCGTAGCCGAACAGGCTCGCCTCATAGGTGTAGCTGCCCGTCGGCAGGCGCCATGCGCCGTTCACGGCGCTCCACTGCTTGCCATCGGCATCGCGAAGAACGAGCTTTGCCTCGGCCGGGGTCATCGTCACGCTGACGGGATAGGTGCGGACCGAGAGGGTGACCGTGATGGTGCGGCCTGCGCCGTCGATCGTAAAGCTTCCGGTCACATCGTCGCACTCATCGCGCGTGACAAGATAGGTATAGCTTCCGGAGACAAGGCGATAGGTGCCGTCCTCCTCCGGGGTCTGCTCCACGTTCTGCGCATCGTAGACATGGACGGAAGCGCCGGTCATGTTGACGGAGAACGCCACGATGAGCTTGGCATCCGCATCCTGCCAGGCAAGGACGGGATAGCCGCTGTTCTGATTCTTCGCGTCGTTCACGAATGCGCCGCCGAGCTTCAGCACGGTGTCGAGCGACTTCAGCTGCTCTTCCGTGAGGGCAGTCGTGTCGCCGGAGCCTCTGCCGATGGCCTGCATGCCCGTGAGGTAATAGCAGTTCGAAACGGAGCCGCCGTCGTTGTAGCCGATGAGCGAGCCCGCATAATTATAGTTGCCCGCTGCGGCCAGTTTGATCGCACCGGCATTGTAGCAGGACGTCACGGTCGTGTTCGAATCCGTCTGGCCGAGAATGCCGCCGACGCGGTTGCCGGTGGCGGAGCCGACGTTATAGCACTCGCTCAGCGTAGTATAGTAGGCAGTGCCAACGATACCGGCCGAGAAATTGTTCGTACCATTGCTGATCGTGCCGAAGTTCGCGCAGCGCAGGACGGTCGAGCGCGCAGCGGACTTGCCGTTCAGACGGCCGACGATACCGCCGACATTCCGGCTCGTACCGGTGACCGTGGCATAGTTCGCGCAGGCCTCGATCGTGGCGCTGTCCGCCTGACCGGCGATGCCGCCGACATAGCCGCGGCCGGAGATGCTGCCGCGGACCGTCAGGCGGCGTACGGCCGCGCCGGTATCCAGGCAGCCGAACAGACCGGCATAGTCCGTCGTCTGCGAGACGAGCAGATTATCGATCGTGTGATACGCACCGTCAAAGCTGCCCGCAAAGCGGCGGGCATCGCTGCCGATCGGCGTGAAGGCCACATTGCCCATGTCCAGATTGGCTGCGAGTGTCACATACTTTCCGGCAAAGGCATTGCCGGAGGCGACCTGCGCGGACAGATAGGCCAGCTCTTCGCCGTTAGAAATCTGATAGGGATCCGCCTGCGTACCGGTGCCGCCCGCAAAGCTGTCAGCCACCGTTCCGTCCCACTCGATGCCGGGGACCATGGTGACCTTGACTGTCGTGTCGGCCTCGCCGAGCGTGAACGTGCCGCGTGCTGTCTTATAGCCCGCAGCCTTCACCTGATAGGAATAGTCCGCCGGGAAGAGCAGGTAGGAGCCGTCCTCCTCGGCCTGCATAATCTCGTCGCCGTGCTTCACGGTGACGGCCGCCGTCGTGCCTGCGGCAAGGCCCGTGATCGAGAACGCCGCCTTATGGCGTGCAAGCTCCGTCATGGTCACAGGGACCTCAACGGCCGTATCCGTCACGGTAAAGCTGCCGGTGGCCTGCGCATAGCCGAAGGCCTCGGCCGTATAGCGGTACTCGCCCGCCGGAACGCTGGCCTTGCCGTCCGTCACGGCATAGGAAGCATCCGCGCTGTCCGTCAGCGTAAAGGCCGTGCCTGCAGGCGCGCCCGTGAACGTGACGCCATAGTACGTATTGCAGCTGAAGTCCTTCAGATAGAGCGTGTCATCGTTCCTATCGCTGCTGTAGTCCTTGGAATACCCGATGGTCACGACGTCATTCGCCGCGACCTCCATCGTGTAGGTCTGGAAGGACGTCATCGCACCGGAATACGAGGTCGCATTGGACTTCGTCAGGTCCGTTCCGTTCTTCGTAACCGCCATATAGTCGTATTTGGACTCACTGGAGACCTTATAGGAGAAGCGGAACGTGCCGCCGCTCCGGAAGGTCAGCTTGAGGGCGGAAGTCGTTCCCCCATACCCTTGTTGCCGGATATCAGGCAAGTCTCGTCGTCGCTCCCCGCAAAGGGATAGGCGGCGTCGTTTTCCACGGTCGCCGGAACGTCCGCAAAAACTCATCGAAACTTGCCGCTGCTGCGACCGGGATGCTGCACAGCACCATGCACAGCACAAGGATCGCCGCGATCATTCGTTTCATGATCCAATCTTCCTTTCTTAATACGAAAATAATAAAAACACTGCGGCAGAGGGCCTCGTTTCCCCTGCCGCAGCCGTTTTCCTGCGTCATGGCGCACCTGCGCCGCATGCTTCTGTAGGTCTTCTGACTCGTGCTCCCGGGTCTCCCCGCAACGCGGCGCTCAGCCTTCTCAGGTCGCCCCAATGACCGGCTTTTTCGCCCATGGAGCGCGCGTCTTGCACATACAGCGCCGGTCGGCGTTGCAGGCTCTCACTGCATTCCCTTGTCCATCTCCGGCTGTACATATGCCCTGCCGGAGCCACAAAAGCTTTTTATTTTTTAACCTATTCAGTATAGCATATTTCCGCAGCATTGTAAAGCCGGATGAAAAACGTTCCGACCCTATAACCGCCGTTGACGAAGCGCCGAAAATACGCTATAATTTGAATTGTATATTATGATCCGCCCCCGGCGGGAAGGAGTGCAGCATTATGATCCAGTTATCTGATTTCTATGGCTACAGCATGTATACCATCTCTTCCGATACGCTTTCCGTCTCCGTGATGAGCCTCGGTGCGACCGTCACAAAGCTTGCCTATCAGGGCCGCAATGTCGTGGTCAGCCTGAAGACTCGGACGACTATCTGCAGGACACCAGCTATCTCGGTGCGATCGTCGGCCGCTATGCCAACCGCATTGCAGGCGGCCGCTTCCCGCTAAACGGCGAGACGGTGCAGGTCGAGCAGAACGAGGGCCGCAATCACCTGCACGGCGGCAGCGTCGGCTTCCACAAGCGCATCTGGGCCGCTGAATGCCTTGGGGAGCAGGCAGTGCGCTTCACGCTGCACACGCCGGACGGCGACGCGGGCTACCCCGGTGAACTGACGATGCACGTCACCTATCGCGTGGAGGGCAGCCGGCTCTTCCTCGATTTTGAGGGTATCAGCACAAAGGACACCATCCTCGCGCCCACAACGCACATGTATTTCAACCTCGGCGGCACGGAGAGCATCCTCGGAACGACGCTGCAGATCAACGCCAGCCGCTGGATCCCCGTGGACGGCGAGCTTATCCCCACCGGCGAGCTGCGCCCGGCCGAGGGCCCGTTCGACTTCCGCACGCCGCACGCCATTGCGCAGAACTTTGACCACGGCTTCGTGCTCGACGGGCAGGACGCTCTTGTGGCAGAGGACGGCGGCGTCCGCCTGTCGCTGCACACGGACTACCCTGCCCTGCAGCTCTACACCGGTGAATTCCTCTCGGGCAAGCTCCATCCGAATCAGGGCTTTGCCATTGAGCCGGAGGCCTGCCCCGACACGCCGAACCATCCGGAATTCGGCTCCTCCGTGCTGAAGGCCGGTGAGACGTTCCATCGCTCCATCGCCTATACCTTCAGATCCACCGCAAAATGAGCCGCGCCGATTTGCTCTACCGCGAGACGTGTGCACGCATCCTGCGCGAGGGCGTCTGGGACACCGATCAGTCCGTTCGCCCGCGCTGGGCGGACGGTTCCCGGCCCATACGGTCAAGTGCTTCGGTGTGGTGAACCGCTATGATCTGCAGGAGGAATTCGCCGCTCATGACGCTGCGCCGCACCTATTGGCGCTCATGCGTGGAGGAACTGCTGTGGATCTGGCAGCAGAAATCCAACAACATCCACGATCTCCGGGGCCACATCTGGGACAGCTGGGCCGACGGTACCGGCTCCATCGGCAAGGCCTACGGCTATCAACTCGGCATCAAATACCGTTTCCCGGAGGGAGTTCGATCAGGTGGATCGGGTGCTGTACGACCTGAAGCACAACCCCGCCAGCCGCCGCATCATGACCAATATCTACAATTTCGCCGACCTGCATGAGATGGCCCTGTATCCCTGCGCCTATTCCATGACGTTCCATGTCAGCGGCAACCGGCTCAACGCCATTCTGAATCAGCGCTCGCAAGGACATGCTCACGGCAAACAACTGGAATGTCGTACAGTATGCCGTGCTCGTGCACATGCTGGCGCAGGTCAGCGGTCTTGTCGCAGGCGAGCTCGTGCATGTAATCGCCGGTGCCATATCTACGACCGCCACATTCCGCTTGTCGAGCAGATGCTGGAGCTGGAGCCGTATCCCGCGCCGGAATTCCGGCTCGATCCTGTGGTCACGGACTTCTATGCCTTCACGCCGGACAGCGTGCGGGTGGAGAACTACCGCTATCATCCGTTTTCGGCCCAGAATTCCTGTCGCCATTTAGGAGGAGCCATGGACTGCATCGTCAACGTCACGCAAAACTGGGGCATCAGGAAGGACGGCGATCTGCTTGTCTCCATTCCCACCGACCTGCGCCGCTTCCGCGCGCTCACGACCGGAAGACCCGTGATCTATGGCCGCAAGACTCTGCTCACCTTCCCGCACACACGCCCGCTGCCGAACCGCGAGAACTGGATCCTATCGGCCACGCCCGGCTTTTCCGTGCCGGGCGCAGCGATTGTGTTTCCGTCGCTTGCGGCCCTGCAGGAAGCCATGCGTACCCGTCCGGCCGATTCGCTGTGCCTCATCGGCGGTGCGAGCGTCTACCGCGCGCTGCTGCCGTGGTGCAGCCGCGTGCTGCTCACGCAGACCTGCGCCGACCTGCCTGCCGACCGGTTTTTCCCCGATCTGGACCGGCTCCCGAACTGGCGCTGCACGGACACCGGCCCCTGCAGGAGGACGGCGGCCATTGCTTCCGCTATCTGACCTACGAAAACGACGCTCCGCTTCCATTATGAACATAGAATTGCTCCCTTCTGCGCAGACTAAGCGCCGAAGGGAGTGATTTTTTATGCCGATTTTACCTTTGACGGAAGAAAATTTCGAGCAGGAGGCCCTGCAGGCCGAGGGGCCGGTGCTCGTAGACCTCTTTGCCGCGTGGTGCGGCCGTGCCGTGCGCTTGCGCCGGTGCTGGAGACGCTGGCAGAGGCTCGGCCAGAGCTGCGCATCCGAAGGTCGATGTGGACGCCCAGCCCGAGCTTGCGGCGCGGTTTGACGTGCTGACCGTCCCGACGCTGCTGCTGTTCCGCTCCGGTAGGCTGCTCCGGCGCACGACCGGCGCAAAAACACCGGCGGGCTGGAGGAATTCCTGCGGAGCGGCGAAGCATGAGATGCTATGACATGGCCGTGGTCGGGGCCGGACCGGCGGGCTGCACGGCGGCTCTCTATGCCGCGCCCGCGCCGGGCTGGACGTGCTCGTTCTCGAAGCGGCTCGGCCCCGGCAGGGGCAGATGGCGCAGACGCAGCACATTGAGAATTACCCCGGCTTTCCGGACGGCGCAGACGGGCCGCGCTGGCAGACGGCATGAAAGGGGTGCGGAGCACGCAGGGGGCCGTCTTTCTGCTGACCGAGGTCCGCGGCGCCCGCCTCACCGGCAGCAGGAAGGAGCTGCAGACAGACGGCAGGCCGGTCGCTTGCCCGGACCGTTGTGCTCGCCACGGGCAGGCCCGCGGAGGCTTGGGCTGCCGCGGGGGGACGAGCTGCCCGGCGTGAGCTACTGCGCCGCCACGACGGGGCGTTTTTCCGCGGGAAGGACGTCGCCGTGGTCGGCGGCGGCAATTCCGCCGTCAGTGAGGCTCTGCTGCTGTCGAGACTGTGCCGCCATGTAACGCTCGTGCACCGCCGCAGCACGTTCCGGGCAGCGCCCGCCGGGCTGGCGGCGTTGGAAAAACAGAGCAATGTGACGTTCTGCCGGAACAGCACCGTAACGGAGCTGCTGGGCCGTGAGCGCCTGACCGGCATCCGCCTGCAGAACGGCCGGGAGCTGGAGATCAGCGGCCTGTTTGTCTGCATCGGCCGCCGCCTGTCTCCGCCCTCGGCGGCGAGCAGCTCCGCCGGACGCCGGACGGCTATTACTGCGCGGACGAGACGACGCGGACCGGTCTGCCGGGCGTCTATGCCGCAGGCGACGTGCGGGAAAAGCAGCTGCGCCAGATCGTTACGGCCGTCTCCGGACGGCAGCGGCGGCGCAGCAGGCGGAGCATTATCTGGGCAAAACGTCCCGCAGGGCGGAAATATAGCGCGGATCCGTGCCGCAGCAGCCGCCGACGAGTGCAGCTCCGGCATCGATCAGCGCGCGCATATGCTGCGCGAATGCCGCCGGGCCCATGGAATAGATGGCCTCGCCCTCCGGCGAGATCTCCGGCATACCCGCATTCGGCTTGACAAGGAGCGGCACCTTTGCAGCCTGCCTCATGTTGCACAAGGCTTTCGAGCTGGTCCGGGCCGGTGGAGCAGTTGATGCCGACGGCGGCCGCGCCGAGTTCCTGCAGCGTCTCCACGGCCTCGACACAGGTCCCGCCGAAATAACCGCTGCCGTCGGCCTGCACCGTCATGCTGCACAGGACCGGCAGGGCGCAGACACTCTGCGCCGCCTCGAGGGGCGACGGTCATCTCGTCGATGCCGAGCATGGTCTCCACGACGAGCAGATCAGCCCCGGCCTCGGCCAATGCCGTAATTTGCTCCGTGTAAATTTCAAACAGCTCGTGATATGTCATCGTCCCGGCAGGCTCGAGCGGCACGCCGGTCGTCGTGAGGTCGCCCGCCACGAGCGCGTGGCCGCCTGCCGCCTCGCGCGACAGGGCGACGAGCTGCCGGTTCAGAAGCGCAACATCGTTCTCGCGGCCGCAGCGTGCAAGCCCCGCGCCGGTTGGCGCAGAACGTCGGCGCATAGATGATCTGCGACCCGGCCGCGATATAGTCCCGCTGCAGAGCCAGCAGCGGCTCCGGATGCTCTGTGACCCAGACCTCTGTGCAGATGCCGCGCGGCATGCCCGCGCGCATCAGGTTCGAGCCGGTCGCGCCGTCGAGCAGCACGGGGCCGCGCGCAAGCAGCGCCTGAAAAGCTTCGTTTGTCATAGGTTCCTCCGTGGTATGGATTTCTTTCTCTATTCTACCCGTTTCGGCGGGAATTTGCAACGAGAAACTTCCGCATGCATTTTCGGTTGCATTCCGGTAGGGTTTCTGCTAGAATAGCGATAGATTCCATTCATTATTACAAGGAGGACAATATGAAAAGTCCGTACTGCGCAAATATGCCACGCTGATCGCCACGGTCGGCGTCAATGTGCAGCCGGGTCAGGAGGTATTCATCGCCGCCGATCTGGATCAGCCCGAATTCGTAAAAATGGTCGTTGAGGAATGCTACCGCGCCGGTGCCAAGCGCGTTGTGGTGGACTGGGACTATCAGCCGCTGACGAAGCTCCATGTCCGCTGGCGCAGCCAGAAGAACCTCTCCACGCTGGAAAACTGGGAGGAAGCCCGCTGGCAGCACTATGTTGACGAGATCCCCTGCCGCATCTACCTGATCTCCGAGGATCCGGACGGTCTGCGCGGCGTCAATCAGGGAAAAGATGGCCAAGGCCGGTCAGGCTAAGTACAAGGTCATCCGTCCGTACCGCGACCAGATCGAGAATAAGTACCAGTGGTGCATCGCCGCCGTCCCCGGTGTTGCGTGGGCCAAGCTCTTCCCGAACCTGTCGAAGGCACAGGCCATCGAGAAGCTGTGGGAGGCCATTCTGGCCGCCTCCCGCGTAGATGACGATCCGTTGCCGCATGGAAGGCCCATAACGAAGACCTTGCCCGCCGCTGTGCCTATCTGAACGACCTTGGCATCACGGAGCTGGAATATCACAGCTCGAACGGCACGAATTTCAAGGTCGGCATGATCGAAGACGCCGAATTCAAGGGCGGCGGCGAGAACTCTCTGCTCGGCCACTTCTTCAACCCGAACATCCCGACGGAGGAGGTCTTCATCTCCCGAAGCGCGGCGTGGCAGAGGGGCATCGTCTATTCCACAAAGCCGCTGTCCTATCAGGGGCCAGCTCATCGAGAACTTCTCCATCCGCTTTGAGGGCGGCAAGGCCGTCGAGGTCCATGCCGAAAGAACGAAACCCTTCTGCAGAAGCTCATCTCCATGGATGAGGGCGCTTCCCTACCTCGGCAGTGCGCGCTCGTTCCCTATAACTCCCGATCCAGAATTCCGGCCTGCTGTTCTACAACACGCTGTTCGACGAGAACGCCGCCTGCCATCTGGCGCTTGGCATGGGCTTTGCCGACGATCAAAATTTTGAGAACTACACACGCTCGACGAGTGCCGTGCCAAGGGCATCAACGATTCCATGGTGCATGAGGACTTCATGATCGGCTCCGCCGACCGCTGTCCATCGACGCGCACACGCGCGTTTTCGTGCCCATCTTCCGCGACGGCAACTGGGCATTTAATGGGGATCTCTGAATATATCAGAGCTTTTCTGAGTCCCGGACATAAAAAACTGCTGCAGCGATTGTGCTGCAGCAGCTTTTTTATTCCGTTAGCAGGGTGAGCTTCCCGGTTCTGCGGGTCGCGTTCAGGTCGATGAGGCGCTGGTTTTGGCTTCCGCGCCAGCGGAGCTCCAGAGAGCGCCCGCCTCGACATACGGTCCGTCCACGAGCACATCGGCAGCCGCCAGCAGCCGCAGGCGCGCCGGGTCTGACTCCTGCACGAGCGCATAGCGCCAGCCCGTGTAAACCCAGACATTGCCGCCCAGCGCGTGCACGGCCTCGGCCAGCGCGGCGCATTCCGCACCTGCTCCATCGGCTCGCCGCCGGAGAGCGTGATGCCATCGAGCAACGGATTGGCCGCATACCGCGCCAGCAGCGCCGCCGTGTTTTTCCTCGCGGCCGCCCGCCGGTCATGTGTCTGTGGATTGTGACAGCCGGGACAATGATGCGGGCAGCCCTGGGTGAATACGGTCAGCCGCAGTCCCGGCCCGTCCACAATGGACTCGGAGACCGTTCCGGCAATGCGCATCAGTCCGTCACCCCGTGCTTGACACGGTCGCGCGCCTCGGCGCTTTGCCGTTGTTGAAGCGGTCGAGCGTGCCCACAAGATAGCCCGTGATGCGGCGGATACGCTCAAACGGCTGGTCCGGCGTCTCGCGGCGCCGCAGCGCGGGCAGGTATCGCCGATGATACCGGTATAGCCGCAGACCGGGTCACGGTCGACCGGATGGTTGATGGAGCCATAGCCGATGCCGCACTGGCCCATAAAGCGCACGACCTTCTCGAATGCGGGCAGATTCTGCAGCGGATCGCCGTCCATTTCAATGTAGGAGATATGGCCGCCGTTCGTCAGCGCATGATAGGGTGCCTCGATGCGGAGCTTGTTAAAGGCCGAGATCGGATAATACACCGGCACATGGAAGCTGTTCGTGTAATACTCACGGTCCGTCACGCCGGGGATCACGCCGAAGCGCTTGGCATCCATCGGACGAAGCGGCCGGGAGGCCCCTCCGCCGGGGTGGCAAGGCAGGAGAAGTTCAGGCCGCGGGCCGCCGACTCTCGGTCGGCACGGTCGCGGATGCGGCCGATGATCTCAAGTCCGAGTGCCTGCGCCTCGGCGCTTTCGCCGTGGTGCGCCGGTCAGCGCCTTCAGGCACTCGGCAAGGCCGATGAAGCCGATGGAGAGCGTGCCGTGCTTGAGAACTTCGCCCACCTCGTCGTCCGGGCCGAGCTTTTCGGAGTCCAGCCAGACGCCCTGCCCCATCAGGAAGGGGAAATTTGACGCGGCGGCGGCCTGGATCTCGAGCCGCTCGAGCAGCTGGCCGACGACAAGGTCGAGCATCTCATCGAGGCTGCGGAAAAAGGCCTCGCGGTCGCCGCGTGCCAGAATGGCAGCCGCGGCAGATTGATGGATGTAAAGGAGAGGTTGCCGCGCGCCGTGACCTCGCGGGAGGGATCGTAGGCATTCGCCACCACACGCGTGCGGCAGCCCATATAGGCGATCTCCGTTTCGGGATGGCCCTCTTTGTAATATTGCAGGTTGAACGGGGCATCCTGGAACGAGAAGTTCGGGAACAGGCGCTTGGCCGCTGCAGCGGCAGGCCAGGCGGAACAGGTCGTAGTTTGGCTCACCCCGGGTTGAGATTCACGCCGCTCTTCACACGGAAGATCTGAATGGGGAAGATCGGCGTCTCGCCGTTGCCAAGCCCAGCCTCGGTGGCGAGCAGCAGGTTTTTCATCACAAGGCGGCCCTCCGGCGAGGTATCCATGCCGTAGTTAATGGAGGAAAACGGCGTCTGCGAGCCGGAGCGGGACTCCATGGTGTTCAGATTGTGGATAAGCGATTCCATGGCCTGATAGGTCGCGCGGTCCGTCTCCTCCGCAGCACGGCGGGCGGCGAATTCCTGCGCGCGGCGGATATCGCCCTCCACGCAGCCGAAGGCCGCCTTGAGCTGCGCCGCCTCGGCATCGTCATAGGCCTTCTGCCCGGCAAGCGCCGGAACAAGTCCCTTTTCGGCCAGTGAGGCCGCAAAGCCCCCGGAGCTGGGCATCCGTCGGCGTCACGCCGCACAGCAGCTCCAGCGCACGGCTGAGGTTCTGGCGGTAGCAGGCACGATACGTCTTGGCAACGCCCTCGGCCATGGCATAGTCAAAATTCACGATGCTCTGGCCGCCGTGCTGGTCGTTCTGGTTCGACTGAATGGCGATGCAGGCCAGCGACGCATACGAGGCGATGCTCTGCGGTTCGCGGATGTGGCCGAGGCCGGTGGAAAACCGCCGTGGAACAGCGAGAGCAGGTCGATCTGGCAGCACGTTGTCGTCAGCGCGTAAAAATCAAGATCGTGGATGTGGATATCGCCGTGCTCATGCGCCGTGGCATGCTCCGGCTTCATCAGGAAGGACTCGGAGAACTGCTTGGCGGCCTCTGAGCCGTAGCGCAGCATGGTACCCATGGCGGTGTCGCCGTCGATGTTGGCGTTTTCGCGCTTGATGTCCGAATCGGCGGCATCCTTGAACGTGATCTCCTCAAACTTGCGCATGAGGCTGGAATTCACCTGCCGCGCGCGGCTGCGCTCCTCGCGGTAAAGAATATAGGCCTTGGCCGTGCGGCCGTAGCCCTCCTGCATCAGCACCTGCTCCACAAGGTCCTGCACATGCTCGACCTCCGGCTCGCAGCCCTCCAGCTCGAGCATGGTCTCCACCTTGCGGGCTAGCGCGTCGGAGACGTCCTCCATGCCGGTCTGCCCGACACCGAGGAATGAACGCCAGATCGCGTTCCGGATCTTTTCTGTATGAAATTCTACGAGACGCCCGTCCCGCTTGCGGATCATTTTCTGCGTCATGACTGTCTCCTCTCGCACACAAGATATGGTAGTACCGCGCAGGCACAAAACGCATATATCGTACTGCAAGTTCCGGTGTCTGTCAAGCACGGCCCGGCCGAAATAGTGCACAAAAAATCAGGGCAGTTTTCGGCAGACCCGCGATTTTCCGTATAATCTGCGCACCGGGTGTGCATACTATCCACAGCATATGACAACAGGAGGGAAATCAAGATGGACATGCTTGCGCTGATTCTGAGCATCATCGGCTCAATCAACTGGGGGCTGGTCGGCATTTTCAAATTCGATCTGGTCGCCTGGATCTTCGGCGGCCAGACGGCCGTCGTCAGCCGCATCATCTACACGATCGTCGGCCTCGCAGGACTGTGGTGCATCTCGCTGCTGTTCCGCCGCCGCCCGCTGCGCGCCGCAGAGGACGATGCATAACCACCAGAAAAACTGCACAAAAAGGCAGACTGCCGGACCGAGCCGCAATGGCCCGCCGGCAGTCTGTTTTTTTTCGTTCTACCAGAGTAGTGCGGCCGCGACCGTCGGGACTACGAGAATGCCCGCCGCGATGAGCATCGTCTGGATGGTGCTGCGTGTTTTGCGCGACAGCAGCAGGATGACCGCCGCACCGCCTGCGCCGAGCAGCACATGCACGAGCGCGCGCAGCCCCAGAACGGTCCGATGCGCCAGCCCGCTGGCACGCCGCTCAGCAGGGGCAGGCTGTTTGCCTGTGCGCCCCACTCCGGCAGTCCGTAGGCCCCTGCGGACGGCAAGCAGGCGCGGCAGGAAAGCTGCAGTCACCATCAGGAGCACCAGCACCGCCGTGAGCAGCAGCTTGCGCCGCAGCACGCGCCCGTTCGCCCCGGCCGCCGTCTGCAGAACGGCAACGCCCGTCTCCTGCTCCATGGCAAACACGGCGGACAGCGCGACCGTCAGGAAGAAGAACAGCTTCGCAAGGTCCAGCAGGTCCTTCTGCACCAAAGTAGCCTAGCAGGACGTTATAGCCCGTCTCATAGACATAGGACTGCCCGGCTGCAGCTGCTCATACTGCTGCTTTGCCTGCTCAAAGCCGTCCTGCGCCCGCAGGGCCGAGAGAACGTCGCGCGCCATGAACTGCAGCGCATCCTCGTTGCCCTCCGTGATGCGGGCATAGTCCGCAAGCTCGTTCTGCAGCTCCGCAAAGCGGGCCGTCTCCGAGGCAAGATAAGCGTTCTTTTCCGGCGTCGGCTCGCCTGCCAGCTTTTCGGAATAGGCGCGGTAGAACCATTCGTCCGCATTGAAATAGGCCCGGAAATCGCGATAAGATCCGATCTGCACCAGCACAAACACCGCAAGCACCAGCAGCGCCCCGCCCGTGAGCAGAAGCTTCCGCGCCTCATAGGCCAGCAGCACCGTATGCCGCAGGCGCGGCAGCGGCAGGCCCCGGCGCTGGCGCACCGGCTGGACCGCCTGCGTGCGGCAGAACACCACCGCGCCGCCGAGGCAGCCACCCACCGTCAGCAGCAGGAGCAAAGCGGGAAGCAGCGCCGTTGCCGGAGCGGCAGGCCGAAGAAATTCAGATAAATGCAGCCACGCCAGCTCTCCTCAACCTCGGCCGCACGGCTGAGGCTGAGCAGCCGGGGCCAAAGTGAGCCGCGGCTGCCGAGCAGCAGGGCAAGCCCCGCGCCGCCGCCCGCAAGCAGGAACGCGGCCCACGCGCGGCCTGTCGTGGTGCACAGCAGGAAGAACAGCGCGCCCACGGCCCAGCCCCATAGGAGCTTTTTCGCCCAAAAAGCACAAAAAGCCAGCCAAACACCGTCAGCGGGACCGGGCAGCTCTGCATGCTGGGGATCGTCTGGATGGGGCGCGCCGGGTCGCCCAGCCCGAGGACGGCGGACGAAACGGCCAGATTCGCGCCATAGAGCAGCACGACGCCCGCAAGCACCGTTGCCAGCATGGCGGCGGCCTTGCGCCAGTAGAGCGCGCCGTGGCCGCGCCGCGTCGGGCGCAGCAGCACCATCAGGCCCTGCGCTGCGCTCTCCCGTCAGCAGGACCAGCCCTGAGACCGCCGCAAACAGCAGAAGCAGCAGGTCCGTCAGCCGCCAGTCCAGCAGCACCTCCACGCCGTCCGGGAAGGACGGCTCCAGCCGCACGCCGAGCAGGGCGCTGTAAGCCGCAAGGCCCTTTTCCAGCGTGCGCTCGGCAAAGGGATCGGCGGAGAACAGGCCAAGGCGCAGCTTGGCCTCGGTCTCGGCGCAGAGGCCGCTGGAGGTATTCGGGGTAATTTTTCGTCGTCTCGACCTCGTCGCGAACCGTGCTCAGCAGGGCGTAGCGCCGGAGGTCCTCGTCCGGCACCTGCATGATATCGACGTCCTCGCCGTAGATTCCGTTGAGCAGGGCGTCATACCCCTGCTTTCCAGCGTGTCCAGATGGGCATACTCCGCCCGGATGTCCGCGCGGGTGAAGCCGCCGAGGTCCTTGGTGCAGCGGCGGTAGAACAGCGCCGCATTCACCGCGACCGCCAGCGCGAGCAGGAGCATCACATAGCGGTTGCCCAGAATTTTCCGCAGCTCATAGCTCATAGCGCGTCCTCCGCGCCGAAGTAGATGCAGATACATCCTCCAGCTCCGGCGCAAGCGGCCTGCAGGCAAAGGGCGGCTGCTTTTCCGCCAGCAGGCGCACGCGGATATGCCCTGCGTCGACGCGGGCGATGCTGCAGACCGTCCCGGCGGCCTGCGCGGCGGGCAGCTCGGACTCGGCAAGCTCCGCCTCCCAGACCTGCCCGGCCAGCTCGTGCGTCAGCTCGGCCGGAGAGGCCTTTGCGCAGCAGCCGCCCCTCGGACAGAAGCAGCAGCTCGCTTGCCACATACTCCACGTCCGGCACGACGTGCGTCGAAACGATCACGATCTTCTGCAGGGCGATCTCCGCGATGAGATTGCGCACCGCGATGCGCTGCCGCGGGTCCAGTCCGGCCGTCGGCTCATCGAGGATGAGAATGTCCGGCTCGTCCAGAATGGCCTGCGCCAGCAGCAGGCGCTGCTTCATGCCGCCGGAGAGGCTGCGGATCGTCTTGCCGCGCACGTCGGACAGGCCGACCGCGCCGAGCGCCCAGTCGATGCGCTCCAGCGCCCGTGCGCGCGGCATGCGGCGCAGCGAGGCCATGTACAGCAGGAAGCGCTCCGCCGTAAAGCCCGGATAGAGCGTCTGCTGCTGGGGCATGTAGCCCACGCGGCCGCGGAAGGCCGCGCCGAGCGAGCGGATCTCCGCGCCGTTGAAGCGGGATCTCCCCCGCCGTCTGGCGCAGGTTCCCGGTCAGGATATTCATGAGCGTACTCTTGCCCGCTCCGTTCGGCCCGAGCAGGCCGTAGATGCCGCCCGTCAGCTCGGCCGAAAAGCCGATCAGCGCCTGTTTTTTCCGTAATTTTTGCTCAGGGCATCAAAATGTCAGTTCCATCATCCATCTCCCCGCCGTCTCAGCGGAACGCCGCGTCATAATTGCTTCGGTAAAAATCCTCCTTACTGATGTAGCACTCCTCGACGTTGCCAGATGGCTCTGTCAGCAAGCCCTTGAAATAACCATCGCACTCATAATTCGTGGAAAATACCATTACATTTCCGCTGCGGGTGTCCAGTTCGGTCACGACCTCATCTGTAATATCGATTGCCCAAACCCGGCAGACATCCTCCGTTCCGCAGATGGCGATCACATGCCCGTCCAGAATCATATAATTGTAGAAATCCCAGTTCTGCTCATAGGTAAAGAGTTTTTTTTTCGCCGCCTGTTTCTCCAGATCATAGACATACAGACTGCGGTCGACCTGATACACAGCGTACTGGCCCCAGCTTCGATGCGGGTCGACTGTCCGGACAAAGTTCTCCGAAGCATCCACAAGCACAGTCTCCTCGCCCGTTTTGAGATTTCGGACCAGAAAGCGAATGCCAAGAAACTGCTGGTCATACTCGTCCGG
>VOFI01003340.1_pt1 | contig 33045 bp, 56 predicted proteins | sample 5384131 | NCBI WGS metagenome assembly VOFI01 (sample SAMN12384728, study PRJNA508395) | human gut metagenome | isolation source: healthy gut H | host: Homo sapiens
GAAATTTCTTCTGAAAAAGCGAGCAGTTCAAGGGTCTGGTCTGTATAAGACGCATCAAAGGAATACACCTCATCATTTGGCAGGTATCCCGGCTTATGCTCTACTTCCTGAATATAGTATTTTCCATGAGGAAGATCTGCCTGAAATAAACTTTGCCCTCTTCATCTGTTGTTCCCAGTTCAATCAGGGCATCTTTTTCTACAACTACTTCCCCCGGCAGCATTTTTTGATATCCTCCTGCGCATACTGGCCCGAATACCACTCCTTCCAGCGGTTTTCCGGTTTCTGCGTCTTTCTTCCAGAAGACTCAGGGGAAACTTTCTGTCGCTGATTGGTAAGTTCCATTGTTACATAATCCACTGCTACTTCCTGTCCCATATATGCAATTTCAAATTCTTTTGCTTCCGAGTCAAGCACGCAGTTCTGACCTGCTTTTTTCTTCCACTACATAGTATTTTCCGATAGGAAGATTATTCAGGACTGCCTTTCCTTCTTTATCTGTCACCATACGAGCTACCAGGGCATCTTTTTTCATATTTTACAATGCGGTTTCCTGCTTCGTCTTTTCTGTCCGTCCGTATAATGGTTTCCTTTGCATGAATGGCAAATTCTGCACCTTCCATATTTCCTCTTCATAGTCAAATTCATAACCTTTCTCTTTTCCATGACCTCTTCCCCAGTGAAGAAACTGCTTACCTGATTTACGAAACCTGCTACACCGTTTTTCATCTTTGTCAGGAACTTTTCTTCTACTTTAGAAGCACCAGAAAGTTTTTCTCCTTTTTTTATGGATTGTAAGACTTCCTACTGCTTCATCATTATACTGTTCAATGACAACAATAAATTTACCAGTTTCCTCCTCTACCTGGTGTACGGTATCAGAATCTACGGTAATGGTGATCGGCGCTTTCTTTTGCCTCCTGGTAAGCTCCCCCGTCTGCAACTTCATTCAGCGGAACTTCCTTCCCGTCTTTTAAGAGGACATTTTCAAATCCTACCTGTACATAATTTTCCGGTGCTTCCACTTCTTCAATCCGGTAAGTGCCACATTTTAACTGCTCCGGTGTAATCAGGTATCCCTCTTCGTTGGTCCTGAACACAGATACCACTTCTTTTTTGGATATCTTACGATCATTTCCACATATTTTTCTGCTTCCACATCATAAATCTTATAAGCTGCACTGTTATCCAGCACCGGCTTCTGCGTCTGGGCATCTTTTTTCACAATCTTGAAGTAATACTGCAAAGGACGGTCATCAAACACACGCCATACCTGGGGTTCCCGGCTGTCTTCCGAAATCTGTACAATAAATGGACGAATCCCTTTTTTAAATTTTCCGGAACCGTAGACTCAAACACCACATAGGTTCCATAAGGAAGTTCTGGACTCTTTAAATATCCTTTCTTATCCGTAAACAGCTCTGGTACCGTAATCTTTTTACCATTCTCCCAATAAGAAGCTGTTTCGTCTTTGCTGTAATCATAGGTGATAAAATCTTCCGGGGTATAATAAGAACCATTTCCCGGCTTCAAACTTCCGTCTTTTACACCAGACAGCTCACTGATGAGGAATACCTTAAATCCAGCTCCTTCTACCAGTTCTGTTTCTGTCTGCTCCCCGTCTTCTGAGATCTTGATAAGCTGAAAGGCCTGTTTCTTTACAGTTTTCCTTTACAGTCACCTCCCGGTGTACAATCTGTACTTCCTGTCCCTCATACGAAACCTCTACGGGATACTCTGTTTCATCTAACAGATACCCTTCTGCCGGCTCTATTTCTTTTACGAAATAATTTCCAAGATACAGGTTTTTTGAAATCTACGGTTCCTTCACTGGAAATCGTACCCTGCGCTACTAAGTTCCCCTTTTTATGGACAATCCCATCTTTCTTATTTGGGTGTTCAATATCTTGTGCAGCATATAATCCGTATTTTGCCCCTACTAAGGTTGCGTCACCCTGGGAAATAAATCCCTGGGAATCCTGGTCAATCTTACTTACATGAACTTCTCCCCGTACTTCCTCATTTTTAAAATCATGGGAAAAAGTATATGTGTAGGTGCTGTCGTCTTTATATTCATAGAAGAAACGATACACCTCATCTGTCATATAGTACTTATCCGGTGCCTGGATTTCCTTTACACTGTAATGGAAATTCAAAGGAATATCTGCATGGAACACAGCCATTCCTTCCCTGTCGGAAACAGCACGTTCCACCAGGCTTCCTTTTTCTACAAGGACCTTTCCGTCTGCTGCTGTCAGGTCTTCTTCTACATACAAGCCAAACGTCGCACCTTCCAGGGTAACATCATCATGTTTCGATTTTTTCACTACATTTACGGAAATCTCCGGTCTTGCATTGGTAAAAAACGGTTTCCCCCTGGGATAGCTCTACATTCTGTCCTGCATAGGACAAGGTTACAAACTGGGTACGTTCCTGTTCTGTTTTCCCAATCACCAGATTTTCCGGTGCTTTCTGTTCTACAACCTTATATTTTCCAAGATACAATTCTTTGGAAACAGCGCTTCCATCTTCCCTGTTGTCAGACTTTCTACCAAATCCCTGCTTTATGCACCTTCGTCACTTTATCCTGGCTGTAAATATCCTCTGCCGCATAAATGTTATATTCTGCCCCTGCAAAGTCCGCATTTCCATATACAAAAAGTCAGGTTTCCCTCTTCTCCGGTTACTCCGGTCAGAACCTCACCTTTTTTACGGATTGTGATTTTTCCTTTCTGTTCCTCATTCGTCACTGCAACAGAAGTTGTTTTTCCTGTTTCCAGCTTCACGTTAAAAGACTCTGTATTCAGCTTATATCCTTCTGGAACAGAAATTTCTTTTAAATATACCGTATCCTGGGTTTTCGGAAGTTCCACCTCAAGTACCATTGCTGTCTGTGGCCGGCATCTGTACAAGAAGGTTTTTACATGCACTGTCTGAATAAATACCAAAAACAGCGCCGGACAGATTTACTTTACTGTTCTTATCTTTTTTTTGTTACCTTTACCCTTGCCAGGTCTAGCCACTTCACCGTAAATTCCACAGAAGCACTTTCTTCTTCAAAAATGCCCCATACCCAATATCCTGAGAACCAGAACCCGTAGACAATACTAAGGTCTTCCACTGAGTTCCCATTTGTCCTTTCAGCTTACCACTGTTCCATGTACCAGTTACAGTTTTGGGAGCACTGAAATAGAATGTGGTATTTCCATTGATCTTTACGGTTCCTGTCTGTTTTGTACTTCCACTGTGATAAGTCACATTCTCTGGCATTTTTAAAGTAATATAGTTTCTATGGTCACCTTTTAAAGTAAATTCTCCGGTACGCTGTTCCTTTCCACTTTCATAACCCTTTGCTTCCTTTGGGGACAACGTGATTGCTGCTGTCGGAGGTGCTTCCAGGCTGTAAATATGCTGGATATATCCCCACACACCGCTTGCCTTAATATCTTCAAAGGTACAGCCATAAAAACCGTCCATGCCACAATAAGAATAAGCGGCAGCTAAATGCGTAAAAATATACTTTGTCTTCCAGTCAAAAGAGGGCATATACTCCCCAGTAATGTCCCCGGGACCGCCATATCCATAATAAAGGACTTTCTGTAATTCCGGGTTGCTTTCAAATTCATTGGCTACATAATCCGAGGTCGGCGGGGAAGCCTTCATAGACTCCAGACAATATGCCACATGGCCATTTACGGTGAAATAGGAAGTAGAATAGTTCCCCACGTTAGAAGGGTATGGGATTTTCTCTCCCTGTACCAGATGTACATTGCTTCCTTTTTGCTGCTCCATTGCTGCCGGAACAACCGATAAGAACATTCCCTTATCCTCTTTTGGTGTCAGATCAATCAACTCTGCCCCTGCATCTGGCATTTCCGGTTCTTCCGTCAGTACCTCCGGTATCTCCGGGTCAGGGTCCGCCTCACCGTCCTCACCGGAGCCATCTTCGGTATGCTGGCTTACTTCTCCCTGGGGTTCCTGTGTACTGTTTTCCCTTGCTTCTACCACAATTCTTCTCATAATCTGATAGGAAGGGTTTCCGCTTAACGGATCAACACGATAAAATGCCTGGTAAGAACCTGGGGTATTGAAATCAAAAGAATTGCCGGAGTCCCCTTCTGCTTTCAGAAACGTTACCTTTACTTTTTCATCATTTTTCTGAAAACCCCTGTAATCTGTTTCCAGGTCAAAGGACTCTCCTGCTTTTATGGTAAGATCCTCTGCATACACCAGTTCTTCTTCTGTTAGTTGCTCCTTTACCTCTTCCAACTCCGGTAATGTTTCTGAAGCAGCCTCCTCCTGTTTTACTTCCTGTATCTGTGCATGTTCCTCAGACTGTTCAGAAGCCAGTGCGGTGATCCCTGTATTGAGTAACGTAGAACAACTAAGAAGAAGTGCCAGCGTCCCAGCCAGCAGCCTTTTTTTTTTCCTTTCATCATAGCTTTGCTCCTTTTCATTTTTTCGTCAAAAAAAAGCAGGCCACACAAGCCTGCTTTCCATTTCTATCTTCTTTTTTCTATCTTTTTGTATACGGTCTGTCCCGTATCCAATGCACCCGTCAATCCCCTTTCTATTCCCTGCTTCCTGCATGGAACACTGCCACAACAAGCTGCAGAACCAGCAGAAACAAACATATCACCAGTTTCCCTGTCAGATACAGCAGTTTCCCCACTGCAATGAAAATCCCTTTTACAACTTCCCATACACTTCTTCCTACTGCCATATCTTTTTCCTCCTTATTCTTCAAATGCCCCATAAAATTCCGCAAACCGTAAATCTTTTTTTCCATACAGGCTTCTTCCTTTTCCCTGTTCTCTGCTATCGTTCCACCGTCAGAAAGTTCTCCCTGAACGGTCTTTTTTCCAGCACACCCGCTTCTCAAAAGGCTTCTTCCTGTGCCTTTGAAACCGCTTCTTTACGATTTTACAAAATTGTTCTTTCTGGTTCTCCAGAAGGGTATTTAATAGTTTCATCTGCTGTACATCTTCTTCCTGCTGCAGGTATTTTGCAAAATAAACGATTGCTTCTGCTATGAAATCGTCTTTCGTCTTGAAAATATCTTTGTTATACTCCTTCAGATATCGGTATGCCTGATGATGTACCGGCCTGTTTTTATACAGCCGCAGTGAAGTAGTATATACTTTTTCCGTATCCATAAGCATTCACTTCCTATCATGCCGTCCGCATTTTCCTCTGTTTTGCCCGGATAATACTTTTCACTGCTTCTTCACAGCCCCTTGCATTGGCATGTATATCCGTCACAAACTGTACATCTTTTTCCCTCATTAGCTCCAAAAATGCTCCACAATGGTAGAACCACCTCCCATGAATACCATTTTGGTCAGGTCCAGATTATAATGATTTGCCTGTATGATACCATAAATTTCCTCTGCATAGGATTTCAAACAGTTTATAATCACTTCCTGATACTGCTTCGGGCAGTCATAGCTTCCTGTCCTCATAAATGCTTCTGTAATGTATGCCGGTACCCCTGCCCCTGTTTTTGCAATGGCTTCCTCATTGACTTTTCCGATACAATACAAAGCTGCCTTATCCGAAATCGAATACTTCCCGTCCGGCATTCCGTCAACAAACTCTACCAGGTCGGTAGTCCCTCCACCAATATCTACTAAAAGGCAATAACCGGGAACCGCTTCTAAAAGCGTATGGATCACCACATGCCCCTGCATAAAAACAAACACATTTTCCAAAGACACATGATAATGTACTCCTTCATAGCGGAAATGCAGTTCCTTTGTCTTTAACAGATATTTCTTAAAATTTTCTTTCTGCTGCTGAAATCTTCTGGGTGGCAGGGCAGCTCCCATTTTTACGGAAGCGTCTGTCAGTCCCCTCGGCAGCGCATTTCCTGCGCCAGTGCTGCAAGGGTAAGAAGATAATAGTTTTCATTCTCTGTCTTATCTACGCATTCCTTTTCCGGTACTTTCCCACCCACATAATAAAACTGGTTCTGGTATTCCAGAATGTGTTCCAGGCTGTCCGGCCTTGCCTGCAAAGGCTGGATTGCTGCTGAAAATACAGTATTTGCAGTTTTCATGTTACGGTTTCCATGATCAATTCCAATAATCATTTTAGTTTCCACGTTCTTATCCTCCTGAAAGTTATAGTTTGTATTTTATCTTGTTCTCTTTGGTTCTTGACCTGCTTCTTTCTTTTCTTTGTTTATCACAGGAAGTTTGTCAAACAGTTCCCCCATCACCGCTTCCATTTCCTGAAACTTCATTTCATCTGGCATACACAGAAAAACAATCACTGCATCCGTCTGACGTTCCCCGTTCTCTCTCCGGTAAAGTTCTGTATAGGAACCCCAACAACCGTCCTCACCTGCACAAAACTTTTTTTGTCTTCTCATTTACTTTTATGAGATATTCTTCGGTATCAACAAAGATTTTCCGAATGGATACTTTTTGTAAGTCGTATTTCATGCTGTCCATATAAACCGGCATGTGTTCCTCTGGGGCAAAATAGACATACATTGTGCAATAGGTCTCTCCTTCCGTCCCCATCTCCTGTAAAACAATCCCGGCTTCAAATATTTCCGGTGGAGCATAATCTACTACAAAATCCGAATCCTTTTCCTGTGAAGATTTTTCAAAATGCTCTGAATCTCCAACCAGAAAATGTTTGGGGCACTGAATACGAAACCTTTCTTCCCTCATTCTGTATATTCCTCCATAATCTCACTAATATCTTTTTTGAAATAGCCGCTGAAGCAGGACAACTACATAGACATTTGGCTTTTGCTGTCCGTATTCAATCCTCTGATACGTCCGAAGACTGATACCCAAGACAGCCGCAAGTTCTCTCTGTGTATATCCATGAGCTGTCCTGAATTTTCTTAATTTTGTTACTTTCTATCACGCTCCCTTACGTCTGAGGGATAGCTTCCTGATAAGCAAACAGATTGGATATATAGCTGTTTGCTGTCAATGTGGCATTGTATAAAGCGGTAAGCAGCACTGCCCGGATATTATTAGCTTTCCTTGTACACTGCTTAATTGAGTCTATCACATACTCTACGGTAAACTTATCCAGCTTTTTATACATTCCCTGTACAATGCCAAGAGGTCGTTCTTCCTGATTTACCCTTATGGTCTTTGCATTGGACGTCAAAACATCTACTGCAAGCCCTACAATCTCATTGAGCAGTTTTCTGTCAAAAGGTCTGTCTATCCATATCGCATCATAATCAATCTGATCTTTGAACTGTTCTTCTGCTGCCTGATAGGATAAGATAGGATTATCTCTATACCCATTCACTATTTCTGTTGTATTCTTTTGGGTACTTTCTGCTGTAGTCTTTGTAGTAATCTCTGTATTTGTATGCCCGCTATCAGTCTGAGGTCCCTCTTTGGGTATCCAGAGCTCTGTTTCCCTGTCAAGGTATGCTCCCTCTTTGAATGGTGATACCCCTCTCCCTTTGGAAAGGGACAGCCCTCTCTTCTACAAAATGTATCTCTTCCTCTATGGCTGTATGGGAACTGATTTTCTCTGCTTTGGATTTCCCTTTGCCTTTTTCAAAAGAAACCGGATCTGCTCCTGTTTCTTCTGGATAAGTCAATTCTTTTAACCGGTCTACGATCAATTCCAGATACAGAACATTATTTACAACAATCCCATTCATGGAAATGGTTCTAAATACCCGTTTTACCACACCCAGCTTCTCTAAAAATACCACTGCATTTGTCGCTTCTTTTTAGAAATCCCAAACTGTTCGCTGATCTGCTGGTAACTTCTCTGAAGAAGGTCTGACTTAAATTTCTTTCTTACCCCAATAACCTGTCCGGTTCCTTCATCTCTGATTTCTGTAGGCTTATACCAGTACACAATATCTGCCAGTGTAATAATAGCTGTTAGATTTGGCTTTCCACTTTCTCTGATGATTGTCCGATACCACACCTGCGGAATGATATTTCCAGATATATTCAGTTTTGCATTTTTTCATCTACGATTTCATTTCAGTGCTATAGATACCTCCATTCATTCGTTTATTCCTCACTTCCCTGCTTCTTTTCTTTTTCAAACAAAGCACTTATTTCTTCATCTGCTCTTTTGCCTGCCACCAGGCACGCATACCAGGAACTAAGGAAAATAGCTGTTACAACAATCATAATCACTTTTATCATCGCTCCGTCCTCCCAAGAAAAAAGGACCAAGCCAGCTAACAGAATCTTTTAACTAACCTAGTCCTTAACATATTTTTTTTACAATGTATTGCAACCGAATGGTTTTTCACAAACTTGACCGCCTGTGAGAATGGATATAATTTTGACAGGACCAGTAGCAATAGGTTTCTATCTTTAAGAGCCCCTGCCTTCTCATTTCTACTATGAGAAATTCATTCCCGGTCTATGAATTTTCTACCCTTTATGGTATAATAGAAAAAAGACTAAATTGGCGTGAGCCCTTATTTTATAAAGGAATCTGCTAACTTAGTCTTATTTTTAACATGACCACCACTGCCAGAAGTACCAACAATAGCCACGAACTCCCCATCCTCAATGGAGAGGGTTACGCCATCCAGTGCTTTCGTAATATTGGGCTTTGAACCATAATATTTTTTAGTTCAGTCGTTTGCAAAATGCTCATAAAGAACACCATCCTTTCTTTCGTTAAGCCCATTGTAACGACCAAACCTCACAGGAATGTCACGAGCTATAAATTATTTCTGGACAATTCGGTTTAAATGTCATAAGCCTGTGAACTTACTCTGTTCTCGAAGCAGGAAAACGTACCCCTTCCCCAACCTAACCGCCTCTTCCGGCGTATATTTCACCGCATTATCCAAAATGTTGAACAGCGCTTCACCTGTCCATTTTCTGTCATGGGAAACGACCAAGTTCTCCGGGCAGTCCACTTGAACATTGATCTGTTTTTTCTCGGCGTTCAGAAGAATACCTCCCAATGCGGCGGCAAGCGTGTCATAAAGCGGCTGGCTTTTCTTTTCCAGAGAAATGACACCTGTTTCCAGACGCGAGGTTTTAATCATCGCCTGCATGAGAAAATCCAGTTTATCAAGTTGGCTGGCCTGTGCTGTAAGAAACTCTTTTTGCTTTTGCACAGGGACTTCATTTTCAAGCAGGGTGCTGTTAATCATTTTCGAGTTCGCAATCGGGGTCTTGACCTGATGGGAAATATCGGAAATTAGTTCTTGCAAGTCAGCCCGCTCTTGTGCAATGCTGTTCTTGTTTTCCTGCATGACTTCATATAAACGGTTCAGCCGATATTCAATTTTATAGAAAAGACTTTCTTCTTCCACAGTCTGTTTCGGCTGCATATTCCCGGATAACATATCATCCATTAAACTGCAAAAAGCATCAGAGAACATCGCCAATTTGCGGCGAACCAGCACCATAAAACAAATAGAGCAAAACAGCACAAAGATGCCGAACAATAGTACATACCAAACAGCGGTTATATCTTGGGTCAACGCATATAAAGCCACTGAAACCGTCACCATTGCCTGCTAGCAGGAGAACAGCTAAAAAGATACAGGCTTTGTTGACGGAAAGTTTTCGCACATTCATTTCAGCGCCCCTCCGATCCACATATAGCCCATACCATATACCGTTTTGATGTACTGACGGTCGGGTGTTTCGATTTTGTTTCGTACCCGGCTGATAGCCGCAGTCAGAGCGTGTTCATCCACAAAATTTCCGTCTGCGTCCACAGTTTTTCCAACAAGACTTGCCGTGTCAAAACGATCTGTGGATTTTTCATAAGGATTTTCAAAAGTCGATATTCCAGTGGTGTGAATGCAAGGGGCTTTCCTGATAGAGTAGCACTCATTTCTGAAAAATTGATAGTCAGTGTGCCATCCTCATAAGTATCACCACCATATTGTTTTGTCAGCCTACCCAGCACTACCGCCAATTTCTTTTTGAAAGACGCTCATAGGGAAAGGCTTTGTCACATAATCCTCTGCGCCCAGTTCATACCCTTTGAGCATATCGCTTTCCATATCATTTGCGGTCAGAAAAATAATAGCGGTATCGGGGCGGCGCTCTTTTACCTCCCGGCAGAAGTCAAAACCGTTCCCGTCCGGCAAATTTACATCCAGCACAATCAGGTCATAGTCCTGTTTCGTCAAGAAATTACCGGCCGCTGATTTTGTCAGTGCAGAATCAACCGCATAGCCCGCAGTATTCAAGTTATAGCATAAAGTATTATTCAAAAGTCGATCATCCTCGACTACTAAAATTCGCATGGTATCACACTCCTTCATTTTCAGTGTAGCATCAAATGTCACAGAAACCTCACTGAGATTTGTTTTCTTTTTCTCTAATGTTGCAGATATGTCGCATAACCACATTATAATCACCGAAATAAGGTTCATTTCATATGATATCATATATTTGTTCTTTGCTAAACATTCTTCGAAAAATCCGGAAATAGCGATGGGCAATGTTCTTTTCAGATCGTCATTAATGACTGTATTGGCCCATGGAAATTCTTCCCATGCAGTAAGGAAATTAAAAATAGATACAGAAGCAATTCCTGGTTTCGTTAATGGAAGAATGATTCGGAAAAAAACAGTAAATACACTTCCACCATCTATATAGGTTGCTTCATCCAACTCCCTGGGAATGTTCTCTACAAACCCTTTTTATCATGAAAGTAGAATAGGGAATAACCCATGCAATATAAAACGGAATTAACCCGCTTAATTTATTGATCACCTTCAGTTTGACCGCTAACTCATACTGGGGAACAATCAAAGTAGTCCCAGGTATGATCATGGTCAGCATGATAAACGTGAATAAGAACTTACGTCCCGGAAATTTAAACCTCGCAATACAGAATGCCATTGCTGCCGCAACAATTGCTGCTATTGCTACCGTCACAGTGGAAACAAAAATACTGTTAATAAAATTGTTTCTGAACTTTTTTTGGTGCAGAATATACTGGAAATTTTCCAAGGTAATTTCTTTTATTTTTGGAAAAAATCTGGGAGGATATTCATATAATGCACCATTTGGCTTCAATGCAGTACTCAGCATATAGATCATTGGAAGAACAACAATGATAAGACCGAGAGTGAGGATTATGTATGTGATTCCTTTATAAACAGCTTTTTTTGGATATCTTCAAGTTCCCCCCCCCTAATCCAGTTTACTGTGATCCATCATCGGAATTGAACAACTGCCAATATTCCTAATACCACCGCAATAATAAAGGAAAGTGCTGCGGAATAACCAAATTCACCTGTACTAAATGCCTTATAATACATCCAGGTCAGCACACTTTCTGTTTTATGTCCTGGATTTCCATCTGTGATCATTTTAATCGATGTAAACACATTAAATCCACCAATCGTCAGCATTACCAGTGCAAACAGGATCGTTCCTTTTATGGAAGGAATTGTCACATAGATAAATTTTGCAATAGTTCCGGCACCATCTAATGATGCAGACTCATATAAGTCCCTTGGAACAGTCTGTAAAGCAGCTAAAAAAGACTACCATATTCCAGCCGATTCCCTTCCAGGTTCCCAAAAAGCATTGCAACGCTCATGCCGCCCCACCGACTGTCCAGCCAATGGATGTTTCCACTGGTCAGATGTATTACTTTGGTAAGAAAATAGTTCAGCAATCCTTCCGTGTTAAAAACATACTTGAACACTAAGGATGCAATTACCCATGAAGTAATAACGGGAAGGTAATATGCCACTCGATAACTAATGGAAAATTTATTAATATTGTTTATGAGCATTGCGATCAGAAGTCCAAGTATCATTTGTGCTGGTACTGTTACCAATGTATACACAATGGAATTCGAAAATGCCAGGTGAAAATATGGATCCGTTAAAACCTCTTTATAGTTGGTAAATCCGATGAACTCCTGATCAAACATAGAGCCAAAATCCCATTTGAAAAAAGCTTGTGATAAATAATTTTACGATTGGATAAATGGTAAAGAATCCAAAAATCAAAATACCTGGAAGGAGAAGAAATCCAATCTGGATATTTTGGCTTTTCTTTGTTTTCATACAATCCCTCCCGTTAACTTAAGAATCTGTTCTATTATTCTTCTGCTAATAAAGCGTCTACTTTTTTCTGCCAGTTCATCCATGGCGTCCTGTGCGCTCTTTTCATCATTCATAACAGCGCTTACAGCAGTTGCCAGTTCGCTGTCGATTTCAGACCAGCAGGATACGGTAGGTCTGGATTCTGCGGATTTAATAGCCTCGATAAATGGTGCAAAATCAGCATTTTTTACGGTATCGCTTTCGAGAGTAGCTTTATTTACCGGAATCTGGCTGCATTTTGCCATTTCTTCCTGCGCAAACTCACCAGTCATAAATTTCATGAATTTCCATGCAGCATCTTTGTTTGCCGTATTAAACATGGAAATATCCTCGCCGCCAAGAACAGAATGGGAACCGCCCTCGCCTTCTGGCATTGGAGCTGTTGCGTATTCAAAATCTGGATATGAGCCTTCCATTTCAGAGATTTTCCACGGACCATCCATGATCATGGCATATCTTCCAGTTCCAAAACCATCCGTCATTGGGATATCTCCACTATTCCATCCAGTGATCGCACCTTCTTTATACAGATCCGCAAGTGTCTGGATTGCATTTACGGTTTCAGCGCTGTTTAAGTATCCGGTAGCCTTGGTCTGATCCTCATTGGTTATGGAACCACCCATGCTCCAGATAAACGGACATAAATTCCATCCTGCTAATGCTGGTTCATCATAGCCCCAGATCTGCTGGCCATTTTCATTTTCGCCCGCCAGCTTCTTGCAGTCCTCTATAAATTCATCCATAGTAGTCGGCGCAGAAAGTCCGGCATCTTTGAAGGCCTTTACATTATAAAACAGTATTTTCGTATTTGTATTTAACGCAAGTCCGTAAGTATCCTGTCCAATCTGCGCGGTGCTCATGGCACTGTCCAGAAGACCGTCCGCTACCTCCTGATAATCACCCATCTCCTGGTTCAGAGGTACTAAAATTCCCATTTTTTCAAATTCAGGTACCCAGGCACTGTCGAGTCGTGCTACATCTGGAAGGGTTTCGGATTTGGCACTTATCAGGATTTTTTTTTTCATGAAGGTCTGACCATTCATGGGAAACTGCATTTACCTTAATGTCAGGATTTTCTTTTTTTCAAACTCAGGGATCAAAACATCATTCAATGTCTCATTTTCGGCAGACTGTTCGCTGTAATGATGCCAGAAATTGATGGTAACCTCTTCTGCATAACAGGGTGCTGCACCTAATGCTGTTACACACATTGCTGCTGATAAAATGGTAAATAACTTACTACTTTTTCTCATTTTTCATTCCTCCTGTTTTAAAATGATGCCTTCAAATGCTCTCAATGATAACTTTAAAGCTCCCTGGCAGGAAATCATGTCTTCATTAAAATATCCTGCGTTTACCCGCTTTTCTGCCTGATAACTTTTTTCCTGTCAATAAATCTTTGTACTCTGCAATCTTAAGAACGGAAGCCGCACTTCAGTCGCTTCTTCTGCCACATTAATGAGTACATAAATTTGTTGGTTGTCTGACTGGCATAAATACCCGTATGTCATCTTTTCACATACAAGTGGTACAATGTTTCCTGTTCTTAAACATGGATTCTTTTTTTCGGATACGGATTATTTTTTTGTAAAAAAGATAATACATCTGCATTCTGTTTTGCGGGGTTCCATTCCATGCATCTTCTGCAATCGGGATCATTGTCACCATTTAAGCCAATTTCATCACCGTAATAGATGCTTGGAGCCCCTGGGAAACACAGCTGGAACAAAGCGGCCAGTTTCAAACGGCGAATATCACCGCTGCAATTCCATAAAAAATCGTTCCGTATCATGGCTGTCCAACGGCTGGAAAAGCGCCTGCCTGATTTCTTCCGGATAATGGGAACGCATCTGGCAAATTCTGTGGTTAAACATTTTTGCATCAATGCTGCCCCTGGCAAGAAAATCCCTCACACTATCCCGGAATACATAATTCATGATACTGTCTACGGATTTTTCATCCAGCAAGGAAAATCCATCTCCCATGTTTCTCCCAAAAGGAGACAATCCGGATACGCTGACTTAATCCGATATCTGATTCTTGTCCACAAAGAGGGATCGATTTCATCTGCGACATCTAAGCGCCATCCATCAATATGATACTCGTTCAGCCAGAAGACCATCACATTGTAAATATAGGCCTGTACTTCCGGATTTGCCGTATTCAGTTTTTGGCATATATCCATAGTCCCCGACACACTCATAAACTGCATCTGTTTCCGATACTTCTACAGGAAATTTTCTGATATAAAACCAGTCACAATACCTGGATAATTCCTGTTTTTCAAGTATGTCCTGAAAGGGAGCGAAATGTATGCCACAGTGATTGAATACCCCATCAAGAACGATTTTTATCCCATATTTATGACAGGTTTCAACCAGTTCCTGAAATGTTTCCTTTGTTCCGAAAGAAGGATCAATCTCCAAATAATCCGTTGTAGCATATTTGTGATTAAAATCCCCTTTGAATATGGGATTCAGATACAGGCATTCCACTCCAAGAGAATTCAGGTATTCCAGATTTTCAGAATTCCGGAGAGATCGCCTCCCATATAATTCTCTCTGTTAGGTGCTGTTCCCCATTCCTGACAGCCAGAAGGATCATTAGAAGAATCCCCATTAGCAAAGCGTTCCGGGAAAATCTGATAATAAATAACTCCTTTTGCCCATTCAGGAACTTTTAAAACATTAGTTTCATTTGCATAGAGAAATTCATAAAAACCATCTCTGGGTTCATTTTCACTGGTGTCCCATGCATTCTGAAAATAAAGCTTTCCTGTGCTGTCAATCAACCTAAAGTAATATTTCAAATACCTTAACGTATCTTCTGTAATCACTTCAGCTGTAAAATGGTCTCTCACTTCATCTCTGATCACACGCTTCATAGGATAACTGCTGATCTTCTCCGGTGCAGTTCTTGAGAAAACCAGCAATTCGCAGGTTCTAATATCGCCTGCAGCGGCATGTATCGTCACCACCAATTTCTTTCTGCTGGCAAGATACACATCCGGATAGCCTGCATGATGTTGTACTGCCGGTATATTCATTTTTCTCCAATTCTGCATTGGTTTTGATATCCTCACTCTATTATACCTTTCGAGTAGACAACCTAGGAATCAACTCAGTTGAAATCAGGGTTCTCTCTTTGTATAAAGTTTTGATCTTTTATCTTATTTATCAAAACCTCTGCTGCCATTTCCCCAAGCTTGTAAGTATCGATATCCACTACAGTGAGCGGCGGATCCATATATTCTGCAAAGGGATAATTATCAAAAGTTACAACTCCAATTTCTGTGGGTACCTGCTTTCCAAGTTTTTTTTCAATGCCTGCAGAACCTGAAAGGCAATTATATTGTTGGAGCATAAAATGCATCTACATGTTTATGTTCTGTTGACTCTATAATTTTTCTTTCCAATTCTTCTTCATTCTTTTCCTTAAAAATAATACAGGTATTTTTTTTCCCTCCAGAGCTTTCTCATAACCCTGGATCCTTCGTTTGGTAAACATGGCTTCCAGATCATCTGCCACATAAGCAATTTTTCGATAGCCGCATTTAAGTAAATGCTCGACTGCTTTTACGCCTCCCTGGAGATTATCCATATCTACCCAGTTCATGGTTCCATTTTTCTCTGATGTTTCTCCCATTACCACCCATGGAATGTTTTCATTTCTCAGGGCTGATAAAATATTCTGGTTCAAGTCTGACGCAGTCAAAATTAATCCATCAACTCTGTGTCCAAAAAATGAGCTCGCATGCAGGAGAACTTTTTTCTTCCACATCATTTGTGATCAGAAGACTGTATCCATTTCTCTGTGCTACTTTTTCCATTGCATAAACACTTCGCGTGAAAAAGGTATTGGCAAATGCATTTTCATTATCTGCATCTACCACCAGCCCGATCGTAAGGGACTTTCCTTTCGCAAGGTTTCGTGCAAAGGCTGTTTGGATGATAATTAAGCTCTTTCATTGCTTTATAAACTTTATTTTTCATCTCATCTGAAATTGGTGCAGTTCCATTGATCACTCTTGATACAGTAGATTGAGAAACTCCCACTTTTTTGCGATATCATTTAACGTTGCCCCCATATACATCCTCCCTGATATAAGATTATTCTTTTGATCTTTATATGATTCTTTACATTATCCGTGTTGTTGGTGTCATTATTATAACCTTATATCAGATATTATGCAAGCGGTTGCATTCCATGGTAAAAAAATAATTTTCTTGTGAAAACCTCCTTCCATTCACGCATTATGCAAGCGGTTGCATAATGCGATTTAATATATACGCTTCCTTTATGAAAGCGCTTGCATTAACTATGCTTTAGTAATACCACTTATTATTAGAAATGTCAATTAAATTTTAAAAGGAATTGATATTTTGTATATTATATACAAAAAATTGTTCTGATTTTTATAACATTATCGTTTTAATATATAATATTTCGGCCTTATATGCTTAGCTGATTCAGCTGGTTTGATTGCTTTTTCAACTGCAGATTTTAATTTCGATTTTATATTTTTTTAACATCGTTATATCTGCAATGTTTCCTTCAACAGTAAAATCAATGGCTCTTTTATTCTGATTGTCTCCCTTTATCCCAGCATAATATGCAAAGCCGATATCCTGATATTCATAATGACAACGTTGAAATGCTTGAACACATGCAGTTTCATTTTGTCCAAGTTGTTGCAGAAATTGCATAATCTCTTGAGTTTCCATTTATAAAAAGGCAAGCCTAAAAAGACCTGCCTTTTTATATTTTATTATTTTTACAGTGCATATAATTTCTACCGATGTACTTCTTAATATGCTTATAATTTATATTCTTTATAAAGCTCCTCACGATACTCTTCATCCTCGGAGGCCTTCTCAGCATCTGAATAACGTTTATTCTTTAATAGAATATTTATAAGTGCTCCTAATCGATTTTCACCCTTTTTTTTCGCCTCTTTTTCGCCTTTTTTATACCATTTTCTTCGGCATAGGAAATCATACTTAACATATCAGACACCTCCTTTTGTCGGACCGGTTTATCCGAGTCCGGAATATATGATAATACTTTTTTCTGATTACCTGAAAACAATCCATATAAAAAATCAACGAGTCCTTTTGATCTTGATTTTCTCCGCCAAGTCTTACGATGATTATTTCTATAAGGTCTGCTTCGGCAGTATTAATCTTGATATCTGGTCTTTGTTCAATTTGCACATTCCCATTTATTACGTCCATTTTAAACCATTAGTACACCATTTTTTCATCAAGATACGATAAATTACGATAAAATACGATAAGTACAAAATTCCCCAAAGCCGCACAAATACTGTATTTTCGGGCTTTTCTGCCTTTCCGTATGATAAGGTTTATTATTTTGCACAACTTTATCCATAAACGCAGAGAATCCCCGCCTAAAGGCGGAGGATTCTCCATATCATTCATATTTCAATCGGTTCCCAGTCAATGCCTGTAAGGTCAAAATCACCGGTCAAAAGAAAATATCAGATATCCTTTTCACAATTTCACCAATCACATTTATTACGGTCTTTGTTACAAGCACGAATCAAGTCAGGTACAATACCGAAACGTCTTATCTGTTAAAATCCTTGCAAAGATTAGTCCAAGCGGAAGCGATGCAATGATCAGAAGCGCAGCTGCAAACCAGGATGCAGAAACGGATAAGGACATGATTCCAAGGTTATAAAATCCACGGTATAAATAAAGCCCCGGTACCATGACCACAATGGAAGGCACTGTCACGGAAATCCTTGGGTAGCCCACCTTATTTTTCAAGGGAGGCCAGAAGCCCGGCTGTCAGAGCTCCGATAAATGCGGTCACTGCCGGAGGTAAAGCTACGAGATCCACCAGTTCAAGACGGAGGGTATTTTGCAATTGCACCAAGTACTGCCGTAGAACAGGCAAGCCTTACCGGACTGTTAAACATGATGGAGAAACCGAACACGCCGAAAAAGCTTGCAATAAGCCGTGTGAGGATCCACATTGCAGCAGACATACGGATCTTTATGAAATCCACTGGCTGCAGGTGAAGGAGCATAGCCATGATCCAGGCAGACATGGTGGCTACCAGAACAATGATCAGTGCATAAGTGAGCCTTTCCATGCCAGAACGCATATCCAGCTTTGCCAGGTCAATTCCGCTGGTAATAAAGGGAAAACCAGGGATGATAAAAAGCATGGCACAGATATATCCTGCTTCATGCTGAATGGAAATCCCAAACAGGATTTCCCCTAATTTCAAAAGTCCTGCATATACAAAGCATGCCAGAGAAACCGAGGAAACAATTCCAAGAAACAGGGTAAAATGATGCTTTGTTAATTTACAGCGAAAGAAATTTCCAAGTCCTGCTCCAACAAAAGCACAGAACATTTCTACCAGTCCTCCGCCCAGAAGAAAGGTAAATCCACAGCATGCAATGGCGGCAGCCAGCCCCAGGGCTACCGGGGGAATAAAGGCCATGAATTCTTTCAATCTCATCCAGATAGCTATGAAGCTCTTCCCCGGACATATTTTTCCCCTCTGTTTCAAAATCGCGGATAAAATGCTCCAGTCGGTTCAGCTTTGACGTATTCACCCCTGTATTGGTAAGACATAACGACTGGGTAAATCCGTTTTCCCCATCAAAACAGGTGTACTCAATGGACATCAGCCCGATATCTGCGGTGCAGGTAATTCCCATTGCTTCGGCCAGGGCATTCATGGAGCTTGGACCCTCCAGGCTCCAGTCCCACAGGATAAAAAACATGATCCCCACACGTCCGATAATGGAAGCCTTTTCGGTGATGCTTGCATTTATAACGGGAGTATTTTGGCCATTTTCATCGGTGTATTCATGCCACTCCACGTCCATGTGATTTTTTCTGATCATTTCTGGCTGCATAAGCCCACTTCCTTCGAAAAGTCCCTTTATAATTTCAGGCTGTCATTTCCAGCCTGTTCCATCATCCGTTCCCTGCAGGCAAGGACGATTCCATCAATTTCCTCCATGCGCTGAAGCATTTTCTTCTCAAACTCATGGATGGGAAGCAGAACGCCAAGTTCATCAAAGGGTTTCTCAGGATTTTCTTTTTTACACCGGTCTCCTGTCCGTAAAAGACCACTGCATGGGGTGCTGCCTGCTGGATCTCCTGGAAAGTCTTCCATACAACGGCATAAGTCTAGGCTTCTGTAAGACCCAGCTTACAGGTATCCGGGAGTGCGTAAAGGATCAAGATTCCACGCTGGCGTTCTTCTTTTTCTTCTTTAATTTCCAGTCCGTCCGTGTAAGAATGTACAATGTCATATCCATCTGCAAGGTAAAGCCCGGACCTGGGTACACACTCATGCCTGTCAAATGTCTCTTTAAATTTTCCGTATTCATGAGCGGAAACCATCTTCCCTGCTTCTGGAAGAAGCTCTCCTTCCACATTAGTAAGAAGAACCGGGTTCTCTCCTGCTTTTCCGTGGAATTTTCTTGGAATCAGGTAGGCTTCGCGGAGCAGATCAAACATACTTTTTCCACACAATTCCAGAAGAAGAGCACTTACATCCCCGTTCTGGTAAGCGTGAAAGAGTACCTGCAAAAAAGTGGTCCGGATCCTCATCCACCAGCATATGTTCATCATCCAGATACTGGTAAAACACTTCACGAAGTCTTCTTGATGCCTCCGGGGAAGCCAGGATTTTGGAAAAAATATCTTCTACAGCCTGTTCTCTTGGTAAAACTGTTTTCATACTAAAACGCCTCTTTTTCTGTTTGGATCATGATGAGAGCTGTACTTGTCTCTTTTCGGGAGGGATTATAGCATTGTTATAGTCATACCGCAATAGGATGAGAGATTTCTTTTTCATATCATATTTTTATGTTTGCCATATCACAGACCGTTGTAAGTGTTTTCCATTATAAGTTTCCATGAAATAAAATTTGTGAAAAATACCGTATCTTATCATCGGTCCCCCAGCAGGTCATTCCCACCGCATCTGCCATTTCCTGGGCATCAACACAGTAGGCGGACAGGCAGGAATAGTGCCTGTAAGGACCAGCGGACATGATCAGCAGGTCGGTATTTCCAGATTCCATTATTTTAGAGGCCAGCTGTTCGGTGAGTTTATTGTGCGCAAGCTTCGCCATTTTGTAGTCCATATCCTTGTTTTGTATCGTCTGGAGAATAAGCGCTTTTTCATAGGCGAATACCCTTTGTTTCATAGATTCTACTGTTCCGCATTCAGGTGGACAGGCGGGATTCACGTTGTAACATCCACACTGATTTTCTTCACAAAACTTTCGGTATTCCGGTTTGAACACAAGTTTTTTGTATCCATGATTGCCGCATTTGAAAACCCAAGTTTTTTTGCTTCTTTGATGTAATCCATAAAGTACTTTCTCCAAGTTTTTTCTAATTACCAAAATTTTTTCCATACGCTGTTTTTATACATGCCCTAATAGAATGGTATTTTTTAATTCCCTTGCCGCAGCTCCCATAGGATGCTGGCTATCATACACCAGGCAGATCTGGCGCTCCGGAATTTCATCTTTTAATGGGATCTGTACGATCTTTTTTCAGAAGGGATGGTGCTGCCATCGGCTGGGGCAAAAGGCAAGCCCAAGCTCGCATTTTACCAGAGGCAGAATCTGGTCCGCAGTGGCAGCTTCCGTATCCGGGGAAAGATCCAGACCATTTGATAAAAAATACACTGTTGTAGAATTTATAGGTCATAGTTTCCCGCCCAAGAGAAATCAGCGGATAGTTCTTTACCTCCCGAGGGAAAGCTCCTGACTGCTAAGGGCGGTAAAAGTAGTGCCTCCAACCAGAATCTCCTGAAACGGCATGAGCATGATCTGTTTCAATGGGAAATCCACCTCTGCCGGAGTGGAAACTACTGCAAAATCAATCTTTCCGCTCTTAACTGATTCAATGGCTTCCGGTGTGGAATGGTTGTATAGCCTCAGCCGGATTCCAGGATAAGTCATGTGAAAACTTTTTAATTTATCCAGCAGGAAAATATTGAGGGCAGTTTCACTGGCACCGATGGCTACACTTCCGTGGGATAATCCGGAGCTGTCGGCCAGTTCCTCTTCTGCTGCCTGGAACTGCTCCATTGCACTTAACACATGGATATAAAGCCGTTCTCCCTCAGGAGTGAGCTGTACGCCGCGGTTGGTACGGATAAATAAAGTGGTATTTAACTGCTGTTCCAGACAGTTCATGGCCCGGGTGATGTTAGGCTGGCTGTTGTTTAACGCCTGGGCGGCCTTGGTAAAGTTGTGGTATTTTGCCACATAATAAAAGATCTTGTAATACTCGAAATTAACGTCCATAATATTTTTTCTTTTTTTGACATGTCATATATTTATTTCAGTCATATCAATTATATTTTTACTTATTACTACGTCAAGCGTATTATGTACTCGAACAAAAAGAACGCTGTTGTAGGGCAAAAAGCGGTTTATTGTAATAGGAAAACAGCTGCCCGACCAGTTTTCAAAGGAGGAACAAATGCTTACAGCAGTAACCGGTATTAACTGGGGCGATGAAGGAAAAGGCCGTGTGATCGATCTTTTAGCGGAGCAGGCAGATGTGGTAGTCCGCTACCAGGGCGGCAACAACGCAGGTCACACAGTGGTCACCGACCAGGGTAAATTTGTCTTAAATCTTCTCCCCTCTGGTATTTTACATCCAGGTGTGGTGTGCGTCCTCGGGGACGGAATGGTAGTCGATCTGGAACATCTTTCCCGGGAAATCCATGAAATAGAGAAAAAAAGGAATCCGGGTTACACCGGATCATCTGAAGCTTTCAAAGCGTGCCACGATCTCCATGCCATGGCATAAGGTGCAGGATGAGTTAGAAGAAAACAGACTTGCAAAGACAGGAAGTGCCTTTGGTTCTACCCGCCGTGGAATCGCCTACGCCTACAGTGACAAGTACCGTAAGAAAACCCTTCGTCTTGGGGATCTGCTTCATTTAAAAAGAGGATTCCGTAAAAGCCAGATTAAAAACCATGCTGGAGGCAAAGAACCTGGAGCTTGCAGGCTGTTATCATCAGGAGCCAATGTCCTACCCTGCACTCCTTACCTGGTGTGAGGAACAGGCTGAACTGTTTGGTCCCTATATTGCAGACACCGGGGAATATCTGGAACAGGCAGTGTCAGAGGGCAAAAAGGTGGTACTGGAAGCCCAGCTTGGAGCCATGAGGGACATTGATTACGGTATTTTCCCCTATACCTCAAGTTCCTCTACCATTTCTGCCTATGGTCCCATTGGTGCCGGAATCCCTGGAAAATCCCTGGATCACGTAATTGGCGTTTTAAAAGCGTATTCCACCTGTGTTGGCGCAGGTCCTTTTGTGGCAGAACATGCCATGTCCGATGACTGGGAAGAAGCGTTGCGGAAAGCTGGCGGTGAATATGGTGCTGCCACCGGTCGTCCCAGAAGGATAGGTCCCTTTGATGCCGTAGCCAGCCGCTATGGGTTAAAATGCCAGAATGCAGATAAGATCGCGTTGACAAAAATGGATGTCTTAAGTTCCATGAAAGAGATTCCTGTGATCACAGGCTATAAACGTGACGGTGTTATAGTGACGGATTTGGATCCCTATGGATGAACTGGATGGTTATACCTCTGTAGTAGAAATGCTTCCAGGATGGAAATGCGATATTTCGGGCTGCCGGGCCTATGAAGAGCTTCCGGAGAATGCAAAAGCTTACATTCGTATCCTGGAGCAGCTTCTGAACCATGAAATCCAGTTTATTTCCGTCGGAGCCAGACGGGATCAGTTTTTAACAAAAGGAGCCTGGTTATGAGACATTTGATCGATCCACTTGATTTTACCCTTGAAGAAACTACAAAAGTTCTGGATCTGGCTGACCGCATTGCAGAAAGTCAGAAGTGTACAGCCATGTGGCAGATGGGAAAAAAAAGATTGCCACTCTTTTTTACGAACCAAGTACCAGAACCCGTCTTTCCTTTGAATCTGCCATGTTAAGCCTTGGCGGAAAATCCCTTGGCTTTGCAGGTGCTGAACAGTCCAGTGCCACAAAAGGAGAAACGGTAGCCGATACTGCCCGGGTGGTAAGCTGCTATGCAGATATCATTGCAATGCGGCATCCCAAGGAAGGCGCTCCCCTTCGCGCTTCCATGTATGCCACAGTGCCGGTAATCAATGCCGGGGATGGCGGACATAATCATCCTACCCAGACATTAATCGACCTTATGACCATCCGCCAGAGAAAAGGTCATCTGGATCACCTGACAGTTGGTTTTTGCGGTGACTTGAAATTTGGAAGAACCGTACACTCCCTGGTGAACAGTCTGGTACGTCATCCTGGAAACGAGTTTTACTTCATCTCCCCGGAGGAACTTAAGATCCCGGATTACGTGATGGAAGAGACCTTAAAGCCAAACCATTCTTTTTTACAAAGAAGTCACCAGCCTGGAGGAAACACTTCCCAAGCTGGACGTGCTCTATATGACAAGAGTTCAGAAAGAGCGTTTCTTTAACGAGGAAGATTATGTCCGGTTAAAGGATACCTATATTTTAAACCGGGAAAAATTAAATCTGGCACAGCCGGATATGCCGGTTCTCCATCCTCTTCCCAAGGGTGGATGAGATTGTCTCAGATGTGGATCAGGATCCAAGAGCCGCTTATTTTGACCAGGTACAAAACGGAAAATATATCCGTATGGCACTTATTATGGCGCTGCTTGAAATCCCGGATCCGCTGACAGGAAGGACGGTGCTGTAATGTTAAAGATTGAATCTATCCAAAAATGGAATTGTGATCGACCATATCCCGGCTGGAAAAGGAATGGATATTTACAAGCTGTTGGAACTGGACTCCCAGAAGCAGTCCATTGCCCTACTGCAGTCCGTAAGAAGTGAAAAATACGGCTGTAAAGATCTGATTAAAATAGAGGGGTTTACAGAGCCTGAGCGTCTTGAAGTCCTTGGTTACTTAAATGAGGGTGTCACGCTGATCGTGATCCGTGATGGAAAAGTGGTAAAAAATACCACCCTGTTCCGCCAAAAACGTTAAAAATGTAATCAAATGCAAAAATCCCGCTGCATTACCAGTACGGAAGCAAACTGCGAGCACATCTTCAAATTGTCCTCCAGTGGAAAATATAGATGTATTTACTGCAACCAGGAAGCTTCCCTCTTAAGATAAAGAATAATACTTCCTCCCTTGTTTATCGCTTAAGAGGAAAATTCCCTTTAGGTTTATTTCTATTCCTAAAGGGTATTTAAAAAAATATTTAAATGCATTAGCAGTCATGGCAATAATAGGGATCGTCTTTGCCAGTTCATGGGAACTTCTGCGGATTGCTTTCGTTGCCTCATAGCCATTCATAACCGTCATCTGCAAATAAAGTCGCATACAAGGATCCAATCACACCCGCACCATAAATCAATATTCTCATAAGAAACATTCCTCTTACCCCAGTGCCACATCCAGGATCATCATCAAACTAAATCCAAGTGCAAAGAAAAAGCGTACCAATATTCGAGTGCTGTCCTGAGACATTTCCTGGATTAGTTCTTCAACCACGACATACAACATGGCTCCTGCTGCAAAGCTCAGTAAATATGGTAATGCCGGGATTACCAGCTGTGCAGCAAGAATCGTCATTACTGCTCCAATCGGTTCAACCACTCCTGAAAGTACACCTCCCAGAAATGCCTTTCTTTTTACTTTCACCCTCTGCCCTAAGCGGCATGGATATAATCGCTCCTTCCGGAAAATTCTGGATAGCAATTCCAAGTGATAAAGCAAGTGCACTTGTTGCTGTAATCTGTGCATTTTCAGCAAGAAATCCCCTGCATACATTACACCAACTGCCATACCTTCAGGGATGTTATGCAATCATCCAGAACCCAACAACTGCCGGAACAAACGATAAAGTTCCCATATTCTCAGATTGTTTAATTGCCGGAATCAAAGAAGACTCCAGATTGAAGCAGCAACCATTATACCTGCTGCAACCCCTGCAAGTGCACGTTGCACTGACTTGCTAAATGTTTTTCTCATAAAAACACGCATGCTGCACCTAGCGTTGTTCCAACAAATGGAATCAGTATACCTTCAAAAATATTTATTAGCATAAAATTTCCTTTCATATATGCTCGAAAAAATTTATTGGCAAAAGTAATTATCTTCAGCGATATAGTATTTATTCTATAGCTTGTTGATTATATTCCCTAATATCTATTATTCTATAATTTGTCATATTTTTATCGTGTTAGACAAAACCAACTATCTAATTTTAAAAGGAAACCGTGCAAAAAGCAAGCTGTAATTTCACACGGTTTTCTTGTACTTAAGTATATCATTTACGTAATCATGTAACAATAGAATTTTTTCAACAATGCTTTGATCCTTTTTTTTCTGGACAATTGAAGTCATTGTCTAAAAAGTACATATTTAATATTCTGCAGCAATTTACAAAAAGCCATTTCTTTTTTTATTCAGCTTCTGCCACTGAAACCTTTCCGTAAACTGCTTATATAATATCTTTTGCTTTTTCTTCTCTTTTACCGGAAATTCATAAATCAGCGGATAAATCTGAGCAACTCCATCCGGATAAAATTCTTTCTGGTGATACAGATCACTGTTTTCAATAATTCTCCATCTTTGATTTGCATCATCCCAGAATAGCTTTTCTATCTGTGCCTGTAGCTTATTACGCATTTCACGGATTGCCTGCACATCCTTTAGTCCTGCATGTTCTAATTCGTACAGGCCTTTCCATACTTCCAGATTATCCATCAGATAAACTGTTGTATTTTCTTCTGAGACCTGTGTAATTCCATCCTGCATCAGGCTTTGAATCTTTTTTTAATGCAAGGCTGATTCCCTTTTTTCCAGTATTCCGGCAGGTCTGTACTTTCTGTCTTTTCAGATATTTTCCCATAAGAAAAAGATACATACCAAGATACCCGTCTTCGGAATCAGCCTTTTCTTTATAAATAAGTTTCCCACTCTTTTTCCTGTAGATTCCCATTTTTCCATCTGTTTCCAGCAAAATCCCGGTATGCCAGTCCAGATACCTGCCAACAGCTTTTTTCTCTGTTTCAGTAATGGGGCAGTTCTTTGTTTTCTGCCAGAAGCCCCAGTGCAGCCATACATGCAAAGTATGGATTAACATCTCCGGCTTTACTTCCATTCATGTAAAATTCACCCTCAGGCCCCTGATTTTCAAGAATCCACTTTTTTTCTCCGGTCAAGACTGTTTCCAGCCATTTCTGCCGGGCATCTATTTCTTTTCTCAGGTTCTGTAAGAAGCTGCCTGCATTCTCTGTAAATATCCTCCATTTTCGTGCCTGCAAGCTTTAAGGTTCCTGCTTCCACACCTTCCGGACGTTCTGTTGTATCTCGCATGACCAGCACAGGTTTTCCCAATGCCGGAGCTTCTTCCTGAATTCCGCCACTATCAGTCATGATCAGATAACTGGCTTTCATCAGGTTATGAAATTCTACCACATCCAGTGGTTCGATCAGGTGTATTCTATCACATCCACCGAATTCCTCATCTGCGATTTTTTCTGACCTGCGGATTCAAATGTACAGGATAAATAACCTTCACATCTGTAAATTCCTCCACGATCCTGCGTATAGCCCGGAACATATCACGCATGGGTTCTCCCAGATTTTCCCTTCTGTGTGCTGTCACAGCAATCAGTCTGCTGCCTTTTGCCCATTCTGTTTCCGGGTGATAAAAATCATTTCGCACCGTATAGTACAAAGCATCAATTCCTGTATTTCCTGTGACAAAAATCTGCTCTGGATCCTTACCCTCTTTCAGCAGTGCATCCGCTGCTTTCTGGGTCGGTGCAAAATGCAAGCTGGCAGTAAGTCCAATGGCCTGCCTGTTAAATTCTTCCGGATAGGGAGATTTCATATTATAAGTACGAAGTCCCGCTTCCTATCTCTATTTTTGTGTATGCAATTTTTGTTCTTGTAATAAGATATGCTCCCAATATAAGAATTTCTACACTGAGAATGTAGCGTCAAGTTAAAACATTTTGCTATCCGGCATATTTTTTTTGTTGTCTTTTTTTTTGATCACCCCATTTATTCCCAGTGTATTTTCATTGTCAGAGTACATACTAGCAATGTAACATCAAACAAAACAACAATTAACCAAGGAGGAAAATGATTATGTCAAACAATACTTCTTCTAACAAAGCAGCTGTACCAGAAGCAAAGGGCGCATTAAATCGTTTCAAATTTGAGGTTGCAAATGAGCTGGGTGTGCCGCTTACAGACGGATACAACGGAAACCTTACTTCCAAACAGAATGGTAGTGTAGGTGGTTATATGGTAAAAAAAAAAAGATGATCGAGGCGCAGGAAAGATCCATGTCCGCCGGACAGAGCAGCCAGAGTGGTCAGTACTAATTCAAAAAACGCCTGATTAAGTAAAAAAATACAGGGTATTACTTACTCCTCAACGAGAAGCAGGTAATGCCCTGTTTTGAAATAGATCTTTTTTGACGCTCTAACCTTCTGATCCTGCGTTTTCTATTATACGCTCAGCTTCTTCTCCATGATCCAGCCGCTGATTACATACAGCACTGCCGCAATGGCAAATGATGCTGCAATATACAGGACAAAAAGTAAGTTCCATACTTTCCAGAACCGGAATGAGATCCAGCAGCTTCCCAATAACAGAAGATATTACCAGGAAGATAAGGAAGCCGGCGATGCCGCTGCCTTTTTTGCCTGCAAGGACACTGGCGGATAAGATCACGGACAGGTCAGCATTCACAATGAAGACGATCCAGCTTGCCAGAAGACCAAAGAAATAGAAAGCTGCTTCTGCCGGAGTAAAAGTCACGGACCAGTTTACTTCCATAAAGGAACTCACCAGATTGATCATCTCTTTCAGACCGCCAATGTAAAGAGTTGCAACTGTCACATCAATGGCTGCCAGCGCTGCAAAAATGCGCCTGCCATGATAATGGAAATTCCATTTTCCAGGATCTTGGCTCCCAGAATCTGATAGCTGCTCTTTGGTGTGAGAAATAACATATAACTCTGTTTGGTATTCAGGTCACGATGGAGAACATTTACACTCTCTATACCAATGTAGATAACACCAAATATTGTACACATGACCAGGAAAAATAATTCCCATTGCCAGAATATTATCCTTTTTTCCAAAATACACCTATTAAAAATGCAATTTCCGCAACTGCTGTTATCACTAACAGAACCAGTTTGGAAAATGCGGTTTTCCGGAAGCTCGTATTTCATCAACTTTAACATACTTCTTCTCCTCCATGTCCATAGATTTCACGGTACAGATCCACTACGGATTTGTGTTCATTGATCCGAAGCTCCTCTACCATGCACTGATTTGCCAAAATACCATCTTTCATAAAAATGGCTGCATCTGCTACACGTTCCAGTTCGTCTACGAGATGGCTGGAAACTACCAGTGTCACATCTGGATCTATGGCTTCCAGAATGCTCTTCATAATCTGCTCTCTTGCAAGAAGGTCAATGCCATTCAACGGTTCGTCAAGCAAGTACAGCCTGGCCTTCCTTGCCATGGTAACTGCAATTTTCAGCTTGGCCATCATACCAGAGGACAGCTTCTTCGCTTTCATGTCCTCTGTAAGCTCCATGCGGGAAATCATCTGTCTGTATTTCTCCATGGAAAAATCTTCGAAAAAGTCCTCATAATATTTCCCCACATCTGAAACTGTCATCCAGTTGTAGAAATAAGGCTCCGTGGACATATAAGCAATTTCTTTTTACTCTCTTTTCCAATGGGAGTTCCCTGATAAAGGATCTCACCGCTGGTAGGCTTAACAAGTCCTGCCACCATTTTCATCCAGGTAGTCTTGCCGCTTCCGTTGGGGCCAAGCATGGCGTATACAAGGCCTGGCTCCAATTGTAAAGATACCTGATTCACAGCAGTCTTACTGCCGTATTTCTTCGTTACTTCTCTGCTCTCTAAGATCATTTTTATACACTCCTCGTCATTCCGACTGTTCTTTCTCCAGAAGTCCGATTGCCTGAGCTCTGGAAAAACCAAGCTGCTCCATTCCTTCCAGGAATTCCCGGATCAGGGCTCCTGCCATCTCTTCCTTCAGCTGCTGCACTCTTTTCCGGATCTTCTGTCACGAAGGTTCCCATCCCGCGTCTGGTAGAGCAGACGCCTTCCATCTCCAATTCTTTATATACGCGGCTGACTGTATTGGGATTAATGGTATATTCTACTGCCAGATCCCGCACAGATGGAAGACTCGCACCAGGAGACAGCTTGCCTGTTACAATATCCTGCTTTATAGAATTTGCTGCCTGGAGATAAATTGGCAGCGATGAATTATATTCCATGGTTACCTCTCTTTCTGTATCACTGTCATAGTTGTATAGTACACTGGAATTATATTTTCGTCAAGTGTTTTTTACATTTTTTTTCACATAAGGAACAAAACCGTGTTTCCTGTGCAAAAAAAAAAAAAAAGAACATTGCACTTCCCTGCAAAGGAAATGACAATGTTCTCTTTTCTATTTCTTTTAGAATCTTTTTTCCATTTTCTTCGTTTTCCATCTGCGCCTTGGCTTTTCGCCCGATTCCCGCATTGCTGTTCATAATGCTGGCCCGGGTGATCTTGTCGTTTCCAAATTTCATGCGGATGGCATCCATCGCTGCATCCAGCTTCTGGCGCTGTTCCTTTTTCGCACAGTCCTCAAACAGGGACATCTGTTCGAATCCGTCCTCAGTAAGTCCGGTGAGTGCCACTCCGATCAGACGTAATGGCTGCCCCTTCAGAACTCTGCGAACAGTTTTCTGGCATTTGCGTAGACTTCATCAGTTACATCCGTAGCGCTTCCAAGCTTCATCTGATGGGAACGATTCTTAAAATCCAGAGTGCGGAAGGTGACAGAAATACAGGTACATTTCTTTCCTTTCCGCCTCATTCTGGTGGCTACCACATCGCATTGCTCAATAAAATAGGCTGGATCTGCTCCATAGATACAATATCATCATTGAAAGTCTTCTCCACGCTGAAGCCTTTACTCTCCTCAGGCACTTCCAAAACCGGAGAATTGTCAATGCCTCTGGCGTACTGGAAGAGCTGATGTCCGGTCTTTTCTCCCAGAAGTGTCTGAATAGTGGACTCCCTTTCCCGAGCTAGTTCCCCTATGGTGCGGATACCGAAATCAACCAGCTTCTTTTCCGAAGCTTTTCCCAGAAATAACAGATCTCTGATGGGAAGAGGCCACATTTTGCCGGAATTTCTTCCGGGAAAAGGGTGTGCACTTTATTTGGCTTCTCGAAGTCCGAGGCCATTTTCGCCAGCAGCTTATTGGTGGAAATTCCCACATTTACTGTAAATCCCAGCTCCTGATAAATCTTATCCTTTATCTCACAGGCTGTTGCTATGGGATCCGGGTAGATCAGGGAAGTACCTGTCATGTCCAGAAATACCTCATCAATAGAAAAGGATTCCATTGCAGGAGCATAAGATTTACAAATTGCTTTAAATGCCTGGGAATTCTTCGTGTAAAGGCGAAAATCACTAGGTACCACTACCAGATTCGGGCATTTTCGAAGGGCCATTGCCACGGGCTCACCAGTCTGTACTCCGTATTTCTTGGCAGGAATGGATTTCGCAACTATGATTCCGGTACGTGTCCTGGGATCACCGCCTACTGCAGACGGAATTTCCCGCAGATCCGGCTCACCTGCCTTTACTCTGCTCGCTGCCTCCCAGGAAAGAAAAGCGCTGTTCACATCAACATGAAAAATCAATCTTTCCATCTGATTCTCCTTCTTTCGTATTTTCCTTTATTTCCGAAAATTCTGTGATAGACTCAATATAGCACGTCAGAAGGAAATATGTCCAGATTCTTTATGTATATATTACGCAAATACGGTAACACAAAAAGACTGTAAAAGTTCTAAACTGGCTGTCATAGCGAAAAAAGCTGCTGCGAAAAAGGTCACCTTTAGTTCAGATAACTCAGAATATTGTCATTATCCAATGTGAACAGCTCCAATTGCGCGGATATCCATTGGATAAACGTTCTCTCTGCCAACATACTGGGAAATGTATTCTACATAATTCTCCATTTCATTTTCCGGTACAACAGCTGCAATAACACCGGCAAATCCGCCGCCATGTACTCGGCAGATACCGCCGCCGATCTTGTTCAGGAACAGCTGGGTAAGAGCAAGAACCAACGGGATCTTCTGCTCGTGGCAGTCTTTCATGCAGTAGCAGTTCTGAAGCAGTTCCCAGGACGATCTTCCGGATTCATCCATCAGCTTCAAAAATTCCTCGTAATCTGCCTTACCAATTGCCTCTGCTGCCCGTTCTACACGGGAAGTCTCTTCAAAGAAGTGAATGGAACGGAGAATTGCTCTGTCGTCCTGAATCTCGTTTACATGTGCAAGCAGATTTTCAAGAGTAGTCTCATGAAGAAGCTCTGCACCAAGTACCTTGGCTGCTGCTTTCATCTCACCTGGAATCTCAGAGTACTCCTGGCTGAGATCTGCATGGCCTTTTCCGGTGTTTACAATAACCAGTTTGTGATCAAATTTTCCATAGGAGAAGTCCAGCTTGCTGTATTTCAGATCATTTCTGTCTGCAAAGTCGAAGAGAACCGGACCACCAACTGCACATGCCATCTGATCCATCATTCCGGAAGCTTTATCCCAGTATACGTTCTCTGCGTACTGACCAATCTTTGCATAGTCTGTGTAAGTCATCTTGCTGTCGTTAAAGAAGTAATCGATGATTACGCAGATCAGCATTTCAAAGGATGCAGAGGAACTTACTCCTGCTGCTGCGATCACGTTGGTGCTTACATAGGCATCAAAACCAGCTGTCTGAAAGCCATTCTTCTTCGCACCTTCCATCATACCGGCAACCAGGGCAAAGGTTCCTTTCGGATAGTTGGCTCTGCTGATCTTGTCAAGATCAACTACGATCTCATCTCTGTAGCCTTCACTTGTAATGTGGATCACGTTGGTTCCATTCGGTGCAGCTGCGCCGATGGTATCCAGATTGATACTTCCTGCGATTACCTTGCCGCCGTTGTGGTCAACATGGTTTCCGATGATTTCTGTTCTTCCAGGGGAAGTAAAGAAATCTGCATGGTCATGTTTGTAGATTCTGGCAAAGTTGTCTGCTAGATTCTGGAAACGAGCTGCGCAGGCACTGTTCTCTCCATAGATTTTCTCAAGGTTTGCTTTTTCTGGTAAATTCATGGTCTCATTCTCCTATTTTTGTTATAATTTTACATTCTGTACTCCAGCTGCCTCAGTGCATATTTTCCGCTTCATCTGTGCTTATCCGGATCTCTCATCAAGTTAATTTCATTTTACATGTGTCGAGAGGCAATCACTTTTAGCGTTTTTTGAGGCAAAATTATTTTATTTTTTATTCTGGTCAAATTTTGCTCTGACGCAATATTTTCCTCTTTTGTGCATGTTAACTTGACTACAATAAAATCACAATTTTATCGGGAAAATGACCCACTTAAATCCCTTTATTTTTATTGACTTCTAGAAAGCCGATTTTTGGAAAAATCGCGATTTTGAGCTATTTTTGGCTGTTTTTTGAACTTTTCGTCAAATTGCACAAAAAAATGACCTCGGATAAAAATATCAAAGGTCATTTTCTATGTTCTTGCTCTTATAAGTTTCTTGTAAGCAAACTATTTTGTTTGATGTCTCAGGCTAAAAAAATTTGCCCCATTTTACGCTTGCCCTCGAACATAGTATTTTTTTGACCTTGAGGTCATTATACGAGATTTATATATTTATTGCAATAGTTCGAGTTTCAATTCCGCAAGATTTTACTTGTTTTGACTAATATATTACGAAAAATAATCAAATATCATCGTTATCGTCTTTATCTCTTCCGGCAGTAAGACAAGCTGTAAGAATAAGTCCAACTACTCCACCAACTACGAATGTGCAGCCTACAATACAAATAAATGTCCAATACCAAGTGTGATCATGCAGCTCCATCCTCC
>VOFI01003541.1_pt1 | contig 32978 bp, 45 predicted proteins | sample 5384131 | NCBI WGS metagenome assembly VOFI01 (sample SAMN12384728, study PRJNA508395) | human gut metagenome | isolation source: healthy gut H | host: Homo sapiens
CCATGCCGGCGATGGCCGGGGAAAAACATGGAGCCAGTACAGAAAGCTGATTCCCTTTGTTCTGGACAGCCTTCGGCCGATGAAATATATGCTCCAGGACACGGCTGCGTTTAACAGGATGTTAAAGGGCAATGAACCAACCCACATGATTCCTGACCACTGCCATCTCCAGCCAGGCGGCCAGATAATACAGAAAGCGGAACCGGGTGCTGCCACCGGAAAACACATACTGAAGGAAACTCTGCTCCCCGTAGCAGGACCAGAAGTACAGGTCATCCATATATAACCCCTTTATTTCGATTCCTCTGTTGACCCACACACTGCCATGGCAAGCAGAATACCCATGAATATTACATGGTCCTTCCACTCATATTTTTTTCCATCCTGAGAACCCAATCCTGGTTCTCGTACTCTCTTTGCCTCCAATGTAAAGCGCCTCCTTCTGGCTGTCAATCAAGTTCCGTCATGCTGTAGTTTTCCCCCTGAACTCCTCAAGGCCTGTTGGGAATCATCCGGCGGTCCGGCGTCAAGCTGCAAACCCTGGCCGTCATATTTCCCCATTCATAGTGAATATCAGAAAGGCTTCCTCCGCAATCATATCCTCAATCATCTGCAGGCCCTGTCCTGTCCTGCCAGGTATCCGGCTTCCACGAAGAAATACGTCCGTACCGGCATATCTCAGAAACTCCTCAAAGTATGCCAGCCGCTTTACCAGATATACATTTCTCCGCTTCCGGTTACATCGTAGTAGCTCTGGACGCTGCACGGCAGATCCAGGACCCTGGGATGCCTCCCCGAATGCAAGGACACGGCTCCTGGGTGTAAACATACAGGAAAGGGTAAGGCTGCCCCTCTCCGGCCCTTCTGTCCAGCATTTCCTGCGGTGGTCGTAATAGCCCATATGACGCAGGCTCACAGGCGTAAAGCCCGGCACTCCGGCCCAGCCAGTGGTACAGGTCACCGCTGTATTCACTGCAAAATAAAACCAGCACCAGAGACAGGGACCGTCTGACTGCGGGTCCCCAGTTCTGCCCCCCATCCCATTCTCAGCGCGCTGATAACCAGAACAGCATAAACAGGATGAAATAATTCCCGTCCACCTGATACAGAGTATAGATGCTTCGCCAGGGAACCAGCGAGGGCCAGAACCGGAATCAGGATACAGTCAAAGAGATTCAGGGGATGCCGGCGGCCCGTCTCCCTGCCTTCCAGGAAACAGCAAGCCAGATGACAAGAAAAACCGTCACAATTCCGGTTCCCCATGCAATGATTACATGGGCCATATCCTCTGTTACAGGGGCAAACAGGATTCCCCCATACCCGCGACCACAGCCGCGAACATTTTTTCTCCCGCAGTCAGGGCAGACGGATCTCAATCACATGGTTAAAGGTGTAAGGATATTTCACCCTGCATCCCGCCTTCTCAAAAATCCGGCAAAATATGGATGTAACAGGCACGCCGGTAAGAAGCCATGTGCGGTACCCAATCCGGCCGCCGCTGCTCCCGGTATCAGGAGAGGCAAAGCCTCTCCTGTCCCCAACCCTTAAACGGCGGGTAAGAAACAGACACACAAGGGCCCTCCGCCCAGAGCCGTTGAGAAACACCAGGGCCGTGGGCTTATACACCAGGGTCAGCAGGTAGTGCTGACAGCCATGGAAAAGCCAGGGTATATTTTTGGCAGAACTGCTTTTTTTCCCTGTTTCCCATCCCAAAGTGCGAAGCAGATAAAGTCATAAATGATGAGCAATTTGGTGCAGCAGCGTAATATTATCGCTTTTTGCAGTGGCCGCCATATTCATGATTCCCGGAATAGCGGCAAGGATGGCTGCTGCCAGGATTCCTTTTACCTGCCCGCAGTAGTATCTTCCCACGATATCTGCTGCCAGGAAGAATCCCCACGGTACTACCACAGAGAAAAGGCCAGGACAAATCCATAGGTTGGAGTCCCGCTCAGAGGGAGAACCAGGACTTCCAGGCCTTTGCTGTAGGTATAAACCAGGTTAATCATGCCCAGATTCTCGTAAATTCCCTTTCCGTTATCCAGTACATAGGCGGAGCGCAGGCCGTAGTGAAGTGAATCATAGTCCAGTTCAATGTTCATGCGGCCCGCCTGAATCAGAACCATGGTAATGATGAAGGCAAGTAAGGCGGCCTGGGCCATGCTCTCACTTCTTCCCGTATCTGCACTGTTCTTCACAGCCTTCAGCCATGCCCCGGGTAAAACCTGTTTGTTTCTACGTCCCCAAAGGATTTCCAGGACCACGGCCATCAGGGCCATGACTGCGGCCAGTCCCCTCCACAGCATCAGCCCGCCATGTCCCGTAAAGGGATACAAGGCATACCAAAACCATCCACAGGGCGCTTCCCAGCACAAGGCACATGGATGTACGCTGCAAAAAAGGGGAATGGGAGCGGACAGCTGCCTTTCTTCTAAGAACAGCCGGAGAAGCTGTCTCCCTGCCAGTATGAGAACCGCCATATATATGCCGGATACCGCCATGGGCAGGAAAAACATGGTGGCACCAGGTAAACAGCACGATTCCCGCTGCCAGTCCCAGAGCCCCTGACACCCCTGTGTGAACCTGTCCCTGGCTTTTTCCCTCTCCCGCCGGCCAGACAGAACAGGTTCCAGAAAAACACAAGGACCACCTCTGCCATCATAAGAAGGGTCCGAGTATTCCGAAGCACCGGCTCTAATGGGCCCCCAGAGCAGCACCCCGAACACCGTCACAGCCAGGACAGCCAGCCCTGCCGCCCCTATGATGATTGCAAGTATCTTATCGTTTTTACCAGTTTCCATGCAACAAATCCTTATCCCTGCATTTTTCTTTTTCTGATCCGCACCAATTTCCCCGTCCGGAAACTGCTACTCATACTCTCCGTAAGCCTTCTTATAAAGCCCATGATATGCCCGTCCGCCACCGGCTCCGGCCAGAAACGGCAGAACATTTCCCGCTCCTCCGCAAACCGGCGGTTATCCCTGATACATGCCTTTGTGGTGGCACCCTCATGGACCCGGTAATAGAGAAGAGGCCGCTCATCGCAGATAAAACGTCCCGGTTCCTCTGCCAGCCTTACAAGATTGTCCCAGTCCAGGGCAAAACTGTACTCTGAGCGCAAAGGGTTCACCCAGCACCGCCTTGTGATAGGTGGTGGCCGGACAGCATATGGGGTTGCCCAGGACAAAGGCCAGCTTCTTTACCCAGGCCCTGTCGTTCATCTGCGGAAACCGCAGGGGCGTCCCTCAGAATCCGCTTAATCCAGAGCATGGCATCACCGGTGATGAGCGCTCCCTGTTTCACAATCACATAGTCCGTTGTAAAAACAGTCATATCCGGATATCTCCTATGGGCTGCCAGAAGTCTCGCGCTGTAATCACGGTGGTACATGTCATCCTGGTGCGCAATGGTAACCAGCTCGCCCTCCGCCATGGAATATGCAAATTCCAGTCATCCTTTATGCCGCTCTCCCCTGCCGTACACAGACCTGCAGGCCGTATTTCCAGGCCAGCCGGTCAATATAGCTGCTGGGAGTGGACGTGCAGATAATGATATGGGACGGACGGTCTGGGCCTTAAAGAGCGGATGCACTGCTCCAGATAAGGCGAGTCCTTATAGGCGCATATGGCAAATACATGCTTATACCTCATAAAAATGTTCCTCCAGCATCAGGCACAGGGTATGATAGATGGGAAGGTGCAGCTCCTGGATTTTAAATGTCTCATCAGAAGGCACCACGATGGAGCAGTCGCAGGCCTCCCGCCATCTTCCCCCGTTTTTAGTGAGGCCAATGGTTTTTAATGCCGGACGCCTTTTGCCACGGCAACGGCATACATCACATTCTTCAGCATTGCCCGAGGTGGAAATACCTATAAATACATCTCCCTTTTTTCCATAGCCGTACAGCTGCTGGGCATATATCATTTCCCCGTTTACATCATTTAAAACGCGGTAGAAAGTCCCGCGTGGCCGGTTAAGGCAATGCGGGAAGGCCTCCCTGAAGGCATTCTGCCAGTTCTGTTCCCCCAGGTTTTCTTCCAGCTGGCTGTCTGGCTGATGCATTCCTGCCGCAAAGCCTGTTCTTCTTTGCTGACTCGTGCGGCGTTTTACAAATCCCTTCATCAGCTCCCCACAATGTGCTCTGCTGTCTGCGCAGCTTCCGCCATTTCCCGCTATCATCAAGTTTTCCGCCCTGCTCAATCCCGCAGGTTTCAGTATGCTTGTAAGCACGCCTCTATACTGCCTCCAGAACCGGATACCAGCTGGGGATATCGTTCTGTCAATAAGGTTACGTATTCTTTGGATGCCATTGGCGTTTTTCCTCAAAAATCCAGTCTGCCGCTTCCTTCACGGTTTTCCGCGTAATACTCATAATCTTTCGTAGTCCGTCTGCCCTGGCTCCTGGTTCTCAAAAAATCTCTTTTCCATAACCGGTCCCCCACCAGAATCGATGGAACGCCGAAATGATGGCCAGCCTGGGTGTCAATCCAGCAGTTTGTCGCCAATCATAAAGGAATGAGGCTTTTCCATGGCAAACCGCTGTTCTGCCTCCTCAAACATTCCGGTCCCCGGTTTCCGGCAGTCACAAGTTTTCTTATATTCTCCGATTCCGTGCTCCGGATGATGGGGACAGTAATAAAAGCCGTCAATATGGGCATTTTTTCTGCCAGAACCTGATTGAAATACTGATTTAAAATTTCTTCACTTCTCCTCCCCCATAATATCCCCGTCAATGCCTGCCTGATTGGTAACCACAAGACAGAAACCGGCCTCCTTTAAACCGGCTGATGGCTTCTGCCGCGCCAGGAAGGATTTTTAAATCCTCCGGCCGGTGCAGATAGTGACTTCTGCGTTGATTGTACCGTCCCGATCCAAAAAAATTACCGATCCGCTTTTCCATTTTTTATAGTTTAAACTTTGTGTTAATTTCCGTTTGGCATACATTAAATGCATCGTACTGCCACCGGCATATGGACCGTTGGTAATCCAACTCTGCGCTCCCCTCAGTTCAAAAATTCCAGTCCGCCACCTGTCCGCCTGCCGCTTCCATGCGGGCTGCTACTACGTGGCGGATGTTGTATGGACAGAACATTAACAGGAAGCCGCCGCCGCCTGCTCCCAGAAGTTTGCCGCCCAGGGCGCCTGCCTTCAGGGCCTCATCATATAGTTCATCAATCTGGGGATTTGGTTATCTTGCTGCTCATGCGCTTCTTGCTCTGCCATCCGTAGTCCAGCAGTCTTGCCGAAAGCTGTGGAATTCCCCCTTAAGAGCTCATCCTTTAGGGCCTAGGCCAGGGCCTTCACCTCACCCCATGGCTCGAAGCCCGTTCTTCTCTCATAGTTTTGCACCTGGTCCTTGATAATATTGGCAGAGACATGGATTTTTCCCGGTATAACAGAGAAGGAGATTATACTGCAGCTCGTGTATGATTTCCTTTTTAATGCGCAGAGGGTTCACCACCACATTGTTGCGTCCGTGGAATTCAATAGAAGTTGAATCCTCCGAAGGTAGCCGCGTACTGGTCCTGGTACCCGCCGTCAATCTTTAAATCCAGGCGCTCCACCTGATAAGCCAGGTCAGCCAGGGCATAGGCATCCATCATCACTCCCTTCCAGCGGGCCATGGCAGTGAGCATAGCCACCATAACCGTGGACGAAGTTCCCAAGGCCGGATCCGGGAGGCGCATCGCACTGGAGATACACTTCACAGCCCTGGTCGAATACCCATGGCATTAAGAGCCGCTGTTACCAAATCCAGTTTTCCGTCATACACATAATTTTCCTTTCTGGTATTATATTTTACCGTTGTATCAAAAGTCCAGGGAATGGGCGATAATCTGGTCATCTTCTCTTGGTACAATGGAACAGTAGGCATATTTATTGATGGTGCTTCCGATGATGGCCCCTCCCCTGTTGCTCCTCGCAGAATGGTGCCACATACCGCCCCCTGTACTCGCCCCCTCGTTCATCCACTTTGGTATCATTTCATTTTCCAGGGGAAACCTTTCCTTCCGGTATCTGATCCAGCAGGACTTTCTGATCAGGTAGACTCCTCCGTTGATGGTTCCAGGGCGGCTTTCCTGATTTTTTCATTAAATCCAGTCAGCATCCCATCCGAAAGCACCGCTTCCCCATGGCGGGATACGTCGGGAACTTCCCGAAGCACCAACGCCATATCAGACCCTTTTCCTGCTGCATGGCTGCAAGTCGGGAATAATCAATCTGATAAAACGTGTCTGCATTCAGCACGTAAACGCTGTCGTCCTCTACGAATCTTCCGGCATTTTTTAATCGCTCCTGCCGTACCAAAGAAGCGTTTCCTCATAGGCGTAGGAAACCTTCACGCCAAACGCTTCCGTCTCCAAAATATTCTTCTACCATGGATCGCTTTATAGCCTACTGCAAAAATAATATGGGTAATTCCATGACGGGACAGTTCGTGAACCACGTATTCCATAAAGGGACGTCCTTCAATCAGAGCCATGGGTTTCGGCCGGTCGTTTACTACGCTGCGGAGTCTGGTTCCCAGGCCTCACCAGTAATATTGCCTGCATCTTCTTGTCCTCCTGTATCTGCCGTAAAAAGAATGTTACACGCCTAAATATCCTTTTTACTAATTCACGCGTCTGCTCTAACCCCTTAATGTGGGTTCTTTCTGTGCCATGGGAAGCGTGAACGCCCTGTCCAATCAGCGCGCCTCGGATGTCGTTGCCGCCCTTTAACGCTTTCGCAGACACGTCGGAACCGTAATGCGGGAAAATGTCTACTGCTAGTCAGTCCTTTTTCACTCTGCAATCTGGATCAAGCCGTTTGGTCATCTCATAATCATAAGGGCCGGAAGAATCCATGGCGCAGATGGATACTTTTATATTCATCTCCATTTAAGTCGTCTCCGATGGCGCCCATATCGATTGCTAAAAATTCACTGATGTCTTCCGGAACCAGGAACTGCCAAATCCCTACCTCTTCGAAGTTGCTGATGGCAATCTTTACCGGACGATCCGGACGCTTTCCTGTCTCAGATAAATACTTTAATACTGCCAGAAGCACTGCTACGAGAAGCTTTATCATCTAAATGGCGGGAATTAATAAACCCGCTTTCGGTATAGCGGAACATCGGATCAAAGCTGATATAATCGCCTGCACTTTGATTCCCCAGGGCTTTTACGTCTTCTTCATTTTTTTACCGGCTCGTCAATACGGATTTCCATATTTTTCAGCTTTCTTTCCATGGTTCTGGCATCGTCATAGGTGTGTACGGAAGGTGCTGTGGTAAGAATGGTTCCGGTATAGGTCTTTCCGGTACGGGTGTGGATCTTGCAGTAAGTTCCCTCGATAGATTCCATCATATACCCGCCTACGCTGACAAACCGAAGGGTTCCCTGGGAACTGATGGAACGGACCATAGCCCCTAACGTATCTCCGTGGGCGGTCAGTCCTAACGTCTCTTTTTTCTTCGCAGCCGCAGGCAGCGGGAACTTCAATAATCAGGCCGCCCTTTTTGCTGTAAAATGAAGAGAATCGCGAAGCGTTCGCTTCTTTCTCAATGGTTTCCATAATCTCTTTTGTAAATCCGCTGGGGCTGGGAATATTCACCAGCTTTTCTAAAATTTTTACTATATATTCCATTTCTGGCGTCAATATCTGCTTACTCATCTGGTAAAGTCCTCCTTAATCACATCCCAGGCTCCGTCTACGCTGAAATGAGCCTTGATATAGTCCTGTGTACTGTCTGACAACTGTTTTAAACGTTTGGTATCCTGATATAATTTTACGGTTTTATCTGCAAATTCTTCTGCTCCGTCTGCAATTTCAGGGTCTTTTTTCTACATCCGGAATTCCCTCTGCGCCGATGGACGTGGTCACAATAGGCGCGCCGTTGTAAATGGCTTCTACTACTTTGCCTTTTTACCCCTGCGCCGTAGCGGAGAGGAACCACAACAATCCGGCACTTCTGATAAATATCTTCCAGCTCTTCGTCACTGACAAATCCCTTTATGATAATGCCGTTTCCAGGCTGTTCCAGCCCTTTAATCTCGTCGGTCACTTTGGATCCCACTACGTAAAACTTCATGTCCGGAATCTGTGCCCGAATCAGCGGGAAAAATCTCCCTGGCAAACCACAATACTGCGTCTGCATTGGGCGGATGGGCAAATCCTCCCACAAATACCAGTCCTTCCCGCTTTTCAAAGTCTTCTTCTATCTTGTCTAAAAACTTATCATAAACATACGCGGTAATGGATTTTACCGGAATCTCCGGATTGATTTTGTGGATAGCCTGCTCTTCGATATAAGACGGATAATAGGAAACCGCCGCTTTCTGCATCATAGAAAGTTCAATAGCCCGCCAATAGTCCGCCTCCTCGCTTTATCTTAATATCTCCGGTCAGTTCATATTCCCCGTCCTAACCGCAGGAAGTGAAGGTCATGTCCATAATAAATGACCTTGATATTGGTATGGTCTTTGATAAAGTCTACATACTTAGTCGCAATATGGGGCCGGTTTAAGTAGGCAAAATCAATTTCATCCCCATTTTTTTTTTCCAGCCAGTCCCAGATGCCGGTCTGGTACTCCTGACCGTAAAGGATTTCAATTCCCATCTGCTGCAGCGTAGTAGAATATGGCTCTTCGTGAAGGAAATTGTCTCCGAAAAATTTGACTGCAAACCCCTTTTTCAAAAACATCTTAATATACTGGATACGTGGTCTTGGAACCTGCGTCCTTGTCAAAAGGTAGGAACATAGTGATCCACGATCAACGATAATACTTTTTCTGGCTTCTCTCTTCTTGCCCGGAACGGATTTGATTGCCGTCATTTACCACTGCTTCTTAAACTCGTTCTGCCCATTTTTCTTTCAGCTTTCGCTGTTCTCCACCTGGTACCGTTTCAGAGCCGGAACCATTTACATCCGTTCCGTTGGAGACGCCCTCAAAGTGAATCACCTTGGAAAGAGGCTGATATACTACCCTGTATCCCGCCTTTCGGACCTCAAAAGCCAGATCCGAGTCCTCACAGTAGGCAGGGCAAACCGTTCGTCAAAGCCTCCAATCCGGTTCCACAGTGATTTGGAAAGCAGAATGGCTGCGCCGGAAATATAGTCCACATCTTTTTACGTAATTATATTCCGGCTTGTCCGGATTATCCAGACGGCCGTAATTCCAGCCGGAACCGTCGCTCCAGATGATTCCTCCTGCTTCCTGCAGACGGCCGTCCGATAAACCAGCTTAGATCCTACCATACCAATCGTTGATCTGACTGAATCAGGCGGACCAGAGAACTGAGCCAGCCTTCTGTTACCTGGGTATCGTTGTTTAAAAACATGATATAACGGCCTGGCTGGCCTTTTTTTTGCCGCCTGGTTGCAGTTTCTTAAAATCCCTGGTTTGTCTTGATTCCGGCAGATGATAACCAGGTTTTCGGCAAATTCCGATAAATGCTCTTGTCGCATCTGTAGATACGTCGTCCGCAATAATCAATTTCATAAGTCATGTCCTTTGTATGCTCTAAAAATCGACTTTAAGGCAGGCATAGGTATAGTGAATCTGGTTGTAAACCGGAATATAATGGAAACTTCCGGCTGTTCCTTTGGAAATACCAGTTTGCCGGTTTCCCGATAGCTCGTCTCCGATCTTAAAATCTCCTTCTATCCGGTTGCGTCCCTCTCTGGTCACATACAGCCGTCCATAATAACCTGATGGCGCACCGTTCCAGTAATGGCGTATTTTAACACTTTATGCGTCTGGTTCATTCTTTTGGGAAACGGCGGCGCACCGCATTGGCCAGTTTCCGGTAAACCTTGTAAATCAAGGCTTCATGGCCATTTAAATAGGTCATGGTTTTTCCCATCTCGTCAATCTCGTGACGCAGGTCTTGATGATAATCTCCAGGTTGGCCACATGATTGTTGGTCAGGCGCAGGATTTCCTGACTTTTTTAGATGGTAATATTGCGGTCTCTCCTCTTCCTCCTGAAGCACTACAATCCGCTCCATGGCTTTATTTAAGTCCGCATCCTTCTGCTTTAATTCTTCTCCGGTAACGATTCTCTGCTCAAAGCTTTAAATATCCCTGGTACGTTCGCTGGTCTCCATGAACATACGACTGGAAATTTTTCCATATCGCCATACACAGCCGCCGCATCGTGACAGATGCCAATTCCTTCAAAAAAAGGCGGTCAAATCGCCCGTATTCCATCAGGCTTTCTCATATTTATAATAAAAAGTAATGCTGCATTCTGTAACGGGCAAACTCAGCAGGAATCGGGAAATCAAAGACCCATTCATAGTCAATGACCCAGGAATTTTGCCGTCCTTGTCCTCCATCATATTTTCAAAATACCGTCTAAATTGGTAACCGGATAGGAATCTCCCTGCAAACTGGGGAATCCTTCCGGCCGCCCGCCAAATACTTTGTAAATCCAGGAGTCGCATAAAAGTTTGCATCTGGCCGTCTGACACGGAAAGACTTTGTCCATCGCAGCATTTAACTTCACAGACAGGCCTTATCGTTTTTAATTAAGTTCTTCCCAGAATTTCCGCCAGAGTCTTTCCCCTTGATCAAAACGGCGTTCTGCCGTCCAAGCTCCTGCACTGACCGTCACGTCGGCTGCCCGATATTCTGATAACTCTGCTTTAACTGTTCTTTTCCTCAAACGCGACTGAATATGGGGGATCCCGCCGCAGTCAGCGCCGTTTTTTCCAACCCAATCGCTCTTTTCTTCTTCAATGATACTTCTATCCGGATCTGAAACTTTTTTCTGGTCCGGTTATATTTTACAAAAATTGTTCTCCTTTTCTTATCTCTCCAAATTACCAGAAGGAATCTGCAAAATTCTCAAATTGTCCTTCCCGCAAAAAGCTCGTCAAATCCGGCAGCATGCTGAAATACCGGAACTCCAGGCTTATCATAGGCCACAGGCATTCCCGTTTAATTCGCCTTTTTTCCGAAGACGTCTGTCTGAATAGACCGCTGTCGGAAGGCGATGATCCGGTACTGATAATACACCGCCGGTTCCGTGGCCGTCCATACATTCTTTTGTTATCCCGTCTAAAATCCGCCAGGTCAGGGATACCGTTTCTTCCTCCCGCTCTGCTCCTGCAAAATTTGCAGGCCAATCCGGTTAAATCCGGCAATGATTAATGGTTCCTTCCGGCTTTAACCGTTTAACAAACGCAGCAAATCTTTAGTCCGGGCCTTCGTCCTGCCTGTTTGGCCGTCCGACAACCGAACAGCAGGTCCTTTTTAAGTTCCGAATAAAAATATAGTCGTAGCTCTCCGGTTCCAGGCTGTTCTAAGGAAACCGCTTTTAACAGATTCACATTTTCCGCCTGGGGATAGCGGCGTCTTTACCACTTCCAAACTTTCCTCGGACTCTTCCGATCCCACACGTCAATCTGGTTCAGCCGTCCTGATAGCATACCGGTTAAGGCGCCGTAGTTCGCGCCCGCCTGATCTGCAAAGTCGGCCGTCCTTTTCCTTCCAATCATACCACTCCAACAAATTTTCCCGAATCGGGGACAGGGCGTAGAGATATTCCTGGTTCTTCTTTTGTCCCCAATGCCTTCGGATGCCATCCTATCTGAACCATATTTTTCTTAATATATCTAAAATCTGATAGCTAATATCCTTCATCAGTTTCACTGCCTTTACCTGGGATTCCACTTCAGTGTCATAAACCCCAACTGTATTTTTGTTTGAAATTACCGTTAAATTGGCCCATCATAAAGCCGGTGGTACACTACGTGTTCCCCTGCTCAAATCCATTTACAGCTCATGGACAGCAGGTATTCCCCGCCCTGGAGGTCATTTTCTGTGTGAAGGACTACCTCATAGACATCGCCCTTTTCGGTTTGATATCGGTTCCCTCAAACATGGTGTTGGTTCCTGTTAAATCCGTTCCCTTTTTATCCTTAATCGTATAGGTAAAAATATAGCCTGTATGTCTGGGAAACGGATTTTTTCCCGAATGGTAAACATCTTTCCCTTTGATTAGAAGATTGGTCAGACTTACCTCTCTCGTCAAACAGTCCCAGATCAAATATTTCCGCCCTGCCGTCGCCATATTCCTACGGTTGGCGTTGATGGTAATTTTAGACTTCATCAACGGACGCTGCTAAATGGTACTTTTCTCCAATTTGTCTTTTTCTGATGTAAATGCAGTTTGCCTAAATCAGTGGGGCCTTCTCACCTTGCATTTCCTTCATTTTGGTAATTCTTCATCCAAAGCTTCCATCTGACCTGCCGGAATCTTCTTATACAAATCAACCATGTGGCCTGCGCTTCCCTCTGCCACAAAAATTCCCCTTGTTAAGCAGCACTACTTTATCGCAATATTTGATAATGCTTCCCATATCATGGGTTACCATCAGAATCGTCGTGCCGTTCTGGCGGATTTCTTCCATCCCTCCGGTAGCACTTTGGCCTGGAAGAACACGTCGCCGACAGAAAGAGCCTCATCTACGATCAGGATCTCCGGTTCAATATTAATTGCCAGCGCAAAAGCCAGCCGCACAAACATACCGCTGGAATACGTTTTTACCGGCTGATAGACGAAGTCTCCGATATCAGCAAAATCCAGAATGTCCTGAAGCTTGTCATCCATCTCCTTTTTGGAATATCCCATCATAGTACCGTTCATGTAGATATTCTCAATTCCGGTATAGTCCATGTTAAATCCGGCCCCCAGTTCCAGCAGAGCGGAAATCTTGCCATTTACCTTAACCTGTCCGGTAGTCGGGGTCAGAACCCCGGTAATAATCTTTAAGATCGTAGATTTACCTGAACCGTTGGTTCCGATAATTCCAACAGTCTGTCCCTTTTTTCACATGAAAAGACAGCTCATTTAAGGCGTAAAAATCTTTGTGGTATTCTTTATGGGAAAATTTAAAGATTCTTTCAGCCTGTCGATGGGCTTATCATATAATTTGTAAATCTTCGTTACTTTATCAACTCCTATGGCATATTTTGTTTCTAACTCAGACATTCTGCCTCCATCTTGTCTCCTTAATCCAGGCTGCCCAAAGCAGGCAGCACACTTGCCGCAGCAGAAACCAGGTTCTGCATTATGGCATACTAAGCGCATTATATGGGGAGTATACCACAAATGAAGGAGTGCCGCAAGATATGGAAAACAGTCAAGGATGTGATTTTTCACCCGCATCTCCTGACTGTTTCTTAAGATTTTCTATTAACCAGATCGTTTTACATGAACCATTAGGCATTCTTACTCCAACACCACATCCAAAATCATCATCACGCTTTGAATCCAGCTGCAAAAACAGGGTTCCCACATTAGAGTGGCGTCCTGCAGACATTTCAGGAATCAGTTCTTCTACTACAACGTAAGCATGGCGCCTGCCGCAAAGCTAAGCAGGTACGGCATTGCCGATATTACCAGGCTGGCTGCCGCAATGGTCAGAATGGTGCCCGCAGGTTCTACCACTCCGGAAAGCATTCCATATAAAAAGCCTGCGGTTTTGAAACTCCTTCCGATCGAAGCGGCATGGAAATAATCGCTCCTTCCGGAAAGTTCTGGATTGCGATACCTAAAGCAAGGGCCAGCGCTCCTGCCGCCGTAAGGCTGGTACTGCCGTTTAAAAATCCTGCATTACACGATCTCCAACCGCCATTCCTTCCGGAATGTTGTGGAGTGTAACAGCCAGAACCAGCATCGTGGTCTTTTAAAGCCTTTTTCGGCCCCCTTCGGCCTGTTGTGCATTCCGGTGAAGATGAGGAATCAGATGATCCAGCAGCAGCAAAAAAACAAAATCCCCAGCCAGAAACCGGCTGCCGCAGGAACAAAGGGACCACACCCCATATGGGCGGCCTGATCCATGGCAGGAATCGAGCAGACTCCAGATGGAAGCAGCAACCATAACTCCTGCTGCAAACGGAAAGCGCCCGCTGTATCCGGTCGCTTAAAGCCCTTTATAAAAAATACACAGGCAGAACCCAGGGCGGTTCCGATTATCGGGAAAATCATCCCAGGCAATAATTGCATCATCATCTTTTATTCTCCTTCTGCTTCTATAATCGTTCTATTGTGTCAGACCCACACATGAGTATAAGGGATTATATGGGTGTATGGAACTGGCATTACAATTAGTTGTGACTAACTCATGTCATTATACCATACTTTTACCGTTATGCAAAGAAAATTTAACTGTTTATAGAATTTCGCAGAAGCCCGGAGTCATAAAACCGTTAGAACCCCAGGGCAATTTTTCAATTTCCCGCTCCCTGGCATATGAATCTGGCAAATACTTCTTTAACGTCTCAACCCGATCTCCTCCCATGGTGATCCCAGATCGTTTCTGCCGAAGTGTCCGTAAGCGGTCTGTTTGTAAATCCCGACGGCGAAGGTCTAACATCTTGATGTGATGCCTGCCGGACGCAGACAAAGTTTTTCTTACAATCTCAACCAGCTCTGATCGCTGACTTTTCCGGTTCCAAAGGTATCTACCATTACGGAAGTCGGATGTGCAACGCCGATTGCGTAGGACAACTGGATTTCGCACTTGTCTGCAAGTCCTGCTGCCACGATGTTCTTGCAACGTAGCGTGCTGCGTATGCTGCAGAACGGTTTACCTTGTACAGTCTTTTCCGGAGAACGCGCCGCCGTGACGCATATCCGCCGTAGGTATCAACGATAATCTTGCGTCCCGTTAATCCGCTGTTCCGTGGAGGTCCGCCAATCACGAAACGGCTTATTGGGTTGATAAAGAACTTGGTATTGTCGTCAATCATTTCAGCTGGCAAACGGAGCAAATACGTATTTCTTAATATCTTCGTGAATCTGCTCCTGGGTTACTGCCTCGTCATGTTGGGTAGAAAGTACAACCGCATCCAGGCGGACTGGCTTTCCTGCTTCATCGTACTCTACCGTTACCTGCGTTTTGCCATCCGGACGCAGGTATTTAACGTGCCGTCTTTTTCTTACCTTGGTCAGCTGACGGGTCAGTTTGTGGGCCAATGCAATTGGATATGGCATATATTCTTCGGTCTCATTGGTTGCATAACCAAACATCATACCCTGATCGCCGGCGCCGATAGCGTCAATCTCGCTCGTCAGACATGGTGTGCTCTTTGCTTCTAATGCTTTGTCTACACCCAGGGCGATATCTGCAGACTGCTCGTCAATGGCTGTAATCACGCCGCAGGTATCGCAGTCAAATCCGTATTTTGCACGGTCGTAGCCAATCTCGCGGATGGTATCCCGAACCAGTTTCTGAATATCTACATAGGCATTGGTGGTAATCTCACCCATTACCAGAACCATACCTGTGGTTACAGCAGTCTCGCAGGCAACGCGGCTCATTGGATCCTGCTCCATTAATGCGTCCAGAAACGGCGTCGGAAATGGCATCACACATTTTATCCGGATGTCCTTCGGTTACTGATTCTGATGTAAATAATCGTCTTTCCATGTGTTTCCTCCTTGTGTTTTCTTCGCTGTTTAACAGTTAACTTTGCCGGCCTGTTTGCGGAAAAAGAAAAGCCCGCAGCAATGCGGACTTGAGATTATTAAATTATCAAATCCTCTTATTGCTCGACTGGCTGCAGAAACGCATAAGCTCCTCGCTCAGGCTGGCACCTTCCGGCCCTGGCGGTCGCATCTTCCCACATGTCAACCGGGGGGTTGCCGTGACTTCACAGGTCCTTTGTACCTCCATCACTCTGAATAAGGGATATTTACGAACTTTTCAATTTTAACAGTATTTACTATACAGCATTTATCAGCTGCTGTCAATATATTATCCGACACTTTAACCGGAATTTCTGGGCTTCTTTTTTCGGAATCTACTTTTTCAATGAGGGCGCCAAGCGCTCTTAACTTTTCTTCAAAGCACTCATAGCCTCTCTGGATATAGCCAATCTCATCGACTTCTGTGATTCCTTCTGCAGCCAGGCCAGCCAGTACCAGAGCAGCTCCAGCCCGCAGATCCGGCGTTGACCTGCGCTCCGGTCAGACGTTTTACGCCGTCGATGACCGCCACATTGCCTTCTACCTTGATATCGGCTTCCCATTCGGGCCAGCTCGTCTACATATTTGAAACGGTTTTCAAAGATGCTTTCGGTTACCATGCTGGTTCCTCTGCCAGCACCAGGGTTACCGTCATCTGAGGCTGCATATCCGTTGGAAATCCTGGGTATGGAAGAGTCTTAATGTCTGTATGGCGCTGAACCGGTTTTCCAACCACCCGCACAGCGTCATCAAATTCGGAAACCTCGCATCCCGCTTCTAATAATTTTGCCGTAATCGCCTCTAAATGTTTGGGGATTACATTTTTAACCATAATATCGCCCATGGTAATAGCGGCCGCGCACATAAAGGTGCCTGCTTCAATCTGATCCGAATAATGGAATACTCGGTGCCGTGAAGCTTTTTTACACCTCGGATACGGATGGTGTCGGTACCTGCGCCCTTGATATTTGCGCCCATGCTGTTTAAGAAGTTTGCCACATCTACCACGTGGGGTTCTTTTGCCACATTCTCCAGAATGGTCATTCCTCTGCCAGGGCCGCCGCCATCATAATATTAATGGTTGCACCTACGGAAACCACGTCTAAATAAATATGACTTCCTACCAAATCAATGGCATGGACTCTGACTGCTCCGTTCTCAATCCGACGTCGCCGCCCAGAGCGCGGAAACCCTTCAGATGCTGGTCAATGGGACGGCTGCCAATGTTGCACCCCTCCTGGAAGCGGTACCTGGGCGCTCTTATTTGCCAAAGCAGCGCTCCTATAAAATAATAAGACGCCCTGATTTTTCCGGATATACTCGTCATCTACAGAAATTTCGTGAATGCTGGATGCATTAATTTTAGCCGTATGCCGGTCAATGCGCTCTACTGTCGCTCCAATCTCTTCAATCGCTTCCAGCATCACATTAATGTCGCGGACATCTGGAAGATTTTCTATTAGTACATCATCATCTGTCATGATTGCTGCGGTCAGGATTCCTAAGGCTGCGTTTTTTGCTCCCCTATGGTAACTTCCCCAACAAGAGGATTGCCGCCCTTCATAATAAATTGTTCCATCCTACTCTCCTAACATATCTATATACAAAACGAAACATATTTTTAAAAAAATTCTTAACATTAAATTTATGCACTATAGATTATAGCATAAAAATCTCGCTTGTAAAGGGAATCCACGGTTTTCTTCCCCTATTTGTCCGTTCTGATACTGCATATAAAGTCATTTTGCAGATTCTGAAATATGCAGAGGCGTCATTTAAGCCCATTTTCCAGTTTTCTCCAGTCTCCGGCTGATACAGGGTAACGTTAAACTGATCAAAGCCGGTAATCAGCACATAACTTCCCTCTCCCGTGTAAGCCACAACCGGAAGCCCCTGATCCAATAAAAAAATATAAAATCTGATTCAGTCCCAGGCCTTTTGCATCTAAAACCACGATTCCATCATCAAACTCCCTGCTTTTTCTGTAAATTCCTCCAGATGGGAAAGAATCGTTGACGATGTATTGGGAACATCCCTGATTGTCCGGATGGTTCCTCTGTTGGTTCGGTTCCATAGAATGTTTCTGATCCTGGTCTGTTACCAGTCCCATATCTTCGTAAGCCATTTCCACCGCTTTCACAAAAATCCTGCGTCGTCCCTTTCAGATGTCCGTTGCCATAAGCATAAAACGTCATGCCGGTAAACGGCGTATTCGCCGTCAGATTCAGTTCCAGGGACTGATCATACGACACCCCTCTGGGCTGGTATCCGGTTGACACGTTCCTTATTTTTCACATCAGAAGAAAGCTGGACAAAGTATATTTTGCCTTTTGTCAGAAGATGTACCAGCCAATCCCTTCCATTGCCGTATCTTTCTAAATCTGCATTGCAGACAATGGTATCGCTGTTCACCTTGGTATACGAGGTGTCTGAAAGAGATGCAAAGGCGCCCAGATGAATCGGCTTTCTTTCTACAGTTACTCCGAAATGTAAAATCCGGCTTTTTTCATATCGGGTCAGAACCCGTCCGTCTTCACCCTGAATTTCCAGCGCATACATCGGAACCTCTTCCAGGCGGCCGTTAACCATCCATCTGCTGTCCTGGTGCGCCAGTCCATAGAGGAAATCTCCGCCTACAAATCCAAGGCTGCGGATAGAATCTCCTCTGGCGTAGAAATCGTCTGCTTCGTTCCTGTTTCCAGATCCATCAGGGGCTGATATAAGACGCCTGATGCTGCTTCTGGTCGTCCTGCCAGGCAAAATGACGTCCGTCCTGACTGACTGCGTATCCTTCTTCCTCCAGCGAATCTGCAAAGGACAATGTACTCGCTGCTGTTTAAATCAATTCCATAAACGGCATCTGCATCAGATAGAGCATACCGCTTCCGGACAGATAGCACAAAAGTTTCCAAGTCTGCTTTTTTAAATCTTCATAGGTCGTAACGGATGGCGCAAAAAAGCGCTCTTCCAACGCACATTTTTTCATCTGAATAATGATATAATCCAATGCCGACCTGCCCTTCATGGCGTCCCCTGTTCATATAGCCATAGAGCAGAAAATCTATATCTCCATTGTCTAATACCTGAAGAATCCGGACATCATGTTTGTACTCCATGGAGTTCTGATCCTCTCCGGTACGGAAGGAAAATACGTTGACCAGTTCTTCATCCGCCTGATCAAACAGCCACACATCCCGATTGACGCAAAACGCAGTCTGTTTTCCATTCGGACTCGCTTTTGCGCTTTCTCTTTCGTCCCCTGTAATGCCTAAAAAATCCGTTTTCCAGAAAAAGCGGCTGGGTCTCCATTAAAAAATTTCATCGACTTGCCGATCAAAATCCATCATATAGATTCTCTGTTCGCTCCCACTTTTAACGTAAAATCATCGGTTACTTCAGTGTTCCGTCCTGCCGTCTTCCGTCTGCCTGGACGCCAGGTATTGTAATTCCACCTGTCCCATAATGCCGTCCAGTTTTTTTAACGTCACTTCCACGGGACTGCTCTGCTCCATGGAAAGATCGCCCCAGGTAAGCTGGGAAAAGGTGCTGTTAATAGAAACGTCTCCAAATGAGCTGTTGTCTGCCGCTGCATCCGGTTCCAGATACATGGTAAGCTCGAAAGACATCTTCATAATGAAACGTGCTGTTTGAAAACTGCTTTGCCAGATCTATCATCGACTGGATATGGGTGTTGTCGCCCATTTAATCCTTTGTATAATATCCAATGGTTTCCATTTTCAGAAGTCGTAACCGACAAGCTCCAGATACTCCTGCTCCTTTGTAAGAAGGTTTTGTATCGGAAGCTCTGCTGCCCTGACTCCATTTTCTGTTGTTTCCCAGGGTTTCTACCTGGGTTCTCTTACCAGGCGTTCTAAATCCAGGCTCCGATTTCGTAATAAATCCCTGTAATCTCGCCGTCATAATCGTCTATGTGAATAGCCAGATTTCGATCTTCCGGCAAAATCGTCAGCGTGTCCCGCATGACGGCTTCCCGCATATCCTGGGAATATCCGTGAAGACCGTTCATCTTTTCCCCGTACATCTCCATATACATAACCGGAAATACGCTTTCCTGAATCGCCGTATAAACCCGCTGTTCATCCTGCTGCAGGCTGCGATTCCGAATCCACAAAAAATATCCGGCAGCGGCTGACACAAATATTGTCAGAAGAATCGCTGCCCTTACTAAAAATTTCTTCATCTGCTTTCAATCTTCCTTTACTGATTCTGGACAAGCTTTTGCCCTCAACATCATTTTATATAATATCCAGCGAAACTACAACCTAAACTTTTCTTAAGTTTTTACTGCAAAAAAGAAGGCCGCCGTTAAAAGCAGCCTTCCCCATCTGTCAGCTTATTTGCTTCTGTACTGATCCAAAAGTCTGTTGATTCGTCCGGTTGGATTTAACAGCTCGCTTAAGGATGCGTCATGGTTTGCTATCAATAATCAAAGCAATGTATTTGCTCATATCTACATCAATGTAGTATGGTCTCTGCAGCAGATCCGGTGTCTGATATACCAGGTTGGTGGTCAGAATCCGGTCAATAAGACCGTTCTCATAATATTCGTCAATTTAGCCAGGCCATTGGTAAACAGGCCGAACGAAGGTTGCAGATAAATACTTTTCTTGCTTTTCTCTTCTTCAACTCTTTTTAGCAACGTCTAACATACTTTCTCCAGAAGAAATCATGTCGTCAATAATTGACATCTTTGCCTTCTACATCGCTGGCCCAGGAATTCATGGGCAACGATTGATTCCGTCCGTTTACAATCTTCGTATAGTCGCGGCGTTTGTAGAACATGCCCATATCCAGTCCCAGCACATTGGCAAAAAAGACGGCGCGGGACATACCGCCCTCATCCGGGCTGATAACCATCATATGATCGCTGTCAATCTCAAGCTCTTTCTCATTTCTCAGTAGATGCTTGATAAACTGATAAATCGGCTGTACGGTCTCAAATCCTTTCTGAAACGGAATTGCGTTCTGAATACGCGTGGGTCATGAGCGTCAAAAGTAATGATATTTTCTACGCCCATCTGAACCAGTTCCTGAAGCGCCAGGGCACAGTCAGGGACTCTCTGCTGGAACTCTTGTGCTGACGGCTCTCATACAGGAAGGGCATGATCACGTTGATTCTGCGCGCTTTCCTGCTGCTGCTGCAATCACACGCTTTAAATCCTGGAAATGGTCATCAGGGGACATGTGGTTTGGTCATCCCGCACAGGGAATAGGTCAGGCTGTAGTTGCATACGTCTACCATGAGATATAAGTCATCGCCGCGAACGGAAGCCTCCAGAGTTCCCTTTCCTTCGCCGGAACCAAATCTAGGAGTCTTTGCTCCTATAATGTAAGAATCTCTCTGATAGCCGGAAAATGCGATGGTGTGTTTGTGTTCCTTTTCTCTCTCTTCTCCAGTCTACCAGATACTTGTCAACCTTTTCTCCCAGAGCCGCACAGCTCTTTAAAGGAATTAATCCCAGCGACCAACGGAATGGTCTCAATAATCTTCTCTTCGTACAGCATTTCTTCCTCCATTTATTCATACTGACATCCCTACCCACGAATGTCAATTCCATATTATAACCAATTCTTTTTATAACATTCTCCCAGGAAATAGTCAACCCCCCAGCTTTCTCCTGCGCAGATCTTCCCCATAAAGCGGGATAATCCGGTAGCCGCTGATGATGCGGGACGTTACCCTGTCTGTGTAATTATCCCTGAGCATATTTAGGACAGGTTGGTAGAAATAATTGTGGAACGGCTGTTTGCCAGACGGTCGTTGATACAGTAAAACAGCTGGGAAGACGTGCAAACTGTTATTGACTTCCGTTCCCAAATCGTCAATAATCAGAAATCGCACAATCCAGAATGGACTGGTACGTGTCCCTGATTTCATGTCCTCCTGGATTCAAACCGGTTTTTGGAAAATACATCAAACAAATGTTGGCAGACAGATATAAAAAACCGAATAATATGCATCCATCACTTCTTTGGCAATACAGTTGGTTAAGAAAGGTCTTTCCCACGCCGGTGTTGCTGGTAAACAGAATATTCCCTCCGTCTTGTTCCAAACCTTCTGGCAAATTCCGCTTGCAAAATTTACCCGTTTATATACTGGGCTGCCGTCATCCCGACTTCTGGGATTATGCGGCTGCTTGTCAAAGTACATTCTATAAGAAAACGAGGCAAAATTTTCCCGATTGACAATCTCGTCAATATTAGACTGGGCATACAAAAGCTTCATCTGCGCCCGCCGGAAACAATGGCATTTTTTTCCGTCTGCGTATCCGGTATCCTGACAGTCCCGACAGGTATACCGAAGTTCCATATAGTTTTCTCCGGATAAACCGTAAGCAGTCAGCAGGGCGGCTCTCTCGCTCGCCCAGCTCTGTCTATTTTTGAGCTGATTTCGCCGCCGTATCCCCTGCCAGAAGCTGGGTCTGGCACGTTCTAAGGCTTTTGCCCCCACCGCATTGTCAATCTCTTTGATTGCAGGAATTTTCTGATAAATCTCTTCTACCCGCTTTTCCTGCTCATGTCGGTTTTCCATACGGCGTCTTTCATAGTCCCGCATAATGCTGTTGTATTGAGAATTGCTAAGTGCCATATGTCCTCCCTATTTTTTTCTGAAGCTGCTGTAAAATGAGAGCGTCATAATCCACTTCTCTTTGCTGGAAGTTGTGGAACTGGTTCTGCGCTTTGCGGGCTGTCCCTTGGCGGCGCCTGCCCCCTCTTTGCACAGCCGGAGCCTGGGCGCCTTTAGAATTTAAGGTCTGTTTCTGTCTTTGCCGTATTTTCCTTTGTGTCTTGCATCCAGCATCTTTACATCTGATAACGTATGAACCTTCTGCCTTTTCCATGCTTCCAGAATTTTGTCTGCATACTGGAAACTGGGTAGCTGACTGCAGGGCCCGGCTGCAGGCTTCATTAACAGTTCCCTGCTAAATCCCCCAGTCTCGGGAAAACCATTTTTTCCATAATTTTTTTTGTTCTGAGGCTCCAGCGCCTTCGGTCCATCAGGCCGAAAGCTTTCATTACTGCAAATGCATCTTTTTGTATACGCTGCGGAAACCGTTTTTGGCTTCCTCTACAGTGCTGATTCCCTTCTCATGCCAGTTTTAAGGCTACCGTCTCCAGATAACGGATACTGGCATGTCAAGCTGTGCGCAGTATTCTACCAGATACTCCTAACAGCTCCTTTTCATATGGAGACCGTCGTATAAATAGGCAAAGGAATACGGCACTCTCTCTGAGTAAAGACCTTGTTCATATATTTCTGGGCAATATAGAGAAGTTCTGCAAAAATCTTCTCTTTCCCCAGGCAGTTCAAGCTGTCTGCAGAAATGTTTCTTTTGTTCCGTCACAGGCGTTTTTTGGCCCTTTTTCACTTCTGGATAAAATCCCTGCCTTTTCCCAATAGGACAACGCCCGCCGGACATCTGCCTCTGGTGTGGTTTAAAGCATCTGCAATAGCTCCCACTTCTATCAGCTCATTCTGATGGCGCAGAAGGTATAAATACACCTTCACATACTTTCTCCATTGGCGCTGGCCATATATTGATCAACAAATTCATTTGTAACAACCGTAACCTCCGGTATTGCCTGCATAGTAAGCTGATACGGCATTTCTCTGATTCTCCCCTTACGTATTCTCTTAGTCCGCCATGGCTTTCCTGCGCTTCGCAAACCTCATGGCTCTTCTTGCAGTAGTGGTATAGCATATCCACTATTAAATGAAAATAGGCTCATTTGTCCACAAGCCTTATTGTGGATAATGTGATATTGGGGATAACTGTTTTGACAATCCCTGACAAAATTTCCCGAACCTTGTCGAAAAACCCTTTATAAATTCAAGCTTTACAAATTAGTGCGACTTTTTATTATGTTAATCAAAAAATCCACATAGCTCCTTTACATAAAAAGTGGAAAACTATGTGGATAATGTGGATAACTACTGGCCTAACAGCTTTTCCCCTACTTTTTTACAATGTCTCCGGCACCCATAGTTATCAACACATCGCCGTTTATACAATTTTCCAAAATAAATGTTTCAATATCGTCAAAAGATGGAAGATAATGGACTTTTTGTTCCCAATTTCTCTATTTTTTCTGCCAGATCCGCAGAGCTAATTCCCAGATTATCCGTCTCCCTGGCCGGATAAATATCTGCCAGAACGACCTCGTCTGCCTCTGCCAGGGGACTTTGCGAAGTCGTCCATCAACGCTTTGGTGCGGGTATAGGTGTGGGGCTGGAATACACACCACAGAGTTTTATGAGGATAATTTTTTGCCGCTGACAGCGTAGCATGGATTTCCTGTGGATGATGGGCATAATCGTCGATAATGGTAATTCCGCCAATCTCCTTTTTCTCAAATCTGCGGTGCGGGCCGGAAAATCCGGACAGCCCTCCTGAATATCCTCAATGGAAATTCCCAGCTCTGCAGCGGCTGCAATGGCTGACAAAAGAATTGTATACATTATGCTCTCCAGTTACCCCAAGCTGAATTCTGCCCAGCATCGTTCCTTCTTTGATTAAGTCGTAAGACGGTCTTGCAAATTCATCGTATGTAATATTCTCTGCGCGGTACATACTATCTTCCGATTTTCCAAAGGTAATAATTTTGCCGTTAATTCCTCTGGTAATCTCCTGATAATGTTCAATATCGCTGTTAATAATCAGCGTTCCTCCTTCCGGCATCCTCTCTGCAAACAGATGGAAGGAGTTGCGGATATCGTCTAAATCCAAAAAAGTCCAGGTGATCCGCCTCGATATTTAAAATAATTTCCATGGTAGGGAAGAAAGACAGGAAACTGTTGGTATATTCACAGGCTTCTGTTACAAACAGATCGGAACTTCCAATCCGGATATTTCCCTGAATGGAATCCAGCATTCCTCCTACTGAAATGGTAGGATCCGCCTGGGCCTTTTAAAGGATTTCTGTCAGCATGGACGTGGTTGTGGTCTTTCCATGCGTTCCGGCGATCGCAACGGCCTGATGGTAATTGCGCATCATTTCTCCCAGCAGTTCCGCTCTGGAAAGCATTGGAAGCTGACGATTTTTGCTTCCATAAACTCCGGATTGTCTTCATGAATCGCAGCTGTATAGACCACTACTTCTGTACCATCTTCAATATTGGACGCCCGCTGGCCAATAAAAAATCTTTGCGCCCTTCTGCTCTAAATGTTCTGTCAGACCGCTTTTCTGGGCGTCGGATCCAGACACCCGAAATCCCTCCTGCAGCAAAATTTCCGCCAGGCCGCTCATACTGATTCCGCCGATTCCTATAAAATGAATTGCCTGAGGCTTATTAAAATCAATCTGATACATACTTTTTTTCCATCCTTATCTTCATATAGTCTAATCAATCGGCGCGATAAAAGCCGCCGTAAATTTTCTGTCTTTACTGCATTAATAATGACATGGGGATCCTGGGATCTCATCAGCATAACGATATCCGCCACTTCATAAGAAGATACCACCGTATGAAGCAGCGCCATTCTCTGATGGCTATAGCCGCCTATTGCATCTACGCAGGAAATTCCATGGCGGAAATGAGATACATAGGCTTTCATAATCTCTTCCGGTCTGGATGTGGTAACCTGCAGCGTTACCCGTTCATAGCGGTGATGGAAGGTCGAAATCGTCTTGGTAGAAATAAACTGAAACAGAATTGAGTATCCATACAGCCAACCGAACATCGCGCCAAAAACAGCAGCGCATTTCCCAAAAACGTATTGCCAGATGGAGTTCCCGTCTTATTGGACACATACAGCGCAATAAAGTCCGTACCGCCGGTAGACGCATTGCCTCAGCGCAATCGCAATAGCGATTCCACGAGAAAAGCCAAAAATCACATTCAGCATCAAATCGTCAAACAGGGCTTAAATGGAACAGCTCTAAAACGCGCTGGCCAGAAATACCTGGATCATAGAAAAAATGTGAATCTCGGACTGATGCTTTTGCTGCACAAAATTACAACCGGAATATTTAGCAACCAGCATTCCCAGGGGACGTAGAAAGGTTCCTCCGTACCTGGAAGCAATCGGTCAATCAGAATTGCAATTCCGGTAAAGCCTCCCGGACAGCAGATTAGACGGGCGGATAAACACTTGGATCCACATAAGCCTGCAAAAGCGCCGACGCTGCAACCACCGACTGTAATCAGCCTTCTTACTATATGATATTATGTTTATATTTGGCGGCATCGTTCCTCCTGCGCTTTTATACGCTTTCTACCAGTTTTTCTTACCAGTTCAGCAGAAACCGCGTCATAACTCGGAGTGTTCTCCGCTTACCATACTGTAAGAAACCCCCATTCTGTATTGTAGTCATCCTCTATCCAGTCTTTGCAGGAACTGTGAATCTGATTCCAGCCCCGTCTGCTCCAGAATCCATTTTGCATTGGAAAAATTAACGCCGCTTCCAGCTAAAAAACTCAATCGTTCGGAATACTGGCTGTGCAACTTGCGCAGCAGTTCTATTCCCTCTTCTGCCTTTGGCTTTTAATCCGCTGGTTAAAATGCGGTCAATCCCCAGCTCTGCCAAACGCTCCGCCGTCTGAAACGGATCGGCGCAGTCAAACGCTCTGTGGAGAAAACCGCTTCTTTTCCCCTGCTTTTATCGTTCCAGCATTCTCTGGATTTTATACACATCAGGCTGGCATCTTCTTTCAGGCATCCAAACGCTTCCGTCTGCCCCATTCCACAAGCATCCGGCATTCTGCTTCCATTACTTTGAAATCTTCTGGAGAATAGCAGAATCCTTGCTCCTCTTGGCCACCATTGCGATTACCTTCAGTTCCAGCATTTCTTCTTTTACTATGCGCAAAGTCGATACTGTAGGCGTCAGCCTCCTAACATCAGCGCGCTGTTCAGCTCAATTCTGGCTCCGCCTAAAACGCCTGCCTGGCATCGTAATAGCTTCCGCAGCATTTCCTGGCTTCATCCTGATTTCCTGCCTTTCTTACTCTGTTTTAATCCTCTGCCCATTCTTCTGATGTTTTCTCAAATGTACAATGGCAAGTCCTCTCCTCTGATTACTTTATAAACGGCCGGTTCCTGTTCTTCAGTTGCCACAACAATGGTAAATTCTGGGCCTGTGGATTTGCTGCCCCATTCGCCTTTGTTGTTCATGGCAATAAGCGATAGAATCTCCTGCCTGGCCTCTCCCGGCTTTTCAGCGGCTGCATCCAACGGTTTCTGCTGTCTCGCAAGCCTCCTGCGGGAATATTCCCTCGCCCATCCAGACGGACGATCTCATGCAAAGAAATGCAGCCTTTCATCAGGTCTTCTCCCAGACGAGTGGCCGCTGCCGCTCCCCGTTTGCTGATCACCGCAAATCGGAACCTACAATCCGGAATCGCCTACCACGTCCTTTTTCTTCACCACAAACAGGCCGCTGGTAGAAGTTGCTGCCGTCATTTTGCCCTGGCTGTCCAAGCAGGCTACTCCTACTGTATCATGGCCGGAATATGGCTTTAACTCTTTTCCCTGATTTCCTGAACCCTTGTAATAACGTTCTTTTGCCTGAATTAGTCAGCATATTTTTCCGCTCAAATCCTTCTTTCCAACAGGAGAAAAAAGCATTTTCTGCCACTTCTCCTACCAGAAGATTGTTTACCGTTTCCCTGCTTAATCTTTCCTTGCAATGGAAACCAGTTGGCATAATCTTTGATTGCTGCCACAGCTCGATGGAAAGGGGTGTCTCCGTCCATATATGCGGCGTCCAGCTCTACTTCCATTTGGCTTCATTAGGCAGACCGCCATCCCACTGATTTATAATATGGAAAGTCCTCTACTTTTCCGTATTGCCGTCCCGTTGCATCTCCGGCATTTTTTTTCCACTCTTTAATAACTCTGCACCTTTGGCTACTCCATCTGCCGCCATACTCAGGTTGCAGTCATTCCCACATCGCTTGTTCCTCCTGTCCATAATTTAATGTTGTCATAAGTCGTACTGCTCTTTCTTTTGCGCGGTTTCCTGCTCCAGGCGTCTTTCCAGTCCGGCAATCCGTTTATAACTGTCAATCAGCTCAGACGCAATGATTCTGAATTCTTCCGCGCTCATAACCTGATCCTCAGCGTGTACCAGAATCAGGGAATTCTACCGGCGTTCCGGGCCCGCTTCCTTTGAATCCAGTTCTGAATGGGCTGCATATCCTTTTTAGAAATTCCTGCTCTCCTGTGTTCATCAAAACTGCAGCCTCTTTTAAAAAATCTCCGGCTTTGCCTTCTGGATTGCCTCAATATAGCTGCTTTCTTGCCGCCCCTACACTGGAAATAATCTGAGAAAGCAAATCAGTTCTACACCATCCATAATCCATCCCCCATTTCAGGATTTTTTTCCTATGCGGCTCCGCTTCCCATACAACCTCCTTTTACTAAGGCCTGAAGATAAGCGGCTGCCTCTTCTAAATCCTCTCCTTCCAGAAAAATGCCCAGTTCTGCTCCTTTTTTCGCCGCCAGGCTGATCAGACTTAAACCTGTTTTCCATTGGCTGTTTTCCCACCGCTTGAAACTTTAATCCTGCACTGATACCCTTCTGCTGCCCCTGCTGGGCATTCCTAGCAATGAAGACCGCTGACGTCTGAAATCATATAATTAAAATGTTATCATAATTTCCCCTTGTTTATTAATGCGTCTGCATAAACAGATGCAAATTTGTTAGCTATCTTACTATTTCAAGATAATAAAATCAACTATTTTAATAAGAAAAGAACCATGATATAATTTCATTTACTATGACAACAGAAAAATCGAGGATGGGATGCACCGTTCTTCCAACCACTATGGAGGTCGTAAAATGTCGAAACAAAAACATCTATGACAATGAGGCTTTTTTTGAAAACTTCAAACAAATACGGGCAGATAAAATCAACTTTAATGAATGCATCGAAACTCCCATTTTGCTCTCGCAATGCTTCCCTGAATTAACGGGCCGCTCAGTATTAGACATTGGCTGCGGTATGGGTCAGCACGCAAAACAGTATTCCGATATGGGGGCAAAATCTGTACTGGGAATTGATATTTCCGAAAAATGCTGGCCTATGCCAGGAACTATAACAGCGCTGGGAATATTTCCTACCAGCAGATGGCTTTTTGAAGATCTGGGCAGCTTAAAAGAAGAATTTGATTTAATTACAAGTTCGTTAGTCTTCGATTATGCAGAAAATTTTGAAGAATTGATGAAGAACGTATCCTCGTCTCATGAAAAACAGGATTCCCTGTTTGTTTTCAGTATGTCCCACCCCATGTCAACGGCATATGACGGGCAATACCCCCGATATACCCGAAATGCTTCCGGCAAACGGCGGCAAATTAGCATCAATTGGGGGCAATGTCAGAAAAATGACGCGCCTGCTGCGTTACTTTCAATCGGTGTACGTCCAGTACACCTCATTCAAAGGTGCCTTGCAGACGCGTCATCTGACCTGTTTCTTGACTCCTGATCAAGTGGAGATAATTTTCCCGTCCAGACGAATGAAGCGTACGCCTGCTGCGTTACTTTCAATCGGTGTACATCCAGTACACCCACCATTCTATCCTGAACGCTATAATAAAAAGCCTTGCAGACGCGTCATCTGACCTGTTTCTGACTCTTCTGACCTCAAGTGGAGAGAATTTTCCCCATTTTTAAGGCAGACGAATGAAGCGTACTGGATATACGCTGATTGAGAATTCCCACGGTAAGCATCATATGGGGAATCAAATCCTCTGCCCCATTACAAAGCGGAGAACAAATGGAATAATCAGGCATTGGCTACAATCGGCGGGAATGCATACCAGCCATTTGTTTTTCTCAAAGCATACGATCCTGCCCGCTTCCAATCAAAAGTACAGCCAGCGTACCAAAAAATAATATCCGGCATCATGGCTCCGCAAAGATATTCGACAACAGGCATCCTACTGCCAGTCCAGGCACTGCAGCCGAGTAAAAAACGGCAGAATGCGCAATGCTTCTGAAATACGGAACCGGACAGGCCCAAAGCTAGTGGGGCAAAGAGCATGGTCAGTGCCACATAAATAGCTGCGATCATAAAGCGCTGTAGGTCATAAAAAGCACACAGTTTTGTTGTTTTTTTTCATGATTCACTTTTCTCCTTTAGTTTTGTTTTACGAGTGGAAGGTCGCGAACACTCGATTCATTTTACGCCGGAAATCTGGCGGAAAGTCTGATAAGACCTTGTTTTTGCAGGCTTTACAACGGGGTAAGTATAGCACAGACAACATCAAAAAATCAAGAAAAAAGGAAAAAGTTTATAAGTTCTGGGATTTTCCTATTCTTCTTCCGGATATTTCATTCCCCACTGTCTGCGAATCTCTGTCATCATATCCATAACATTTTTGTATACTGCAGATACATGACAGAATCATTTCGCCTATTGCCGCCTCCATATCTTCTATTTCATAAGAAGGGCGTTTTCTGTATCGCCTGCAGCAATCACTTTTTTCTCCAGTATCTGTATAAGTAATCAGCCTGTTCCCCTTGAATATTCCATAATTTCCAGGTATCCGCGGTCAAATGACACCATTCCTGTTTGGGCTGCGCATGAAGAGACAAATACATTACTGTCGCCATTTGCCCCTTTTCTTGATTCTTCAACAAAATTCCAGCTGCTCGTCTACTCCTGTCGGAGCAACTCTACCTGGGACAAAATCCGATCTGGTTTTGAGCTCATAAACCATCTGATAAAAAGGATAACGCATAGACTCCAATATCCAGCATTGCTTCGCCTGCCAGATTCCGGTTGAAAAACCGGTTATTCATATCATACTCTTTTATAACTGCCAAAATTCATCTGAATCAGCTTCAGTTCTCCCCAGTTTCCCAGACGCCAGAATTTCATTTAATTTTTTATAAACCGGCATATGATAAATGGTCATTGCCTCTGCCAGAATTACCCCCGTCTCTCTGGCCAGCTCCATGGCTTCTTCCAGCTCTTCTGAATTTAGGGTAATGGACTTTTCACAGTACGTGCTTTCCCTGCCTTTAATGCCTTTCGCAGATATTCTGCATGGGTATTATGGGGAGTGGAAATATAAATGACGTCAACCATTTCATCATCAAACACATCGTCAATTTGTTTTTACCACTTTGAAATCCGTATTTTTCAGCAAATTCTTACGCCATTTTGTAAAGTGTGGTTTGCCACGGAATACAGTTTCGTCCCTCTGCTTTCCATTGCTTGTTCAGCCCAACGTTGCCCAACGTAATTTTTTCTTATATTCTTTCCTCCCTGTGACCCAAAGTGGATCCACTGTAGAAAGGTCTCCTAAGGTCGTAGGCTCTTCCTGAATCTGTGTTTTTCTGGTTCAGAAGCGTTTCTGCGTTCCGCTGTTTTCAGGCAAAGAAGTTTCTTTGTTCTTCCTTCGTTTCCTGGGATGCTCTCTAATGATGGTTCCGGACTGACCGTTCCCCCCTTCTCCGTACATAATCATCCGGCATACCATCAACTGTCTGTGCCACCTCCGTAGTTTCAGACGCAGATTCTGTTTCTTCCGGCGAAAGCTTTTTATCACTGGTATCCGGCGGATTACGGCCGCATGGCCCTTTATACGTTTTTCATGATCTTTACGCGCTCGATTTCTTTTCCGTCTTATAAACCACTTTGTAGGTTACCCAGGTCGTTCCGTTGGTACTTCTACTTTTCTATCTTTTCTGTCCCTGATCCAAGGTCTGGTCTTCCACATAGGTTGGCTCCGGCGATCCACTTCTCCTGTTTTTTCCGAATACAGATCCCAGGTAATTCTTTTTTCCAGAACCGGAATTCCATAAATCGAAACGGTAGCTTTCTGATTCTGCATAACTGGCCCTGATACAAATCGGCCCCTCTGAACGATTGATAAACTTAAAATCCGGCTGTTCCCAGCTGATTGCCGCATCCCGTCCTGAGTTACATAGTTCGGTTCAAAAATGTATGGGAACGGCGATATGTAATTCTCCATCCCCGACTGAAATACCAATTCGATACAAGGTATTGAAATCTGGTATACGCCCGATTTCGAACCACTTCGCCGCTGCTGTTGCCGCTGCCTGATAGCCTTTTCTTCAGTCCCTTGACTCCAACTTCATTAAAACGAAAACCTTCTCCTGGCTGTACAATGAAACCTGTTCACGCCTCTGCTGCCAGATGCGACATTGGTATTTCTCTTGGTATTGCTCGTTGTCTTTGTCGTAAATGTAAAGCAAAAGTCTGGTACTCTCCGTGATTTTACTCTGCCCTCAATCTTCCGGCGCTATCTCCAAAATGGCATCGATTGTTCAGCTCTGTAATTGCCGCTGGCAACGCTGTGCTTCGATCTCTGCAGCCAGCTCTTCCTGGTTCACAATTTTTTCCGGATTTGCCTTCTGTAAATATTAAATTTTCCGGTATGGTTATCAAATGATCCAGTTTTGTATTTTTACTTCACATCCCAGGCTCTTGTTGTTACCGCAGCAGCTTCCGCTTCCTATCGCCTCTTTTTCTCCCCATTGATTTGCAGAATATATCTCCGCCTTCTTTGATGAAAAATCTCGTCCAGAAGCTTATTCAATTTCTGTTCCACCATATTACCCAACGCCAACGTCTTTCCGTCTTTTTCCTTCTCTGGCAACCCTTTGAAGATTCGGGGTATTTTTCTCCATCAATGTTTTCTTTGCTTCTTCCCTGCTCATTCCTTCCAGCGAAATACCGTTCACCGTAATCGATCGCAGCGGCGCTTCTGTACTTTGCGCTGTAAACGAACGCTTCTGCTTTTTATTTTCTTTTTCCGGCCAGAAAATTTACAGCGCTGCTGTCAGCGCGCAACAACTGCCGCCGCACCGATCGCTGGCAAACATTATTTTTTGCTTTTTCGCTTTTTCTGCTGGCTAACTGTTTGTTTCTTTATCCCTTATAGGACGATTTCCTTCTGAAATCTTGACTGGATTCATATATAATTAATTTTTCCTTCCATTTAAGTCTAGGTTTAAAGTCACTTTTTCAAAAACCCAGATGTTCTTTATCTGCTTTTTCAGTGTCATTTTCTGTCGGCTCATAAAACCGCTGTCTTCCAGTCCGTCCGGCAGATACTGCTGTTTACATAATTTTGTTGGGATAAATCATGGCATATAAGTAGCCTTGTCCATGTCCCAATTCGGCCCCTTTATAATGCTTTATCCTTGTAATGAATGGAACTGGTATGGCATGGTTTCTTTACTTGTTTCCATTGCTTTGAAACCGCCATATATGCCGCGTTGCTTTAGGCGCGGAAGAGCAGGCACGGCCTGTGACAAATAATCTGCGCCTCCGGCATCCCAATCCGCTCCACTGCCTGAGCGGCGCTGACTGCCACCTGCAAGAGCTCAGATCCGCATTCCCACATCCCCAGCCGCGCAAATCATAACTGTCTGGAAAATGAACTTAATATCCTCGCCTGCATACAGCATTCGTGTTCAGGTACAAACTGCTGCGTTCAACTGAACCTCTCTATGTTTTTAATAAATGCTAAACATTTACCGTATCATAATGGCTGTCCCTGCAGTAATTGA
>VOFI01000371.1_pt1 | contig 32788 bp, 25 predicted proteins | sample 5384131 | NCBI WGS metagenome assembly VOFI01 (sample SAMN12384728, study PRJNA508395) | human gut metagenome | isolation source: healthy gut H | host: Homo sapiens
AGGAACCTGATGATATACCAATGAATGATAACTTCGTTTGGGTTCCGAAACTGCCCGATAATTTCCCGAGCAAGAATATGGAGACATATGGTTATATATTACCTGATGAAACGGATGGGCACTGGTATAATCAGATGCCAATCGAAAAGAATTCACCTATTACCACCGCCACCCAGTTGCGTAGGGTATCTTAGTTGACTAACAACGTGAGTAATCTTGATTTCAAAAGACTGGACATTGGGTTGGGGCAAAATATCGATTTGAATAACACGGAGAAAATGGCAGCAGTGGAACGAGACTACAGAAGGACTGAATATGTGGGAGCCGATAAGGGAGTTACGAATCGTTTTAATGGTACATTCGATGGTAAAAGGGATATACTGTGTGATGGAACGACCGACAAAACCGAAGCCCAGTTCCACAGCGGCGAGGTGGCGTGGGAACAAGCAGAAGCCTGCCGGAGGGCTTTTCCTTGGGGACAGAAGTTGGGTGCTGATGGTAACTTGTTCCCCGTGTTGGGTGGCGAGGGAGCAGTGTACAAAAGTCACCTCGAGTACCCCTCTGCCGCAAAATCAACCCGCAACCAAGTCCATCTTTCGTATGGGAATACCAATCAACTGGTGAACTTGACCGAGTGAGTTGAACCAGATTCAGATTCCTGGTTATCAGTTGGTGTGGAGTGAGGAATTACCATATAACGTCAAAATTAGCGACGTGACCATCACAGCCGATTACAAACAGCTGTATACCATTACGATACCAACTATGACGGGCGGGTCAGTAACGCAAATATGGACAAAGCCCCCGCTGTCAGAAGAGAGATCACCCTAACGATCTTCCCTGCTGAAGGTTACGAGTATGTGGAAGGGACATTGACCGTAACCAACGCCCTCCGACTGAGGTAACGGACCTTAATACACCTTCAAGATGCCCGCTGAGGACGTAACGGTAACGGCCACCTTTAAACAAGATCGAATATGTTATCACGATCCCAACTATGCCGGAGCGGTTCAGTAACAAACAAAACATGGACAAGGCCCCGCTGTAAGAGAGATCACCCTAACGATCTTCCAGCTGGGGAGCCTGGTATAATGGAAGGAACATTGACTGCTAACCAACTTCTCTTAACCAGAGGTAGTGAACAACGGATGCACCTTCGTAATGCCTGCCTCCAGGCAGCAACGGTAACGGCCACCTTCCAGCAGAAGAAGCCCCGAATCCTGATCCTGAGCCCGAACCGGGCCTTCCTGCGTCACCCTTCACTTCGAGCCGAACGACAGCGTCTGCCTCCCGGGCCGGAGCGACTACATCGAGGCAGGCGGCACTTTCGTCTTCACCGCCACCGTAGCCGGGGCTACGACCCCGCCACACGCTACTGGTAGAGTACCGCAAGAGCCCTTACTTATCCTGGAGCCCGCTCAAACCCCGCTGCCGACGGCGGCTATCGTCTATCCTGGGTCTATAGCGATGCTTACGTCGTGCCTCAGTCCGTCCGATGGCCCCAACCGGCATCGACATTGATCACCGGTACGCAAGTCTATACCGAATCCGGCATTGATGGTTGTCCACACCGCTGCCGGGCACGGTGACGATCGTCAGTCTCTTCGGCACGACGCTCTACACCCGCGAGCAAGAGGGGCACGGAGCGCTACACCGATCTGACGAGCGGCGTCTACATCGTTCGTGTTGGTGACCCATACGCATATAAGGTGAGGGGTGCGCTAGTCGCGAGATATACCATCGCTTTTTGTTCTTGCCGATACTGCCGTGTCCTCCGAATGGTACATCGGCACATTTTTTATACGCTCCACCCTCTGGGGTGATTTGCCGGAATGTTTTCCTGGCTTCTGTTTTTTTTCTTTTATTTGCCATTCCCTAAAATCAGATGGATGAAGGTGATAAAATATAAGCAGGCATTGGAACAGAACGACAAAAGCGATTACAAAGCACTAAATAAATATTTTTTAGCAGTTTAAATATCTTCTGCACCCACAATCGGATATTTCATTTTCTATAATGTGGGGCAGGAGAGGCCGGACAGTTTTAAAGCTTTGTATAGTCTATCCCTGCTATAGGGTGGCTTCAATCGCTTTTGTGATGTCAATACTTGTGCTTCGCCTCTATGGGGTCGGTCAGGTAAGGGAATGACCAAATTCCTTTTCTTGAATGAATCCTTGTTCTTTCAGTATAGTTGTATCCAGCGACTTTTTGGCCGGTTCCCTATCCAAATGGGCCTATTATCCTGTATCCGTTCCAATCGATTCTCATATCCAGTGTAAGATTGTACTTGATGCTTTGGGTGTAGAAATAAGTAACATTCCCATCACGATCGGGGCCATTTAGTCCTAGTCCACTATCTGAGTTAATTTGTATTCTTTCTAAACACTTCGCATTTATGGAAGATAATGTAGTTTCCGCTTCCTGTTTTTTCTCCATCAGCTCTATAACTTCTTGGGGAAGTATTCTGATATTTTGCTTTGAGCAAAATTCAGATACGAAATATCATTAATCAAAGGAAAATAAGGGGATGTTGGGTCCTTGTACTTCTCAATAATCGTATCTAGGTTTCCTTCATCGAGCAACTTTACGATGTGCTCTCCTTGCCGCTCGAAAAAGTTGGCTCCATTCTTCGTCTGTACACAAGGTACGGTTGGAATTGGTTCTGGCTGCCGGGTAGCCAGGCGTTTTACTTGCAAGAAGAGCCTGACGTACTCTGTTTTGGTTGTCACAGTCAATCCACCATTCTTTTTATCTTTCCATATAGGTATCGTAACCTGTCAAGAGAATCTTTCGCTCCAGCTGACAAGTGTGGCTATTCGCCCCTTATAGATTGGAAAACTTTCGGCTTTGGCAAACAGTTCTTCTATTTCCATACGTAATTCTGGGGTGGGGGAGTTGCGCTGTATGAATATCATTTTTTGCCGTTCTTCTTCCACATTGAAGTCCTGATTTCCCAACAGCGATAGGACATCCCTACACTCTGTTTCCCTTATGAGCCGGTAAGCCCTGAACGCCGGAACTCTTAAAGACTCTTTCTGAGATGAACGGTTGGTATCTCTGTATCTGCTCATATTACTGAACAGATGATATATTCGCTGGATCTCCTGTTCGGTAGCATCGGGATATTTCCTGCAATACTCCATGGATGGGAGTAAGGCATACAGATCTTTTTGAGTATAGTGTTTTCTTGATTCCGGATATCGTATATTAGGAGTGGTAAGCCTTTTGTAGTTGAGTTCATAGAGCCGTTTATAGGAATAGAACCATTCCCAAATTCTTTCCATTGGTATGGTCAACGGGAAATCATCGTTTTCTGTTTCCATATGTTTATGCCACCCTTCTTCAGTATCGTTCTCAAGGATGCGGACGCAATGGAAGAAGGCAAGCATGCCTTCGGTGGATGTGTCAGAGTCGTTTCTGTGACGCTTCTGCCAGAACCAGGTTTCCATCGTTTCCCAATCTTCAGCGGTGGTATGAATGATTGCTTGACCGTTCTCTGTCTGTTCTTCTCTTGTATAGCTCTCATTCTCCTTGATGATCAGCGGTTTTAGATTCTGGTTCGCTGTCAGCGGCTCGCCGGTAGTGTTTATGACCACAAATGTCTCTTCTCCGTTTAGTCTGTTGTTCATGTCGTAGAACAAGAACTTCAAACGCTCAATCAAGAAATCTCCAAAACTGTAGATGTCCGGTTTTTCATTGTCATCATTGGAAGCTAACTTTGCCTCGATGGTCTCAATGGCGCATTTAATGCTTATAATGGTGGGGTCGTTGTTGTATGAGTTCAGGAACCAGGGCTGTTTGTCCAGGTCTGATAAAGACAGGTTGCTGTTTAGGAAATAATATATCGTCAGGTCGCTTAGGAAATAGAGCGAGCTTTCCCGGATGCCGTATAGCAAATGGGGCTCTTTGTCATCTTCCTCCAACTCAAAATTGGAAATAAGGATATCTTTGTACCGGTCATCACCGGCTTTTCTGTTCAAAACACCGAGGATCAAGAACAGGGTGGTGAGTCTTTGCTGTCCATCACATAACTGGAGATGGTTGGGTGTCAGTTCCTTGTCATAATAACCGTATATGAGTCCCATGGTAATGTCCCTGGACCGGTCTAATTTCAACAAACTGTCCATAAATGAACTTACCAGTGTTTCGGTTGAATTGGAAGGAATATGATCACCCCAACAATAGTCGCGCTGCAAATCCGGGACTATAATCTTATCATTTTCGCCACAGAATATTTCCTTTAATGAATGCGGCTTTCCACTCTCTAATTGTGCCATACTACTATCTTAGTTTTTTAATTCCGGATATTCTTTTTTGAACTCTTCTATTTCTTTTTTCTTTCTCATAGGAATCTGCTCTTTGTTCCATGATGAATCACCATCTTTCCATTTGGTGTCGGAGAATACCATTGTCGTATGGATAAGATGCCTGCTTTTGAATGCGTCATCGTCTTGATCCGTGAAGAAATACTTATTCTTTGTATCAAAATCTGCGTCATTGAACTTGGAGTTGTCCCGCCTGTATAACAATAGAAGGTTCCCGATGCAATGTTCTGATCCGGAGTATTCCTGTCCTTCTGACTTCCATTTCATCTCTTCGCGCCATAATTTGATCTCTTTTTCTTTTTTTTGTGTGTCAAGTCTGTTGTCTCCCAGTCAAGAGCGATTCCTTCTTCACTCCTATGTCCTATTTTGGATTTTGGATAGACGTGTTCCAGCGAACGGTCACGCTCTATCTCAAAATTGAATTTCCGGCCGTTGTGAAGATTGTCCTGACGGATGTTCTGACGAATAAGCCACCTGTATGCCGTTTCATAAAAATTCCGGAACAACAGATCATCACTCAGCTCATTCAGAAACCGGTCTCTGGCTTCTGTGTACTTGGATATATCATTTGAAACGATGTCCTCATGGTTCACGCCAATGATAGACCAGTCATAGTAGCGTTTCAACTCAGACCGGGTGTGACTGTGGTTCTCCCGGCTGTTTAGATTGAAATACCAGCGTAAGAATGCAAATCGTTCTTCCGAACTGTTTCGAATATACATAATGACACCTATATAATTGTAGGATATCGAGTCGTTATAGGTATCTTCTATGCTTTTCTGCAGCAAGCGCATTTTTTCTTGAACACGGCTTTAGCCTGTTTCATGGATTGCTCGGTGAGAATCTTTTCCCGGAACTCCCGGAAACCGACTTTGTTGTTCCCGCGTATAAGGGGTAGGAGCCATCCCAACTGTCTGCCTCCGGTCCGGAAGAATGTCTTCACACGATCGTCGTTCCACCAATACAGCCAACTGTCCCATTCACGGGCAAGCCGGCTGCGTAATGCCGAATGCTCTGCCTCATTGATGTACTCATGCTTTAAGGATGCACAGCGGAGCAACTCTGCCTTGATAAGCTCTTCATTCGTCATCTTGGCCTTGTTGCCGTTCATCATGGTGAATACAATCTTGGCCTGTTCTTCGGGTATGACAACATAGAGGAACTTGACATTCTTCAGTATATAATCTAAGAAGGACTTCTTGCCTGTATCTTTCAGCTCGCGCCCAAAGATTCTTAATGTCCTCTTTAAAGAAGAATATATCTTGATAGGGTTCGTCATCATCTCTGGCAATATCGTCCAGTGACAGATTCTTCAGGTAGTCATTGACTGACGCCGGATTTCATACCTGATTTGCAAGTATCCGTCGTATCCCAGATACTTGAGAAGCAGATAGAAGAACGTGGTCCGCTGTTGACCGTCCACGAGTACGATCTCTTTTGTATATTCAACTTCATGGACGGTAATACCTTGGAGAAATATTTCTTTGTTTTCCTGATAGGATTGGGCCAGGGTACTTATAAGGTATGTGACAGAGTCCTCCTTTTCGTTTTTCTTCCGTTGACCCCACACATAGCCTCTCTGATAATCCGGTATAACGAACTGCCCTTTATTGTCTAGGCGGTTAAGATAGTCCTGCAGCGAGATCGTGGTCTTGCTTGAACTATCCTCTGAGTGGGTATTTGGTTCTGTACTTGCCATATTATTGCTTGGTCTCAAACCTTTGGCTTGAAATATGGTGCAAGTTATGAAAATATCGGGCTTAATCCAATCTTATGGCTGGATTTATAGAGGGTTATGGTATTTTTTAGTGCCCTTCCCGTGTTTTACACGTTTGCTATACCTTATATATATAGGAATTGTATGTTTTTCTATGTTAATCAGTTATTTTTTCGTTGACAATTTTTTCTATTAACTGAAATGTTGTATTTTTGCGTCATAATCAAAACATTAACTTATGAATATGAAGTATTACTTGGCATCCGCTTTCTTCGCTTTCTCCCTTTCGGCCTTTGCTCAAAGCGGTGTCTCAGTGAAGACTGTTTCAAAGGCTGGAATATTGCATAACCAATTTCAAGGAGAATTGCTTGAGCGGATAAAGTTCCTCAAATTAAAGGGTGCGTTGAACAAGCAGGACATTAAGTTCATCAATAATGAGCTTCATGTTGCCGAACTTGATTTGTCAGAGGCTGTGTTTGACAACTCAATCGCCAAGGAAGGGCATTTCCCGAGTTATTTGTTTGAAAAGCTTCAAGGCTGCCTGGAACGAATAGTGCTTCCAGGTAATATCTCATATATTGATGACAATGCGTTTACAGACATGTTCAAACTGAACGAATCGTCATGCGTAATAAAATATATACGGTAGGGAAGTCAGCCTTCAAGGGTTGTGGCCGTCTGGTTATAAACGGAGACGAATTTAACGAAGCTTCGTTGCTTGATGACTATGCTTTCTATGAATGTGCATCTATCCCATCTATCCAGTTAAGTGCTGCACTGAATAAATTGGGATTGAAAGTGTTCTGGGGATGTAAGTCCTTACAGAGAATAGAGATTGATCCCAAAATGAGGAACTGTTGTTTATCCCTGAAGGGGCTTTCTTCAATTGTGAATCATTGCAGAAGATAGATATCCCGACATTGGTGAAGTCTATCGACAAGTCCGCATTTGTCGGTTGCCGGTCTTTGAATACCATCAATATGCGGACCATTATACCGCCCATGCTGGCAGATAAGGCGTTTGACGATTTCATTCATCCGCTGTCTGTTGTAGTACATGAGCGCTCACTCAAACTTTACACCCGTTCTTCTAACTGGAAGAAATTCCGTGGTTACTTGATGACAGACGCTTCCCAGAAATTGTATGAGAGAGGGAAGGAGGAAGAACGTATCCGACCTACTGTAACGCAAAAGGTGGAAGAAGAAAATCCCGGAACTGAGGCAAAACCGGATTCAACACTGCTCCTTGCACAGGACAACTTTTAAAGAGGCGAAAACGGATACTGTTAAGTCCCCGACTGTGAAAGAAACACCTGTAGCAGAGCCAAAGTCAGAAAAGAAGAAAGAAGGAAAGAAAAAGGATAAAGAACCGGTGAAGGAAGCCCTGCTCAAAAGGCAAAACCGGCGGTGGTCACCAATGAAGGTAGCCGGACTCCGGTATTGTCTGTACCTGAAAAGAAAGAAGAAAAAAGGAAGTGACAGAGGATGCTTTTGCCAAGTTGGTTCGTGAGAATACCCGCATCGTAGAAAAACAAAACCGACCACCTATTATGGTTCTCCGATTATAAACTCTGCAGTCTCCGAGTTGAGTCTGTATATGAAGGACGGCATGATCCATATCGAAGCTCCTGTAAAGATAAAGCAGTTGACTATCATAGACCGTACAGGACGTACTATCTATGCGAACAGACTGTCGAGACTCTTTACAGCACGATCGTGGAACAGTCTTCTATCAAACTGCTTCGTGCGGTTTACGAGAATGGTATTGAAACTAAACGTTATTGATAAATCAAATGGGTAATATTATGAAAGGAATTTTAGCGTGGGGCTTTTTATAGAACTTCGCATTTGAAAACTCCTAAATCTTCAGTTTATGGGATGAAATGCGGGATAGCGCAGCTATCCTTGGTTTTCAATATACTTCTTGATAGTTTCTGACTGACATTTTGGACTGATGACACAAAGTAACCATCTGCCCAAAATGTGTTTTCCCCTGTAAAATATATGTCTAAGGTAATTTTCATGCTTCTTCCAAGTGGCGGTTGTTGACATTTGCTTGAGTCTTCTTACAATTTGCAGCGGAGATAGTTTTGGTTCACTGCATATCATCATGTGTATATGGTCTTTGTCCGTTTCAATGACCTCAATATCAAAATAGGACAAGTTTGATATGTTCTGCATGATTTGCTTCATGTCATATTCCACTGCTCCAATTAGTAACTTCTTTCTGTATTAGCATACCGGTATCATGTGGTACTTGATGAGAAATTTCGAGTGGTTCTTTGAAATGTATTCTTTCTGTATCATTGTTTCGTTTGAAATCGTTAGATTTGCAGTATGTTACGAGCCTACAAATATAGAATCTATCCGACAGATGAGCAAAAGGTTTTGTTTGCAAAGACTTTTGGCTGTTGTCGTTTTGTCTATAATTGGGCGTTGAATCTGAAAATCACGGCATACAAGGAGCGTAAGGAAACGCTTGGCAACGTATATCTGACCAATCTGATGAAGAGTGAGCTGAAAGCGGAGCATGAATGGCTTTCGGAAGTAAACTCACAATCCTTGCAGAGCGCTTTGCGCAATCTCGATACCGCCTACACCAACTTTTTCCGTAATACCAAGGCGGTCGGCTTTCCACGCTTCAAATCCCGCAAGGATAGGCAGAGTTTCCTTTGTCCCCAGCATTGCCGTGTGGATTTTGAAAAAGGGACAATCACCATACCGAAAGCCAAAGATATTCCTGCCGTATTGCACCGCAAGTTCAAGGGTACGGTGAAGACCGTCACCGTCAGCATGACTCCTTCGGGAAAATACTTTGCTTCCGTATTGGTTGATACGACCATTCAAGAACTTCCGGCAATCCCCGTACAGGTTGATACGACTTTGGGCATTGACTTGGGAATAAAGTCGCTTGCCGTATGTTCTGACGGGCGCACGTTTGACAACCCAAAGAATTTGCAACGTAGCCTTGACCGCTTGAAGCTGCTACAAAAGCGGTTGAGTCGCAAACAGAAAGGTTCTGCCAACCGCAACGAGGCTCGCATTAGAGTGGCCAGATTGCAGGAATACATAGCCAACAGCCGTGAGGATAACCTTCATAAAATCACCCACGCACTCACGCACGACAGCCAAGTGCGTACCCTCTGCATGGAGGATTTGAACGTGAAAGGTATGCAGCGCAACCACCATTTGGCGCAAGCCGTAGTGGACGTATCCTTTGGGATATTCCTGATGCTGCTGGAGTATAAGTGCCGTTGGTATGGTGTGAATCTCATCAAGATAGACCGCTTTGTCCCAAGTTCGAAGACCTGCGGCCAATGCGGCTATGTGTATAAAGGATTGAAATTGAACGAGCGAAACTGGACTTGTCCGGAATGTGGCACGCATCACGACCGGGACTTCAATGCCGCTTGCAACATCAAAGGAATTTGGCTTGAAAGCCCTACCCACGGAGCGTGGGAAAGTCAAGCCTGTGGACTGTCCTCTTGTGGATGACCGACCTCGTGTCCTAAAAAGCAATGGCAGGAAGAAGCAGGAAAAGAGAGGAGGTATTGGTATCTCTGAAGCCGCTAAATCTTTAGTTTAGCGGTAGTTCACCTGTTTCTTATTCTTTATATCGAAGCTTTCGGATCATGGCATGCTGAAAGAAAAGGACAACTCGGTCAGAACCGCATGGATCAATATGGACAGGCAGTACCAATACCGTAACGATATGATCTTAAATTTGGTCGATATGGTGGGAAGCGAGATTCCACAAGAAAAGGATGTTTTGCAGACTGCTTTGGCAGTTCATGACAGGGCTTCCAAGGTGCAAGCATCAATGGATAATCCTACGCCCGAAATGTTGAGGCTTACCTGAATGTTCAGGATTCTGGTACGCTACGCTTTAGGATATCTACTGTTCGAAGCAGGAAAATTCCGGCTTTAAAAGAGGACTATGGTCTTTTTCGTTTTTCAGGAGCAACTGAAAGGGTTGGAGAAACGCATTGAAGACAAGCGGAACTATTTTAATTATAGTGTGCGCAAGTATAATGATTACATATGTAGTAAGATGGTGGCATCTTGGCTAGGATGCAAAAAACGTTCGTGTTTTGACGATGATATAGAGACTCTTACCGAAGAGTAACAGAATTTTTCATGTGAATTTCTATATTCAGTTTGTGATACTGGCTATTTAGTTTTGGTTTGATTGGTACGGATCGGTTTGATAATCGGTCCGTTTTTTTTGCTTTTGTAAAGCGATTGTTTTCATGGTTCTTAAATGATTTTAATAATTTAAGCGAATTTGTGGTTTTCTCGCCATTTTATTTTAAAATCAATAACTTTGTAATTGGACAACTTTATAGTAAGAATTGCCGATAGCTTGTCCGGTTACGGCATAACATTTATCTTATTATGAATAAACAAAACCTTACTGATTATTTATGTGGGTTATTGACTGCAAATAATCCGGATTGTTTGAACTCATTTGTGCATGTAGGTGCTGATGAAATACCGGATGCTTATCTTGTCGCTATCAATGACGACTTGACTAATGATGGTGAATCAGAAGTTTGGACCGAACATTCCGAAGTTGATTTGAATAACTCTTCAAACAGAGCGAATGAACCCGAAGACTTTGACGAAGACAATTCGTATGGCGATGATGGAGTGGGGGAGAATGATATTAATGTAATTCGTCCGGCTATGGATGTGATTCTACAGGAAAGGCAGGCTGTTATTTTGGGGAATCCCGGTAGTGGCAAAACTACCCTGTTGCAATATGTCCTTTCATTCAATGGCTCGTTGCTGTATGGATAATGGCATGCGAACGGATGTTCCGGTTTATATACCACTTAAGGAACTTTCTCCATCGGTCTCTTTGGAGAATTGGTTAGAAAGTTTCATTAGTCGGTCTGATTTCGGAGATGCCTTTTCCAGAGGTGCGGTATTTCTGTTCCTGGATGGGCTGAATGAAGTGCTTCCCTCGGTATATGATTCAACCATCCGTACGATTTCCCAGTTCATGAAGGTTTATCCGGATTGTGGCGTGGTCATTACTTCCGTTTGTATGGTTATTCAGGTCAACTTGATATACCGTCTTTCCTTTGCAAGGGCTTACCGACGATAATATTTGTTCATATATCCAGAAGCGTATCGGTGACAGTGGGTTATTCCAATACATTAAAGGGCCATAAGAAACTACATGAACAGTCAAGAAACCCTTTGTTGCTGAATATGTTTGTCAGTCTTTGGCTATCTTGCGGCTATCTCCCAAAAGCGAGACTGCACCTTTATGACGAGTTTATTAGCTATCAGCTTCAGAAGGGTGGAGTTGTGTCAAATGATGACCGGCAGATTGTAGTCGATTCCCTCTCACGGCTGGCATATTCCATGCGTAGTTATGGCTATTTGTCTGACAGTATCACCGGACTTGACTCTATAGTGTCGGACTGGATGGACCCTGATAGGGTGGGGAGGTGACCCGGATGTTGATGGACAGCGGGTTGCTTTCCGTAACTTCTAAGGGCATTGATTTTTGGTGCATCTCTTTTTATCCATGAGACTTTCCAAGAGTATTTCTCTACCTTGTATATATATAGGGATTATGTTGCGACGGGGCATTTGTGTGTGGATTTCTCGCTTCCTGAATGGGGAGAGTCTTTGAAAATGCTTACTGAGAGTCTTTCTTTAAGAGCGGATACAGATAAACTGTCTGGCTTTTGGGGATAGTTTGTTCTCAGTTTGAAATGGGGAGTAAGACGGATTGTTTCAATGACCGCCTGGATCGGTTATTCAGTACCCTATCTGAATGCTTCCCGCATAGCCCTTCGTTATCCGCTTTAATGGAACAGTACTTGTTCTTGAATATGAAGAACTTTTTGAAACTGCCCTCGTATTATCGTACTGTCGCCCGTTTTGATCAAATCTGTAGTAGTTTGGCGGTATTGGGTTCTTCTAAGCTTACTGGGATTTTGTTCAGGAGTTACAAGTGGCTGCAGTATTGGCTGTATGATGTGGACAGCCTTGAATACTTAGGTGCAAAATGCTTGATACCACCGACAAAGGTCATTCTTCAATATCTTGATGCATTTCCCAATAAGATGGAAATCTATATGTATATGCAGGATATAAGAACACAGTATGGCTGTTTCGAATCTATAAACTTACGGCTTAAATACCTCATGGTTTATCTGGCGAACCACATGAATCGGGAGGAATGTCGGGAGATGTATCTGGCGATAGGGGATATGGATGCACTTCTTCGTACGGCTGATATGGATTTTGTAGAAAGGGAGACTGAGGGGAAAGCCAATATATTGTTTCCACATTTGTCCAGTTCATTGAAGGTAATCAGCCCCGAAGCTGTTATCCGGTTTTATCAGATGATGTTCGGAAGGATGTGTAGGGAAAACCAAATGTGTTTGTTGGATTCAGAGGTATTGGCTGACTTTATCCTGAGATGTCCGGGGCTGGACGAGGTGTTACTCGGGAAAGCCAGTTCCAAAAGTATCAGGACCAAATACTTGCTGCCTGTTTTATGGTGCCCTGTCAATACCTCAGTGACTATTATTTTAAACTGTTGCCGGTATTGCGTGACTCAATCCAGTTGCGGAGTATACATTCTGTAACCAGTATCATTTGGTACAAGGCGGCTGACGGCTTGTTTTATCTTCAGTTGGATATACCTAATTTGTCTGACGGAACCGACAACGAATTCCAGCAACTAAAGAAACAGTATCCGGATGTCCGACTGCGTAAGATCCAGTTGAATTATTTTGCAATTGATGCAGAACTGACAGAGGGAACACCGCAAGGTGTTATTAAGATTGAGCCAAACTATACGGTAGATCATGAGATTATTCCCATCAAACGTGAAAACCGTATCATTATATTGTGTGCCCAAAAAACCAGCTATAAGCCAAAAAACAAGTATAGTGTTTGCATGGATGGTACAACCTATCTTTTGAAGTGTTGCCAAAAGATATCAGTGAGGATGGTCAACTCATATCAGATGAATAATCAGGTTGTCGAATACAGTATCAAGAAAGGCTTTAATAAGGAACTCTTTCGGGACTACTATTATTACTTCCGTGCGGATGAAGTGGAACCATGGCAGCTGGATTGTTCTGCGAACTTGTCTTATAGGCTGAAAGCAAAATTGGGTTTGCTGGGCAGGCTGTTGGATACAGTTCCGGCAATAGACAAGTTGGCAGTCGTCCTAGAGGTTGTAGATACACGGGTTATCGTACAGTTCCGGAATAAGGCGACACTCAGCAGATTTCCGCAAAGGTATACTGTACTTAAGCCTGGGGACATTGTGTTCAAGTATGAATCCAAGCTGTATAAAATCGAAAACCAGATGTTATTGGATAATGTTGCTATGGTTCATGGAGAAGTGGTGTCCAAAAATGGGGATAACCTGTTTATCGCATTTCCTGATAATGAATACAATAAGGATTATTATTATTTTGATGTCAATCAGGAGTTCAAGATAGGTGACAAAGTCCGTTTCTTCCCTGTACTTAATAGAGCAAATCGCTTTTACGGAAGTCCGTTGGCGTGTTTGGTTAGAAAAGATGAAGCATAGGTTCCACTTATGCCTAAAGTGTCCCTCCCTGTGAAATGCTCGGCTTTGGTTGGCATTCGACAGGGAGTATTTTGTATAGTTTGAAGTAATCTCTGTCAAAAAAGTAGTCAAATTTGCAACTCAGAGTCCTTGTCTCATGGATAATGTTTACCTTCGTTCTTTCTAAATATCAGTAATAGTATAGCGTTATGTTTAGGTCGGTTATCAGCTGTTTGCTCCTTTTGACAGTTCTATGTGTCAATGTACACAATAGTACGTTGTCTGCCCAATCGGATCAAAGTTCTCAGGAAATGAAACGTTCTTTTTCTATTATTCGTTCTTATGAATCTGATGGACAATTTGAAAGAGCTATAGAAGAAGGAGAGAAATTATTGGTCGAGTGCGAAAAGAATTACCCTGAATTATCCCCACGATTGTACGATATCTTGTCTCATGCATATTCTAGTATGACTGATTTTGATTCTGCTATTGAATATGCTGATAAAGCTATTGAGAAGGCTAAACTGTATAGTGATTATTCTTTCGAGGATATTTTATTATTAAAACAGAACAAACTGTCTTCATTGACGAATAACTATGATTTTGAAGCAGCAATGCCTCTTGTTGCTGAAATTGAATTGGCAATTAAAAACAATGAATTGCCAAGAGACAGTTACTTCTATGCTTATGCTCAGTTATCTTCCACTTATGGGCAGTTTGGTATGCTTGAACAATCCTATAATTTTTTTCAGTTGGCCGAATCCTATTCAGATCAAATACCTGTCAATACAAAGATTTACTTTTTACTTGATATGTCTTCTGATGCGCCTAATAATTTTGTCCGTAAGAGCTGTATTGATAAGGCGTGGAATCTCTATCAAACTTTGCAAACAAAGGATGATAACCTGTTGGTGCATTTATATCGTTTTCATGGCGATTACTATTCTGGCGTTCGGGATTACCAGAAAGCCATGGAATCCTATGTAAAAGCGTTAAACATATATGAAGAAACCGGTAATTTTGATATGTTTTCCCTTACGTTGATGGAGAATGCAGTTGAAGTGTTGCGAACTATCGGCAATTATGATGAAAGTATAGTCCTCAATGAGAAAGTTGTTGAGATTAGGAGGAATATCTATGGTAATGTGAATCATCCTTTGTATTGGAATTCTCTGCATCAATTATTCTATGATTATATCTATGCTAGGCAATTCCCTAAGGCTGATACTGTCTATAAAGAATTAGGACGAATTACAAAGAATCGTAACGATAAAGAAAGCCGCATGTTGTTTTTATATAATGGAGCGGATTTGGCATCTGCGAAGGGTGAATACAAGAAGGCTGACAATCTCTATCAAAAATGCTGGGAGTATTTTAAGGATAGTGGAAAGTTGGATTATTATCAGCGATCGCTACTATACAAAATGGTAGACATGTATGCAAGATCGAATTCTGATAAATATAGAATATGGTCAGCTAAGAAATACGATGTGTATAAAGAAGAGATATTGAATGATTTCATCGGATTGAATGATGCAGAACGGAGTAATTGGATATATTATATTGAGGAACTGTCCTCTCACATGATTCGATATTGCAATCTAGGGGACAAAGCTTTGGCCGCTGAGTCATCTCTGTTTTTCAAGGGGCTTTTGTATAAAACAGGTTCTGTAATTAGATCTATGGTAGAAAGTAATCCAGAGGCGCAGGAACTGTATGTAAAATTGAAAGAACAAAAGAACTGGCTGAATGCGTTGATGAATACGGGTGATTCCGTCAGAATTGCTGCATTGAGAAATGAGATAGGTGAATTGGAACGTAAGCTGAATAACGATTTTGTGGAGTTCAAACAGTTCCGGAAGGAAATGGATGTTAGTTGGACTGAGGTAAAGAATGGTTTATCGGATAAGCAGCTGCTGATTGATTTCGTCTCTTATGAGGATTCAACTGGCGTTTGGTATAGGGCATTCGTGTATTCAAAAAAGACTAATGAACCGATCTATGTCGAACTGTTTAATGAGAAGGAGTTGAGTGCTTTTATTCAACATAGACCTGAAGAAGTATATCAATCTGCAGATTTCTATCAGCTTGTATGGTCTAAATTGTTACCTTTCACTGATGGTTATACTGATGTGTATTTTTCTCCGGTAGGATTGCTGCACAAGGTGGCCATCGAAAACCATTCCATGATGATGGAATACCAACGGACTAATCAGGTTCGCTTCCATCGCGTACCTGTTCTGACGGATCTTAATTGCAGTTCAGGACTTAAACTAAACCATGTGGTTGCGTTCGGTGATATTGATTATTCCCAGCAGTTGCAGGATAATCTGTACTCGGCCACTAATCTGAGAGGCAACCACTGGGGGGCCCTGCCCGGTACAGCACGGGAGATGGAGATTGTAGGAAATTGCCTTTCTGGGAAACCTGATTCGGATGTGGCTATTTATACCAAAGATAAGGCAACGGAACGGCAGTTCATGGATTATGACGGGAAAGAGGTTAATCTGTTCCATTTTGCGACACATGGGTTTTATTATGATGATTTGGACAGGAAGTCCAATCACGAATATATGAGACGGATGTCAAGATTGTATGACTCGTTTTCCGGTCTCCTTATGAGCGGTGCCAATAGAGGCTGGGAGAACTCCGAAATCGGAGTGAATCTGGATGACGGCATCTTGACCTACGACGAGATTGCCAACTGTAAATTCAAAGATTTGGAAGTGGTGGTGCTGTCTGCCTGTGATACCGGTTTGGGAGATGTGAACTATGATGGTGTATGGGGGTTGCAACGGGCTTTTAAACTGGCAGGGGCCACAAATCTCATAGTGAGTCTTTGCAAAATCGATGATAGCGCCGCCGAACAGTTCATGACGCATTTCTATGAGGGGGTGGCTGCCGGAAACAGCGTTTATCAGGCATTTGATTCGGCTCGGGATCAGATGAAACAAGCATACCCGGATGAACCGCTGTTCTGGTCATCATTCATTTTGGTAGAGTAGGAGTGGCTTCACTCTTCTTATAGGGGGAGAGTGAAGTATTCTACAACACATAGGTAGTTACCAATTGCTCATAAAGATGGTTCAGGTGTGAACTACCGCAAAACTAACGATTTAGCGGCTTCGAAGAAACCAATACCTCCTCTCTTTTCCTGCTTCTTCCTGCCATTGCTTTTTAGGATACGAGGTCGGTCATCTACAAGAGGACAGTCCACAGGCTTGACTTTCCCACGCTCCGTGGGTAGGGCTTTCAAGCCAAATTCCTTTATGTTGCAAGCTGCATTGAAGTCCCGGTCGTGGTGCGTACCACATTTGGGGCAAAGCGTCCTGTCTTAATGAGATTTACGCCATACCAGCTGCGATAGATTCTATATTTGTAGACTCGTAACATACTGCAAATCTAACGATTTTAAACAAAACAATGATACAGAAAGAATACATTTCAAAGAACCACTCTAAGTTTCTCATCAAGTACCACATGATACCGGTATGCAAATACAGAAAAAAGTTACTAATTGGATCAGTGGAATATGACATGAAGCAAATCATGCAGAAGATATCAAACTTTTCCGATTTTGATATTGAGGTCATGGAAACAGACAAAGACCATATACACATGATGATATGCAGTGAACCAAAACTATCTCCGCTGCAAATTGTAAGAAGACTCAAGCAAATGTCAACAACCGCCATTTAGAAGAAGTATGAAAATTACCTTAGACATATATTTTACAGGGAAAACACATTTTGGACAGATGGTTACTTTGTGTCATCAGTCCAAAATGTCAGTCAGGAAACTATAAAGATACATAATAGCAAGCTATTATATATGCCCGGAGTTTCCCGTCCGCAAAAAGGAAAAGGTAAATGTGAAGGAATCGCCACGTATTGGGGGATGGGCAGATTTGTGTGAATCTCCCGATTTGTGTAATTTTGTACCTTTAATCGTTCTATATGTACATATTTAATTCAATACCTCATATCGTCAACACCCTTAATTTGGGGAAGGATTTGTTGGAGGTTTTGTTTGAAAAAAGAAAGTCTCAGCCGTTGCGTTACGATTATGCGTTGGATATCATAGACGAGAATAAATTGAATATCCTTATCGAGCGTGAGGTCATCCGCAGAAATGGTCCATACATAGAGTTGGACGAGCATTATCTGTCTTTTTGCGAGTTGCTTCTGGAGGCTAACGAGGAAATATCCACTTCCGTGATAGATGAAAACATCCAGTTGATATACCAATTGATTGACTATTATAATAAGGAAGACAACGCTTCACGCAAGTTGGCTTATCTTCGTTCGGTCAAGTCGCACCTTCGTAAGGTGGGCAAGATTCTGGTACGAAACGTGGTGTCCTTGCAGCGGGTTATCGACAATACATTCAAAAACGAGCCTAATTATAAGGTAAAAATCGCCAAATTGGAGAATCTGGATAAGAAGCGGATTGATATCAACAGGCTTATCGTCGAATTGGGCAGTCTGTTGGACTATGATCAGACCAGCTTTTTTGTGGATTCTTTGGATGAAGAGCTTCTTGCCATATCCCGTGAACTAAAGACGGAGCTGTCCAGTGCCGGGCATAGCCTGATTCATTCTCAACAGGATATTATTGATTACTTGAACCAGATTCGTACCCAGGTAGGGTTTACACGCAAGTTACGGCGCATCAAGTATCTAAGGGAACAGTTCGAGCTTCAGGAGAAAAACAAACGTGCGCGAGGTGGTTGACGGAGAGCATTCCGTGGTGCTTGAAGGGGTACAGCTGCCGCTGTTCAAAGTATCAGTACCTTACCTGCAGACGGACGAGGCGCTGGAGGTAATCCTGAAGGTGGCCGATGCCATGCGCTCGGACAAGGTGATAACCCGTCGGGAATTGGGCGGTATTTCTGTCGAACAGATGGAGAACACCGAAGTGGATATGACCGCAGTCAATACCCGGAAGATGATGGATGCCTTCTGTCAGGACAATGCTGATCTGTTTTCTTTTGTTATGGGATACCCGTATAATCGTGAAATGGATTTTGACGCAAAAGTGACCTTGTTTTGCCGGCTGCTTTCCCTTTATGAGAATGAACTGGAGATAACAGACCGTTTTGGACAAATGGAGCATATAGAGTACGCTCTTATTTTTAAAAAAGGAAATAAAGAATATGTTAGATAATTTGCCTGTACAGACCGCTCAGGTCTATGATTACCTGTCGAAGGGTAATTTCCTGTGCTCAAACACCAGTGTCAAGGAACTGAAGACATTATTCCTGATAGTCGAGGAGAATTTTTGAACTCTTGCGCGATTATTTCATGTACATAAACTTTGTGCTGGAACAGGGGAACAATTATTTCTACTTTTCCCGTAAGGAGCCGCGTGCTACCCTGGAACAAAAGTTGCAGCGTTTCTATGCCTGGATCGACATCATGGATTTCTTTTGTACTTATGATACGGCATTCGGACCGGGATTTTCTTTCTCTCCGGCAGAGATCCTCGTCCGTTCACGCATTGACATGGATCTTGAAATGAAACTGGACGGCCTGAAGAAGCATGCCGGCGGTAAGGAAAAGCGCAAGGATATTCTGGATGTCATTCTGGACCGAATGGGCAAGGAGGGTTTTATCGAGTGTGTGAGTGACATGAACGGGACATGGAAAGTGCTGTCTTCATGGGATTACCTCACTCAAATGATTAACAGCATCAATATTGCAAACGAAAATGAGATATCTCAATAGAATAATATTCATAAACAGTGCAGCTATCCGCTATTCTGAAATACAGCTGGACGGCAACATACATTTTATCGGAACACAGGGGGTGGGGAAGAGTACTATCCTGCGGGCGATTCTTTTCTTTTATAATGCCGACGCACAACGATTGGGCATTCCGGTGGAAAAGAAATCCTATCAGGAGTATTATTTCCCTTATGCTGACTCCTATATTATATATGAGGTAATGAGGGAGGATGGCTGTTTCACAGTATTCAGCTATAAAACGATGAACCGTATATGTTACCGCTTTATCGCTTCCCCGTATCGGCCGGACTTGTTCATCGACGAGGAAGGTGTACCTTATTCGTCGGACAGCGTGCGTTCTGTGTTGGACAAGAATGGAATCAAGTATAGCAAGGCGATATCAACCTATGAGGAATATCGGAATATCCTATATGGGAATACTGACAATAAGGTGGATTATTCTTGTTTCTCTCTGATGGAGAGTGTTTCTTATCAGAACATTGTCCGGACCATCCAGAATGTATTGCTTAATTCACGGCTGGAGGCTGATTACATAAAGCAGACCATCATCACTTCATTGAACGAGGAAGACAGCGTGATTGACCTGACCCGTTACCGGAGCCATTTGTCGGGGTTCGAGAGCCAGTTGAGTGACATTGGTACGTTCCGTGATCCGGGCATGATGCGTAAGGCGAACGGCATTGTTTCCTTATTCGACGATATCCGTAAGCGGAACTTGCGGATCAATGACTTGTGCCGGCAGTTGCGGAGCGCTTATCTGCAAACAGAGAGCGTGCTGCCTGAACTGGCACGGAAGATACATGAGAAAGAGGAAATCAAGTCCGACTTTTATAAGAAGCGGGAACGGCTGGATACGGAGTCCAAGAAACGGACGGCGGCCATGGAAGCGGAGTTGGCCGTACTGAAGGACTCTCTCTCCAAAGCGGAAGCCAAACAACGGTATTATTCCGGAAAGGATATCCGGTCGGCAATGGACCGCTGCAGTAAGTTCGAGGTTTTGCAACAAGAGCAGGAATCATTGGTAACGGAACAGGATTTGTTGTCTTCAAAGAATAAGGAGGCTTCTGTTCTCCATGCCGGCCTGATTGCCAATCTAAAGAATGAGCTGGCCGGATTTGAGAATGAGAAGCAAAAGCAACTGTTGGCAATCGAGGCGGGAATCAATTGCCGTCGGGATGAGCGTCGTGACTATTACCGCTCTTTGACGGATGATTTACGACAAAAGGCTTCGGTCGAAAAGGAGCGTCTTTTCGCTGACAGGGAGAAATATAAGTCGGAGATTGCGGCCAAGAAGATGCAGATTAATGCTGTCCGTGGACAAAAAGGCTCTTCCGAGGAACTGGATGCTGTAAAGGAACGTCTGGGAAGCTACCTGTCAAACCGGAAGGACTTGGAGCTGAAGATGCGTGAACTCAAGTATGAACTTACCTGCCAGTCAAATGAATTGGAGACCTCAGAAAAGCGGTTGGAGGAAGATTTCCAAAAGCTGAGAGAAACGAATGAGGGTGAAATCGGGATGTTGGATGCCAAGATAACGGAGCTGACCGAGTTCCTGGACAACCAGAAAGACAGTTTCTTCAGCTGGCTGTCGGAGAACAAGCCGGGTTGGGAGCAGACCATCGGCCAGGTATGTGATGAGCGCTTGTTGTATTCTAAAGAATTTGCTGCAGAGGTGGCCGATGGGGATACTTTCTATGGGATTCGTTTTACTGCCGGTTCGCATCGACAGGTGAAGACCAAGGAAGATTACCTGTCAGAGAGAAAGGACGCCATGGATAAATGTGCGTCTATCCGGCAGTTTATGGCTGATGCCGGTCTGGATTTGGAAAAGGCAAAGGAACGGTTACGCAAACAGTACCAGTCTTCGGTAAAACCGATAAAGGATGATCTTTATCAGGTTGATTACGAGTTGGAACAGTTGGAAATCCGCAAGAAGGAGGATGAGTCCCGCCTGGCAGCCTTGCAGGATCAGGCGGTACGTTCGCAGAATGAGAGTGTCCGCCGCCTGGAAGAAGATTTACATGCGCTGGAAGCGGCTTTGTCTTCTGTCTGTGGAACCATGGATGCGCTTCAGGCGAAGTTGGATAAGGAGATGTCAGCTTTGCAGAAGCAGGAAGAAGGCGAATTGAAGGTGTTGGACAAGGAACTGTCTCGTGAGAGGGAGAGCATTCAAGAGGAAATCCGGCTTAAGAGGGCGAACTTGGAAGAGCGTAAAGCGGAATATGACAGACGGCAGCTTGAGAACTTGCAGGCGAGTGGGGGAGACCCGAAACGGCTGGAGGAGATTAATGCGCGGCTGGTATATATCAATAAAGAGATTGCTTATATTAATGAGACTAAGCCGCTGGTTATCGAGTACCTGAAGGATAAGCGCGAAGTACTGGATAAGGTTCCGCACTGGACCGCAGAGAGTACCCGCTTGCAAATGATAGTGGGACAGGAGAGGGATGAACTGAAGAAACGTCTTTCTGAAGTAAACCATGACATTGGTAAGGTGGACGCAGAACTGAAAGGATTGAAGGAAGCCAACAGGAAGGCAATGGAGAACCGTGAGGAATATCACCGGTCAACTTTGTCTGATTGGTTCGTCTCCCGTGATTCCATATTTTCTTCCATGGATGGGGGGAGACGGACGGGGATTGCCGTGCCTTGGTACGGGAGATTACCATTTCTGTCAACGAGCAGGCACAGCGGTTATCAAGCTTGAGGAAAGACATTGTTGCCTATACAGGCAACTTCTCTGAGGGTAATGTCTTTGCATTCAAGACGGTTTTCTCCGATGACCATGAGTATATGGACTTTGCCGGTGATCTGAAGGATTTTATCGCGGAGGACAAGATTTCGGAATACCAGTCACGAATCAATACACGCAATTCGGATATTTTCCGTCAGATTACGGCTGACACCAAGAGCATGGTTTCCCAAGAGGGGAATATCCGTGCCGTGGTGGAAATGATAAACACGGATTTCAAGGAGAAGAATTTCGTCGGGATTATCCAATGCATTGAAATGAGAATCGATCCTAGCCAGAACAAGATAGTGAACCTGTTGAAGGAGATTAGGCGGTTCAATGAAGAGTTCGGGTGGGATTTGGGACAAAACCTGTTCTCTACTGCAGGAGACGACTCCGCGACGCGCGAAAAGGCAACGACATTGCTGCGTGAGTTAATCAAGGCTATGGATGCGCATTCGGGAAACCTGATCCGGCTGGCAGACTTCTTCGATCTGAAATTCCGCGTCATCGAGAACCGGAATGATACGGGGTTCGTTGAGCGGCTGACTAATGTAGGCTCTGAGGGTACGGATATCCTGGTCAAGTCTATGGTGAATATCATGCTGCTGAATGTTTTCAAACGTAATGCTTCCACCGAATTTTCCGAATTCAAGTTGCACTGTATGATGGATGAGATCGGCAAGCTGCATCCCAATAATATGGCAGGTATCCTGAAGTTCGCAAACGACCGGGATATCCTGTTGATTAATGGATCTCCTACAGAGCAGGATGCTTTGTCCTACAAGCATATCTATAAACTGGAGAAGGATAACGACAGCTTTACCCGAATCAGACGGGTGATTACACAGTTTGATTAGTTGTCTATAGGTTCTATAGGTAGCTCTTTACTGATAGACTTCAAAAAGAGAACCAACCGGAGTACAGCTAATTTTGGAACAGAAAAATAAGATATTGTTTATTATCTGTTCCAAAATTAGCTGTTGTTTTTTAGGTAAAGGTGCGTATATAAGAAAACTCTCTGGCAGATAGGGAGGTGGCTGTTTTGTCAAAGTGTCTTAATCCTTGTTTTAATGGATTCTTTGACAAAATGAGGTACGTTACGGCAATAAGCCACGTAAATATCTTAATCCTTGTTCTAATGGAATACCCTCTTTTTCAAGAAGATATAGAAATCCTCAAATTTAGCCATTATCCCTATCTGCCAGAGAGCCGTGTGAATTATATTTTCTGCTTGAATGGGGCAGTTTAATTATCCCTTCAATCTGACAACAGAGTGAAAATCAAAGAACATTGTTGTTGTCTGAATCAACATATGCAAATATAATAAGTTATTGTTGGTAAAACAAGCGAACTCGATTAATTTTCATAATTTTCTTATATTTCTAAGCTGGACCAGTATATTGGATAGATTATTTTCCGGAATTCTGTATTGCTCGTGCTTGGATTAATTGCGTAAAAATTTCATAAAAGCTAATGAGCGTTAATAATTTAGCTGTTTTTTTGTGTATTTTTTGTAGTCTTGATAATTATAGGTATATTTGTATAACGAATTAGTAATGATGCGTTTAGTTAATGTTTAACCCAATAATATTTTTCAACTATGGAATTTAAACTTTTTCAGTATGTGTTGCCTTTGGCAATGTTTGTCTCCTGTTCTGACTCTTCGGAAGTCATACCGGATGTTCCCGAAAAATTGACTTTCGATAAGTATGAAATTGCGTGTTTTGAGCCTTCAACCAAGAAGGATCCGGTGGATACGCTCTTTGTTTCTCCCATGGCCGCTGTGTCTGATTTCGATGTGACCATCCGCAGGCAGGTGTTGTCGGATGGTGTGTTCAAAGGTACTTATGAATATGTACCGTGTTCAGAAGTAGGGGTTACTGTCTCTAACAAAGATTATTCTGTCGAGCTAAAAGAAGGTTCAAACATGCAGACCTCAAGCCTTTCTTTGACAGCACCGGCCAATATGGATTATGAGAACGCTGTTTTGTCATCTGTTTCCTTCAATGTGGGTGGCAATTCTCTGACCATGCCTGTCAAGCAGGAGAAGGGTGAACTGGTAATCGGTGATGATTATTTTGTCATGTATCCCGGATATAAGGAAAACGAAGTGCTTTTGGACAACAAGGGCGAGGTGATCGATTTTCAGTGCTCATTGGCTTCTTCCATGTATGTCAATGGCGTGAAGATGCCCGAGGTGTGGTGCGACGAGGAATGTTCGTTCTCCTATGAATTGGAAGATAATGAATGGATCAAGGTCGTTGACAGCTTCGTGGCTCCTGACAATAAGGGAATGTTTGTTCTCCGTATCGAAACCGTTCAAGATGAAGATAATGGGGAGCATCCCGCTAATCTATACCTCCGTTTTGAAAAAGATGGCAAGGCTTTTTCCAAGACTGTAAGACTGGTTTCAACCGAGGTATATCACATCTCTTATAATTGACCGGACGACATCAGGCTATATTCATAATATAATTGTCTATCGATAAACTAATAAAATTCTACATTTTTTTGTATTTCAGAATTTTATAAGTAGTTTTGCAGTTGATAAACTGTGAAATGGCGAAAGTTATAACCAAAACATTTTCAACTTATGAAGAAATTAGCACTTTTCTTGCCATTGTTGGCATGGCTGCTCGCAGGTTGTACACCCGCAGTCAAAACCCCAATTAGGGTTCTTCTATAATGAGGACGGAACTTTTTCCCCTGGGTTTGATTCAATCAGGCAGCCGCAAGGTATAGTTTTTGACATGAAAGCCGGGGCTGACAGCAGTTGGTGCTATGTTCTTTCCCTTCAGGAGTTCAACCTGCCGTTGACGGACGTTAGTTCCGTGCTGGATGGCGTGGCTTCACCGGACAGTCTTTGTGGAGAGGAAAATACCAAAGTATGGGTCAAATCACTCGGTAAGGATTCTCCCATCGTCAACCGGATGCGCTCGATGGGGAAGGAGTGGTTCGTTCCCTCTGTCGGTGAATGGAGACTCTTGCGTAAATCATACGATCGGCTTTTTGCCATGCTGGACACTGTACCTCAGGCACGGCAGATCGGCATGAACAATTACTGGTCTTCCACTCCGGAACCCGACCCGGCGTATCCGCATTACGGAATTACTTATGACCTCTACGGCGATCGTTATGCCGATTCCAACAAATCTGATTCTTGCCTGGTACGGTTCATGCTGCGGGTGAAGTTGGACAAATAGCCTTCCAAAGAGACAGACAATTATTTTTGAATTATAGTTTAATTAAAATCTTTAATGTATGAAGAAGTTTGTTGTTTGCTTCAGAACGGTCATGTACCTTTTGGCGTTGACACTGGGCTTTCAGTCGTGTGACAAGGACGATGACCCGGTTACCAATGACAAGGGACAGGTTCTGGCAGTTATTTATGACAATGCGGAGCAAAACGAGAACTGGGGGGAGGATACCAAAACGGCCCCGAAAACTGTTTGGCTCCAGGATGACGCCATCGGCGTATTCTGTGTGGAACCGGGCAAATCGCTCGGAAAGGTGAATTTCGCTTCTAACAAGAAGTATGTGTACAACAACGGGAAATTTGAAGCAGCATCCGAAGCCGACAAGATTTGGATCAGCCGCGAGGGAACTTTCAAGTTCTACGCTTATTATCCGTATAGCACCTCCAAGACAGGTGTGGATGTTGATGGACGGGCCCTTGAGTTCACCGTGGCATCTGACCAGACTTCAGACGCGAACCGTACTAACTCGGACATCCTTGCTGGTAAATCTACTATTGTAGATAATGCTACCGGTGAAGTGGATATGGATTTCTATCACATGATGTCTGATGTGCGCTTTAGCTGGACCCGTTCGGATGCCAATGCCAATGAGTATGTAAACGCTTTGTTCGGTACAACGGCGGTCATTAATCTTGACGCCCTTACATCTGTACAGAAGTCCGGACAAAATCCGGGTACCGGTATCAGAATGAACATCAAGAATGCGTACAACGCTACTACCGGTTCTACCGAGTTCCAGGCTTTCGTGCCTCCTGTTGCCATTTCTGACGGACAGGACTTGTTTGTGCCTTATGATGCCGGCAACAAACCGTTGGCGGCTATTAAGGCTAAATTGAGCGGTACAACCCAGACTTTGGAAAGAGGAAAGACTTATGACTTGGCCGGTGATATGTACACGATTACAGCCGATGTACGCCGTAACGGTGATTTGGCCAACGCTAATTGCGACTCTTACGACGGATGTGTTATCACTACCGGCGGTGGTGATGCGGGCACGCTGAAGAAATTTGTCGGTCGTTATTTGAGTGGTCGCGAATGCCAGGTAGGAGCTGAGATGGGTAAAGGCCTGCCGTTGGGTACTCAGTTTATCGGATGGTTTGAATATGACGCAAAGGCTAATACATGGACTAAAATTGAAGGTGCAGGTGAGACATATAAGTTTACCGTAAACAAGAACCGCCGCATTCAGGCACGTTATGAAAACTATGTATATACTCCGTGGCAGATCACATGGAGCAGTCCTGTTGCTAATGGAGGTACTACACCGACTGTCAATATTGGCGCAACTGACGCTTCCAGCCGCAATATCTCTTTACGTGCCACACGTATCGTAACTTTGGATGGTGAGAACGTAACGGATCCTGCGCTGACAACTCGCGAGAATGATCGGATTACCCTGAAAGTTCAGGAAAGTGAATATGTTCCCACAGGCAACAAGGACCGTTTTAATGAACCTGCATGGGTATATACCGAAAGCAGCAAGACTATCAAGTCAACTCCTAACAGTGATGAAGTAAGTGGCGCTACCGTTGCCCGTAAGTTGGTTGCCCACGTGGTTATCGACGGACAGGATATGTATACTACTGAGAACGGTAAGGGTGCATTGGATAACCCGATTGATCACTCCAAGGTGGCCCAGGCAACTTATCTCTTGACTGTCAACCAGGCGAAGGGTACAGTTTCTTATGGTGACAAGGATGACAGCAAATGGTCTGTACTTATTGAAAACGCTGCAGCCATCAATTCGAAGATGGATGCCAAAGGTACTGTAAACGGTGCGGAAAAGGGTACATTCGATGCATATATCTATCGCCCGCGTAAGGTATCCGGTGTTGTAGTGGATATCGAAACGATTGCACAGGCTGATATCAAGTCTGCATTCAGCAGCAATGCGGATTCTCATTGGGGTATTTCCTCGGTGGCCAAGACACGTACGTTCCCGGCTGCCCAGTTCGGTCATGACTTTGCCAACAAGCAGGGTGCTGCATTCTCTGTAACGACCAAGAACAACAAGACTGAGAGCGAACGTTCACAGACAATCACTATCAGCAGTACGACATCCGGCACTGTCACCGGTAAGACTCCGGTCAAGCAGAATGCGGGTGTGAAGACAAACAAGACGTGGACCGATTATGTGATTACGCTTACCGGTAATCCGACAACTTTGCAAGTTATTGCATCTAGCGGGGCGGCTAATACATCTCAGATTACCACATCCGCGACTCGTGACATGAATTATGATTGGAATAACATTACCGCTGATAAGGGTACAGATAAGCAGACAGGTTCGCCTACATTGTCTATCACTCAGGGTAGCAACTTCGCTACAATCAATGGTTCTACTTCCGGTAGTCGCGTGTCTGTGCAGAAGAACTATGATGCATCAACTTTGGGTACACCGACTTCTGATCGTAATGTAGTTGTGACTGCGACCATGCCTAATACAGAGAATGGCCATTCGGCATCTACGAAGACTGTGACGATTACCCAGAAAGGTGGTACTGTTACTGAAGAGCGTGGAAACGGTTCCGGACAGGCAATCTCAACCAAGAACACAATCGGGGCAGACGGTGGTTCTACCGGATATAATATAACTAACCCGAAACGTACAGTTACGGTGAAATTGGATGGATCAACTGTTCTGGATACTTATACGGAGACTGGTGTACTGACAAGCGTGATGTCTTCTAGCGGTATGTTCACTTCCAATACTTCATCTGTAAGTGCCGGTGCCAACAAGGGTAAAGAGACAGACGATTATACAAACTGGACACCCGGTTCTGTAACTATCAGTGGTGGTACTATCCCTGTAGGTGGAGGTAGCAGTTCTGTATCCATCACGGTTCCGTCACGTACCAAGACGCATAGATATGACACTTCTACACGTACCGCTACTCTGACGGGTACATGGACATTCTCTAACTCTACAGGTGGCTCGGATGGTGATGGTGTAACCGTAACTGCTACTTGTACAGTAAGTCAAAATGGTTCAACTGCAACCATTAATACTGAGAAACAGTATTATAGCATAAAGAGTGTTACAGCGAGTGGTGCAGCTTCATACTCTGGAGGCACAAGCTCAAGTGGTACTGTCTCATTTGGAGATAACCATGGAACTCCTGTAGATAGGTCTGCTAGCTGGTCTGGCGGTTCTGTTTCTTTGAGTAATAGTTCTTTTGGACGTACTGGTGGTACAGCGTCTATCTCATATGACAGCCCTTCACGTTCAACATGGAAGGAATATAATTCTTCTTCACGTTCAACGACTGTTACAGCTACGTTCTCTTATTCCGGAGAATCGGACAAGACTGCATCGGATAACATTTCACAGTCAGGTTCAACAGCTGAAGTATCCGGTTCAAGAGACACTGAATATGCAGGGGCTCCGACTCTTTCAACGACAGCTAGTTGGGCAAGTGTGAGTGGATCTACTTTGACTGTTAGGGACGGTACAAGTACATATAAAGACTATTGGATTGGAAACGGCTCGCTGAGTATTTCGGGAAGCCCGATTGCAGCTAAGGGAGGTACTGCTACAGCTTCTCCTACCAAGCCGAATTGCGGTTGGACTGAATATTATAATTCAGTTAACAGAAACAGTTCTGTAAGTGCATCTTGGACAGAAGGTAATATTACCAGATCTGCATCGTATTCACAAACAGCAAATAGCAGTTCGACAGGTATAACAGGTTCGGGAACAGCTACAACCGGTAATGTTTCATGGCCTAGCTGGTGTCCGGGTGGTAGAGCCGGTGAGAATACTGGTAGCTCACGTTCAGGTCCTGTTTCTGTTACGTTTACTTATGAAGGAGAGTCTTCTTCAGCAACAGCTACAGTAAGTCAAAGTGGAGCATCTATCACTTATGGTAACTATAGGATTACTGTTAGTCCGACGTCGATGACTTGGAATGGAGATAAAGTAAATAAGCAATCATATACTGTAACTGGTTATCGTACTAAGTATGTTAATGGTGTAAGTAAGGGAGAAGAGATATGTACTGTGTCTGATATAAGTGTTTCTTGTACAGGTGATTTCTCTGGTAATTCCAGCTCTATATGGCCAGATGGTACCAATGAGGATTCTTCTGATAAGACTGGTACGGCAACAGTTACTGCAACTCCTTCTGGAGGTACATCCTGTACTGCAACTATCAGTTTGAAACAACTGGTTCGAGACTGGACTGTAACGGATTGATATTATTTTCTATCGGAGAGGAATTTCCTCTCCGATAATTACTAACTATTGTAAAATAGAACAGAAAAACTTAAGTAATTATGAATACACGGGTAAAATCAATTGTATTATTTATCGTATGTATGGTATTTAGTTTTAATACCAAATTATTTGCATGGGAGGATATTAGTAAAGTTGTAATTGACTATGAAAATTGGGTTGATATTTCAGTTACAATTCGGGATCAGCATTATGGACCAGTTGTGGTGAGTGGTCAGACTAAAGTTTTTGGGGCTTCATTTACTAATGGTACTGGTGCAAGCAAAATCTGTGATTTTCGTTATGCCGCTTTTAAAGAAGGAAAAATTGTTCAAATATACGATGGTACAGGTGAAGTGATGCTAGAGAATGGAGCTATGCATGACATTAAAGTTTCTTGCTACATTAATCTGCCTGAAGGAGATTATATATTTTTCCCTATTGTACGATTTAAAGGAGAGACAAATTGGAATATGATGCGACATATGTCATCAATTGAAAAGAACGGCTATTGGAAACTCCATGTTTATGAGAACTATCCTGCACCATCTTCTGAGTATATGAATTTCCCGGATGCTAATGGAAAGGGAGATAGTGAGTATAGTGTGTATAATTACTATAAGAATGAGAAGTTCAGTGTACAAATGAAATTAGTAAACAAGTCTTCTTCTCCAATGAATGGGAAAATCAAGATTATGTGGGAACGTAACTTGGCTAAGTTTTGGCGTGGAATGAAATATAGTGCTGGTGATGTTACCACGGAATGGAGCATTTGCGCTAGTAACTTGGCTCACATAGGATTGACAAAAGCTGAAAATGGTGGTATCCCTATTACTATTTCTGCAAATAGTAAGTTGGATGTTATGATAGAGGATTGTTTTCTGAGTGATTATTTTGATATTCAACAGCGTTGGACTCCTTATATGGTCGCATACTTTTTACCGGATGGTAAGGAGGATATCGAATCCAATTGGCTTATTGTGAATGATAATGCAGATTTCTGCTTTGACTCAAATAAGGTTTTGGTTACTGAAGGTTGGGACCATGCGTTGAATTATCTTCCTGTTATGACTTTTAATGAAGATGTTACAGGACTGGAAACTATTGAAGTCGATAAGATTGGATTGAAATTTGATAAATCCAGTGGTTTGGTTTCTTTAAGCAATGTTGCTGAATCATCTTTTGTGAGAGTGGTTGATATTAATGGGCGATTGGTTCAAACAAATTCCATAGAAGGAAGTAAGTCATTTAGTTTTAACTTGAAACCTGGTAGTGGACTGAATATTGTTAGTTTGTACAATTATGATGGGAAACTGGTTAAGTCCTTTAAGATCATCAGATAATTAGTATGATATGTTGATTTTCATAAAGTTAGGATTGTTTTTGTTTTTCTAAAAGCTAAAGAAGGTGTGCTTTTTTTGACACACCTTCTTGAAAAAATTGGTTTATCTTGCATACCGCAATATACGGAAGAAATGGACTATGCCACTGGCCAATTGGGCTACAATCTCGCAACAACTGGCTATAAAGTTTGGAGAGCGATTTAAATTATTGTAATTTTACACTCGTCGGGACGGTGGTCCTGACCCTTGGCGCTGGCCGATCCCCGACCGATGAGTTTTTAATAAAAACAATGCGTGACACAGTTTATTTTACGCCCACACATTTGATGGTTGGACTCTTACTTTCGGTTCTGGTACCTTTGGAAACTCTTCTTCTGCTAGTACAACTTTCATCCCACTTCCGACTGAAACGATTTAAAAAAATTAGTTTGTTTATAATAATATTGTTTTTGATTACACCACAAAATTAGTAATCCAAACTAATCATTATCAGGGTACCCAATAACGTATATATATCACTGATAATACGCAAAGTATGTATAAAATTGCACATGATAGATCAGGACATATCAATAGAAATAAAATTAACCAACAAAATTAATTGGCTAATACTGCTGATATTGAATGGGGAATCGATAAAGAGGACGGTCCGCTTAATTGGATAGTATACTCAACATCTCCATATAAGTTAGGTATGTCCTTATCATGCGTAACGTTGCAATAATACCCACCTTCTCTAATATAAGCATTGCCAGACGCATATAACTCTTGATGATGTTGACCATCGAATGTATTATATTCAGCGGTAATTGAATATGTCATATACAAGGTAGAAGGAAGACCCTCGTCCATACTCGGGTCAGAACGGGTAGCATAAATAGTGAATTCAAGACCACCAGCGGTCCATATTGTACCAACGGGTAGGAAACAATATAATAGCCATCATCTTTTTTCTTAAAATTTGCCGTCACCGTACAATTGGACTTTGGGAAAAAAAGTAGTAGATGAAGATGTTGAATTGGCAAAGCTTCCAGATCCTGTACTTAAGGTCCACTTGTCAAAAAAAGTATAACCAGATGATGGTTGAGCCGAGATATTTACTGAACTTCCCTTTTTTCTACAGTCCCTCCACCACTAGCAGTTCCACCAGTACCAGCTTTTTACAGTCACTAAATAATCCGGTAAAGTCGCACGCACTTACCTTCCAGTCTCCATGAATATCATCAATATTAGCCCCAGGCGTAGCCATTTTCTCATATGTACTACTAATAGTTCCAGAACCTCTAAGCCTAGTTCCTGAAATCGTAGCACCTGATTTCGCCTTATTATAAGCTAAACAACAATAAACCGAACAATTTGAAATAACTATATATAACATAAAACGCATATTGTTTAATAATTGTTTACACATATAAAAAAATGCTCAAAAACAATAGGGGCCAAATACTAGCAAATCACCATCGGCAAACAACCGGATAGTCATATCCGTGTAAGTTGGGGAATGTAGATCAGTACTTGCTTTTCAGCATAGCCGGCTGTTACAGATTGTTTTTCTGCAACAGCAGAACAGTCAATTTCCTCCCAATTACCTCTAAGAAAAAATATCTTCCCAATTTTCCCTCTGCCTTGAAAGAATTTAAAGTGATAAAACATGATAATCAATGTGATTCGACTGTACTGTGACAGCAATTTAAGGTCGCTGCACCGGCAAAGAAGAAGAAGGTTTACTTAAGATGTTAACTGGAAGGAGAAGCTAATATCCCTTACCAGTCTAGCAACTATAGTTGTGCAAATTGGTAATATTTCACACAATGGTTTGGTAACCTTGAACTAATTATTACACAAATACAGAACTCACTTTCTCTATAACTAAAGGTGATAGCAGCTATTATGGTTTAACTACA
>VOFI01003419.1_pt1 | contig 32777 bp, 45 predicted proteins | sample 5384131 | NCBI WGS metagenome assembly VOFI01 (sample SAMN12384728, study PRJNA508395) | human gut metagenome | isolation source: healthy gut H | host: Homo sapiens
TTGCGACGGTTTCTGCTTCCCACTGTTCTTTTCCACTCATTGCATACAACTCCTTCTGCTCTTCATTTTGCCCCTGTATTCCCACAAGCAAATTCCTTCAAACCCGGCTGTCCGTTTGTGTACGGAGTAGATATGCCCTTTACATAAATAAAAAGGTGGGGCATAAAGCTGACTTTATGCCCCACCTGGTGCTAAAAAAAGAAGCTTTCCAAGCTCCCAGATAATTCCGCAATCTTGGGCGGAAAAGAAAGATGTATTTCCCTGCTGTAATGCCTGACAACCCGGCTGTTTCTTTTTGTTGTACCGGAGCTTCAAGATTGTGACCAGGTAGCCTTAACTATGAATAGTTAAGGTGGCTTTGCGTTCATTCTTCCCCTATTTTGACCGGTGCAAAATCTCAACCTTTATAACCAAAATTTTTGCTTCATTACTTTTTTTTTGTTTGTAGAATATGCAGCATAGCTCTAACGGTCACGATTTCTCGCATTTAACTGCGTACCCAGCGCAAAAAGGTCTTGTGACAAATTCCCAACTGCCTGGCGGCCTCCCGCGCGGATAGAATTCCTGACTGCCAGGACTGCTTTATTTGTTCAAATTTTTCCGGCCGCGTCTTGGGGGGTACGCCAAACCGTACCCCCCTCTCCTTCGCTGCTGCTATCCCCTCGGCCTGTCGTTGCTTAATAAATTCACGTTCCGTCTGAGCTACATAAGAGAGCAGTTGAAGCACAATGTCTGCAATCAGTGTACCAGTTAGATCTCGTGTGCTGCGGGTATCCAGCAGCGGCATGTCCAGTACGACAATAAAGACCTGCTTTTCCTTGGTCAGGGAGACGCCACTGGTACAGAATTTCGTTGTAGTTTCGTCCCAGACGGTCAATGCTCTTTACCACAAATACATCGCCAGCCTGAAGCCGGAGCAGCAGCCTTTGATAGTTGGGGCGGTCGAAGTCCTTTCCGGACTGTCTGTCGCAGTAGATATCCCTGTCCCTGATGCCAAAGGCCCGCAGCACAATAAGCTGGCGTTCTTCATTTTGATGTTTGGAGGATACGCGCGCGTAACCATATATTTTTCCTGATTGCATAGAGGACCTCCATCTTAAGTGATACTTTTTTTATTATAGGAGGCGCAGGCTTTGCAAAACAGTGGAAATACTTTCAACTAAATTATGAACGACCCTACCCAGTCTGAACAAATAATCGTCATTCTTCAGACTGGGGTGTTTTGCTATGCACAAGCATAACAAAATTGGCCATGCGCCTCTTACAGCGGCACGGCCATGGGATGACAGCGCGTGGACCGGCGCCGTTTTTTGCGCCGGTCCACGGACTGTTTATGACATGCAAACCATTGTTATTCTGGAGTTATGGGCTTCATCTAAACCAGATACAGAGGCTTTGGTCGGATGAAATAGAGGTGAAAAAGACGATTCTGTTTGCGGAACCCTGGCATCTGATGAGTGTACTTAGATGAGGAGGGGGGATTACCGGCAGGCAGGGCGGCAGATCCCCGCGGTACGGCTGCGGACTATCTCAGCAAGGGTTGGAGTGAGATAGAATCAGGGACCGAAAAATAAGAAACTAGGCAGTCAAAGCTGCCCCGGAGTTTCTTTCTTCAAATTACTCCACATGAAGCGGCATACTTCCCAATCGTCGTTACAGCCGAGGAGCAGCTTGCCTGGCGACTCTGTTGGACTGCGAAATCATAGAACATGTTCCGAAGCAAAAAAGACAGCGGTGCCCCTCTTGAATATCGTGTAACATCTCGCTCAGCAGCACAAGGGGTTCCGTGCCATGCAGAGCAGGAGGAGTGTGAAGCGCACATCCCACAGATGGAAACGGAACTGGAGGATCAGGAGGAAAACATTCAGGGGAGTGGATCAGCTCTTGCAGGTCGTGGATCGTTACCTGAATATTCAAGAGTTGACGCCGGAAATTCTCCATGAGTTCGTGGAGCGCATCCTGGTGCATGAGCGTTCCGAAGGGCGGAAGAAAAAAGGATTGGGTCGATTTCTATTTTAACTGCATCGGCAACCTGGAGTAAAAATGCAGAGGGAGCACCTCAAGATACTCCCTCTGCTGAAAGATAAGAAAACATCTTTTCTTAAAGCCTGGGTTTTGCGGCGGGCGGATTATGCTATCGGCGGTAGGTGCGGGTGATGTGGGCCAGGCGGCCGGACACACTGGGGTTGAGGGCCTCCTGCCGTACCCGCCAGCTCCAGTTCCGGGGGGCCGGCTGTGCCTCGGGGTGTTGACCCGGGCGTCGCCACCCAGGCCCAGCAGATCCTGCATGGGGGCGATGGCCAGACGACAGGGGGACATCCACGCCCGCACACCGCGCCCCAGCCGAAGCCCTCGTCCTCCCGCAGGCGCAGGTAGTCGAAGGCATAGTCCCGCTCGGCGGGGGCGGCCTGCTCAAAGAGCCACTGGACAAAGGTGGGGGTGTCGTGGGTGCCGGTGTAGATCACCGCGTCCCGGGGGCAGTTGTGGGGGAGGTAGGCGCTCTCACCCGCAGGATCAAAGGCGTATACCAGCACCTTCATGCCGGGCAGGCCGCTGTCTGCGATGAAGCGGAGGGCGTCGGCGTCCAGATCCCCCAGATCCTCGGCGATCAGGGCCAGGCCGGGGACGGAGCGCAGGGCCTCCACCAGCTCCATGCCGGGGCCGGGCTCCCAGTGGCCGCCCCGGGCGTCGGACGCCCCGTCGGGGATGCACCAGTAGGTGTGGAAGGCCCGGAAGTGGTCGATGCGCACCACGTCGTACAGCCGGGCCAGGTGGGCGGCCCGGTGCCGCCACCAGGCGAAGCCGGTCTGCCGGTGATAGTCCCAGCCGTACAGGGGATTGCCCCAGTGCTGCCCCTTGTCGGAGAAGGCGTCGGGTGGAACTCCTGCCACACCGGAAGGAGTCATGTCCTCCTTGAGCTGGAACAGCTCTGGGCGGCTCCACACCTCCGCGCTGTCAGGGGAGACGTAGATGGGCAGATCGCCGATGATGGAGATCCCCTTGCCATTGGCGTAGGCTTTTACGGCGGTCCACTGGCGGAAGAACAGGAGCTGGAGGAAGGCGTGGAAGGCGCACTCGTCCGCCAGCTCGGCCCGATAACGGGCCAGGGCCGACGGATGGCGCAGGCGGATCTCGTCTGGCCAGTCCTTCAGCTCCTTGCCGCCAAAGCGCTCACGCAGGGCGAGGAACAGGGCGTAGTCAGGCAGCCAGTCTGCCTCCTCCACCATAAATTCCGCCAGTGGCTGGGCGTAGCACACCCTGCCGCGTTCCCATGCCCGCCGCAGCAGGGGGATGCGGGTCTGGTGCAGCCAGGCATAGTCCACCCGGTCGGGGTCGGCCCGCCGGGCGGCGTCCAGTTCCTTCTGAGTGAGCAGGCCCTCCCGGGTCAGCTCCTCCAGATCCAGGAAAAAGGGGTTGCCCGCGAAAAGAGGATGGGGACATGTAGGGGGAATCACCGCCGCCGGGAGGAACCAGGGGGAGAATCTGCCAGAACTTCTGCCCGGCCTGGGCCAGAAAGTCGATGAAGCTCCGGGCGGGAGCGCCGAGGGTGCCGATGCCGTAGGGCCCCGGCAGGGAAAAGACGGAAGCAGGATACCGCTTGCGCGCGCTTGCATACCAAAACCTCCAATGTGGAACGGACTGTAGTATGCTCCATTATAATCCACCGGCGCGGCCGCCGCAACCCCTGCCTGGCGGAGCTGTCAGACTGTCGAAAACCCTCCTGCCAAAGGCTTCGGAGGGAAGGATAGTGTGAAAGGGAACCGCCAGGGTTCCCTTTCGGGTTGAATCAAACGACTTTTTGGTTCAGGCTGCGCCCTCGATCGTGTCTCGGATGGCGTCAAACACCGCGTCCTGGTCCTCGCACATAACCAGCAGGATGGTCCCGTCCTCCAGAGTCTCCAGACGGGCGTTGCCGGCGATTTCATACTGATCCGCCAGATACTGCTCAAAGCTCTGCTTCTGCCGGTCGATGAAGGCGTTGAGACCCTCCAGTACGGCGTCCGACTTCCCAGCGGCGGGGTAGATGGCGGCGATGCCGTAGGCCTTGATATTCATGGGGGAGACCGACAGGGCGAAAGGCGCTCATGTCGGCGGCGGTGACCCCCAGCAGCTCAAAGATCACGTCGGCCATGTCGTCCCCGGCGTCGGTGAGAATACCAATGGCTTCGTTCATCTCGGCGTCCCGGGCGCTCTCAATGGCGGTCTGGTAGAGCTGGGTGCGCTCCTCGGCGGTGAGGGCGCTCGGCTGGCTGGACGTACCGCACCCGGCCAGCAGGGCCAGGAGCAGCAACAGGGGGAGTGTGCGCTGCAATTTCATAGTTCGTTCTCCTTTGTGTTCAGGGCCTGGGTTCCGGCGGGCTGGGCATACAAACGCAGGCCATTTTCCGCGCCGTCCACCAGTGCCGTGTCCCCGGCCTGGAGCGCGCCGCTGAGAAGCTGCTCGGCGGCCACGTCCTCCACCTGGGCGCGGATGGTGCGGCGGAGGGGCCGGGCACCGTAGTCGGGGTCAAAGCCCTGGTCGGCCAGAGTCTCCAGAGCCCGGTCAGTGAAGCGGAGGGTCACCCCCAGAGCCTTCATACGCTCCCCCACACGTTCCAGCATGCGCCGGGCGATGGCCTGAATCTCCGTCCGGCCGAGCTGGGTAAAGACGATAGTCTCGTCCAGGCGGTTAAGAAATTCCGGGCGAAACACTTTTTTCAGGTCGTCCAGCACCGCGGCCTTCAGCTCCTCGATGGGGCGGGTCTCGCCGTCCCGCCGCTCGGTAGCGGAGAAACCCAGCTTGCTGCCCTTGGCGGTGATACGCGCGGCCCCCACGTTGGAGGTGAGCACCACGATGGCGTTTTTGAAATCCGCCTTGCGGCCCTGGGCGTCTGTCACCATCCCGTCCTCCATGATCTGGAGCAGGATGCCCCAGATGTCCGGGTGGGCCTTTTCGATCTCGTCAAAGAGCACCACGCAATAGGCCGCCGCCGCACCTTTTCGGTGAGCTGGCCCCCCTCCTCGTGGCCCACATAGCCCGGCGGTGAGCCGATGAGGCGGGAGACGGCGTGCTTTTCCATATACTCGGACATGTCGAAGCGGAGCAGGGCCTCCTCGCTGCCAAATAGGGTGGCGGCCAGGGCCTTGCACAGCTCAGTCTTGCCTACGCCGGTGGGGCCCAGAAAGAGGAAGCAGCCCGTGGGCCGCCCCGGCTCCTTGAGTCCCACCCGGCCCCGGCGGACGGCCCGGGCAACGGCCCGTACCGCCTCCTCCTGGCCCACCACCCGGCGGTGGAGGGCCTCCTCCAGGCCGAGCAGCCGGGCGCTTTCCGCCTCTGTGAGGGTGGTGACGGGGACTCCTGTCCATCCCGACACCACGGCGGCCACGTCCTCGGCGGTCACCGCGCCGGTGTTCTGGCCGGAGCGCCAGGCGGTCTTCTGCTGCTCCAGCTCCTTGCGGAAGTCCTCCTCCGCGTCCCGCAGCATGGCGGCTTTCTCAAAGTCCTGGCCCCGGATGGCCTCCTCCTTCTCGCGGCGGGTGTGCTCCACCTTCTCCTCCAGCTCCCGCAGGTCCGGCGGGGTGGCCAGCCGCTCCATCCGTACCCGGGAGCAGGCCTCGTCGATGAGGTCGATGGCCTTGTCCGGCAGGTGGCGGTCCCCGATGTACCGGGTGGAGAGGGCCACGGCGGCGTCAATGGACTCGTCGGTGATCTGGAGGCGGTGGTGGGCCTCATAGCGGTCCCGCAGGCCCCGGAGGATGGCCCGGGCGGTGTCCTGATCGGGTTCGGGTACCAGAACGGGCTGAAAGCGCCGCTCCAGGGCGGCGTCCTTCTCGATATACTTGCGGTACTCGTCGGTGGTGGTGGCGCCGATGACCTGCAGCTCGCCCCGGCCCAGGGCGGGCTTGATGATGTTGGCCGCGTCGATGGCCCCTCGGCGGAGCCGGCGCCCACAATGGTGTGCAGTTCGTCGATGAAGAGGATGATGCCACCTACCCGGCGCACCTCCGCCAGGATGTTCTTGACCCGCTCCTCAAACTCGCCCCGGTACTTGGTGCCCGCCACCATGGAGGACAGGTCCAGGGAAAGCAGACGCTTGGAGCGCAGCTCGTCGGGCACATCCCCGGCCACCATCCGGCGGGCCAGCCCCTCGGCCACGGCGGTCTTGCCCACGCCGGGTTCGCCGATGAGGGCGGGATTGTTCTTCTGGCGGCGGGAGAGGATCTGGATGACCCGGTTGATCTCCCTGTCCCGGCCCACCACCGGGTCCAGCATGCCCCCGGCGGCCAGCCGGGTGAGATCGCGGGAGAACTGGTCCAGCAGCTTTGTGTCGCCGCCGTACTCCCGCTCCCGGGTCTTGCCGCCGCCCCGGAAGGGGGAGGGAGATGCCTCGCCCCCATGGCGGCCACCACGTCGGCGTGGAGCCGCCGGGGCTCCACGCCGGTGCCGGAGAGCACCCGCACCGCCACCCCGTCCCCCTCGCGGAGGATACCCAGCAGCAGGTGCTCGGTACCCACGTAGTGGTGGCCCAGCCGGGCGGCCTCGGTGAGGGAGAGCTCGATGATCTTTTTGCACCGGGGGTGAGCCCCTGGGACGGCGCGCCGCCGGGGCGCCCACCCCCACCATGCGGGCGATGGCGGCCTTCAGGCTCTCTGGCTCCAGCCCGCCGGACTGGAGCACCTTGGCGGCCACCCCTTTGCCCTCACGGGCCAGGCCCAGCAGCAGGTGCTCGCTGCCCACATAGCCGTGGCCCAGCTCGGCCGAACACTCCTGGGCCAGCCGCAGGGCGGCCTGGGCCCGCTCGGTAAATCTGGTTTCGCTCATGTGTTCACCTCGTTTGCTCCGTCTCCAAAAGAGGAGCCTCCACTGCCTTTTGACGGGCTTCATCCGCTGTGCCACGCCCCTTTTCTTTTGTTCTGTGCTGGTGCAGACCGCTGCGCGGCGCGCCGTCCAGCTCCGGGGTTAGGCTCCCGGCCGCCTCCATGTGAAATTGAGAGGATTTGTCCATGGAAAAATACGCCTCCTTCGGGTGGCTGGATTCTATTTTTTCCCACTGTGAAAAAATATACCCACAGTCGGCGCATTTTAGCATTGCATTTTTAAAAAGTTATGGTACAATGACTTTAGCTTGAGTGTTTGGAGGTGTATCCAATGGCCTATGTCATCAGCGACGCTTGCGTGAGTTGCGGTGCCTGTGAGGGCAACTGCCCCGTGGGCGCGATCTCCCAGGGCGACGAGCACTACGTCATCGATGCCGGTTCCTGCATCGACTGCGGTTCCTGCGCCGATACCTGCCCCACGGGTGCCATCTCCCAGGGCTGATTTTGGTACGTAAGTGAAAAACAGCGGCATGCCGTGCGGTATGCCGCTGTTTTTAAATTGCGGGAAAGGAAACGACCGTGAGAGAGAAAGAGAGACGGCTGGAGGGCAGGGATCTGCTTCTGGTGGGCTTCACCCTGTTCTCCATGTTTTTTGGGGCGGGTAATCTGATTTTTCCGCCCAATATTGCAGCCCAGGCGGGCACCCAAACCTGGCCCGCCATGCTGGGGCTGGCCCTCAGCGCGGTGGGGCTGCCGGTACTGGGGGTGGTGGCGGTGGCCCGCTCCGGCGGGCTGGATGCCCTGGGCAGCCGTGTGCATCCCGCCTTTGCCCGGGTGTTCACCATCGTGGCCTATCTGGCCATCGGCCCCTGCCTGGCCATCCCCCGGACGGCCACCACCTCTTTTGAAATGGCCGTCCCTCCCTTCGTGGGAGCGGACGCCCCCATCGGGGTGTATCAACTGGTCTACTCCCTGGTGTTCTTCGCCGCCGCCCTGTTCATCGCCCTGCGGCCGGAGAAGCTCACCGACCGGCTGGGCAAGATTCTCTGCCCCATCCTGGTGGCGCTGATTGTCGTCACCTTTGTGGGCTGTCTGGTCAACCCGCTGGAGGGCTACGGTCCGGCCACCGGGGACTACGCGACCCATGCGGTGGTCAAGGGCTTCATCGAGGGCTATCAGACCATGGACACCATCGCCGCCCTGGCCTTCGGCATTGTCATTGCGGTGAACATCCGCGCCCGGGGGGTGGAGGAGGAGGGCGCCGTGGTGCAGGGTACCGTCCGGGCGGGGGTGGTCGCCGGAGGGATGCTGCTGGCGGTCTACTGCATGCTGGCCCACATCGGCGCTCTGTCTGGCGGCGCACTCCCCAACCCGGCCGACGGGGCGGAAGCCCTCACCAATGTGGTGGGCCTGCTGTTCGGCACCGTGGGCAGCGTCCTGCTGGCAGGTATCTTCCTCATTGCCTGCTTCAATGTGTGCGTGGGCCTTATCAGCTCCTGCGGCGAGTACTTCCACAGCATCTGTCCCCGGCTGAGCTACCGGGGGTGGGCGGTGCTCTTCGCTTTGGTGAGCATGGCCATCTCCAATGCTGGATTGACCCAAATCCTGGAAGTGTCCGCGCCGGTGCTCAGCGCCATCTACCCGGTGGCTATCGTGCTCATCGCCCTGTCCTTCTTCCAGCGGTGGCTGGAGGGCCGCCGGTGGGTGTATCCCGCGGCGGTACTGTGCACTGGGGTGTTCAGCGTACTCTTTGCCCTGAAGGGTCTGAAGGTGCCTCTGGACTTTCTGGATGCCCTGCCCCTGGCGGACGTAGGCCTGGGCTGGGTGCTCCCCGCCGGGGTGGGCGTCGTTCTGGGCCTGCTGCTCTCCGGCCGAAAGAGATAACAAGCAAGCGCCGTCCCGGCCGGGACGGCGCTTGTTGTATCCAGAAGGCCACTGGCTGGGCCAGTGGCCTTCTGGACAACAAACCGGCGGCGGAGTTGTGTCCGCCGCCGGTTTAGGGTTAACCGCCGTAGCCGTCGGGGTGGGAGGAGTGCCACTTCCAGGCGGAGGCGATGATGTCCTCCACATTGGTGTACTTGGGCTGCCAGCCCAGCACCTCCATGGCCTTCCGGCTGGAGGCGATCAGTGTGGCGGGATCACCGGGGCGGCGGCCCTCCTCCCGGACGGGGATGGGGTGGCCGGTGACCCGGCGGGCGGCCTCGATGATCTCCCGGTTGGAGAAGCCCTGCCCGTTGCCCAGGTTGAAGGCGGCGGAGGTGTTGGTGCGCTTCAGGTAGTCCAGGGCCAGGAAGTGGGCGTCGATGAGATCCTCCACGTGGATGTAGTCCCGGATGCAGGTGCCGTCCTTGGTGGGGTAGTCGGTGCCGAAGAGGGAGAGCTGCTCCCGCTTGCCCTGGGCCACCTGGAGGATGAGGGGGATCAGGTGGCTCTCCGGCCGGTGATCCTCGCCGATGGAGCCGTCGTGCCAGGCTCCGGCCACGTTGAAGTAGCGCAGGGCGCAGAACTTGAGGCCGTGGGCCAGGTCGCACCACTTGAGCATCTTCTCCACGATGAGCTTGCTCTCGCCGTAGGGGTTGGTGGGGTTCTGAGGGTGGGCCTCGTCGATGGGCACATACTCCGGCTCGCCGTAGGTGGCGGCAGTGGAGGAGAACACCAGATAGGGCACCTTGTGGGCGAGCATGGTCTCGATGAGGGTCAGCCCGGCAGTGACGTTGTTACGGAAATACTGCTCGGGCACCTGCATACTCTCTCCCACCAGGGAGAAGGCGGCGAAGTGGATGACCGCCTCGATGGGCTCCCTGGAAAATACATCGTCCAGGAAGGCCCGGTCGGCTACGCTGCCCACATAGAGGCGGCCGCCCTTGAGGGCCTCCCGGTGGCCCTTGGACAGGTCGTCCACCACCACCACGTCGGCCCCCCGCTCGATCAGGGCGGCCACGCAGTGGCTGCCGATATACCCGGCGCCGCCGGTCACTAGAATTGCCATAGCAAAAACCTCGTTTCTTTTATAGTGTCTCCAGAAGGAAACGCCCGATGCTCTCCATGGCCTCGGTGGCCTTTTTCATGGGGAACATCTGGAATACATGCCAGAGATCCGTCCACACCTCCAGCCGGCAAGGCACCGCGGCCTGCACCAGCCGGTCCCGCAGGCGGATAGAGTCGGAAAGCAGCAGCTCGCTGCTTCCCGCCTGGATGAGGGTGGGGGGAAAGTCCTTCAAATCGCCGAACAGGGGGGAGAGCCGGAAGTCGGACCAGTCCTGGTCCCGGGCGTAGGCGTCCCGAACGGCGTGAATATAGTTGACCGTGAGCACCGGGTCGATGGCGGCCCGCTCCTGGTAGGACTTGCCGCTGGCGGTCATATCTGTCCACGGGGAGAGGAGAATGAGGGCCCGGGGTAGCCGCCGTCCGGCCTCTTTGAGCAGGTGGGTGAGCACCAGGGCCAGGTTTCCGCCGGCGGAGTCGCCGGCCACCACCACGTCCCGGGCGCCGTAGCCCTGGTACATCAGGTAGTCCCAGGCCTTCACGGCGTCCTCCACCCGCGGCGGGATAGGGGTGCTCCGGGGCGAGCGGTACTCGAAGGAGAGCACCTGCCAGCCGGTGACGTTGGCCAGCTTGGAGGCCAGAATACGGGAATAGCCCAGGTTGCCGCTGGTATAGCCGCCCCCGTGGCAGTAGAGGATGGCCCGGCGGCGGTCGTGGTCATGCCGTCCAGCTCAAAGGGCTCCCAGCTCATGCCCGCCATGGGGGCCACCAAACGGCCCAGCAGCTCCTGCCCCTTGCGCTGCTTCTCCAGATCCTCCACATTCATGGTCTCCGGCGTGGCGGCGGTGTGAATGGCCTTGAGGGCGCGCATGAAGGGGTCCAGGCGGCGGGTCTCGTCGGCCTGGCGCTCTTCCGGTGTGCGGCGGGCCAGCTTGATGTGGATACGGTCCTGTTCCATAGTGGAAGTCCTCCTTGTCAACTGTTCTGATTATACCACAGGGCTGCCGGAAAAGAAAGGGTGGATCGCCCGTATTCCCCTTGCCGCGGAGGATGGAACGTGGTATGATAGGCCTAGATTATGTTGACCGGAAGGGGGGCGGAGTATGCCGAGGGACAAGCGGGGCGAAAAGCCGGAGTGGTATCCCCTGGACAATGCGGGTGTGCGCTATTCCGCCCTCCAGAAGGAGAAATATTCGGCCATCTACCGCTTCTCTGCCGTGGCGGGCGGGTGGACCGGGATGCCTTGCAGCGGGCCGTGGACAAAACCATGCCACGGTTCCCGTCCTTCGGGGTGCGCATCAAGAAGGGGGCTTTCTGGTACTACTTCGAGCCAAACAGCGCCCCCGGGCCCTTTGTGAAGGAGGATATCTCCAACCCCTGCCAGCCGGTGCGCTTCCGGGAGGACAACGGCTGGCTGGTACGCTTTTACTATTATGAGAAGCGCATCTCCGTGGAGGTGTTCCACGCCGTCAGTGACGGCGGCGGGGCGCTGGTATTTTTCAAGACTCTGCTGGCGGTCTACCTGCGGGAGCTGGGGTATTCCATCCCAAACACCCACGGCATTCTGGACGTGGCGGAGGAGCCCCGGCGGGCGGAACGGGGAGGACGCCTACGGCCGCTACGCCACCGTGCGTCCCCGGCGGGAGAAGCGGGGGAAAAAGGCCGACCAGAACAACGGTACGGCAGAGCCCTTCTAGACCTTCAACGTCACCATGGGCTTCTGCTCGGTGGCCCGGCTGAAGGAAAAGGCCAGGGGCTACGGGGTGTCCATCACGGAGTACCTGACTGCCGTCCTGCTGAAGGTGATCGCCGACAAGCAGCACCGGGAGCGCCCCCGGCGGGAGAGGCCGGTGGCGCTGGCCATACCTATCAACCTGCGGGGCTGGTTTCCCTCGGAAACCCTGCGCAACTTCATTTTGACGGTGCGGCCCTCCATCGACCCCTCTCTGGGGGAGTATACCTTTGAAGAGGTGCTCTCTCAGGTGCACCACTATCTCCGGCTGAACATCAACCGCCAACAGATGCAGGCGGCCATCGCCGGGAATGTGAAATTCACCACAAACCGGCTGCTGCAGCTCGTCCCCATCGTGCTGAAGAATCCGGTCATGTCCCTGGGCTACAAGCTGGCGGGTGTACTGCCTTACTCGGGCACCTATACCAACCCAGGCCCCTTCCCCGTGCCGGAGGAGATGGCTCCGCACATACACCATATGGAGGTGATTCTGGGCCAGGCCACCACGCCCCGGCCCCACTGTGCCTCCATGAGCTATGGGGATATCATGGAGATCACCTTCGCGGGTACCCAAAAGGAGAGCGATACCGAGCGGGATTTTTTCCGCTTTCTGGTGCGGGAGGGCATTCCGGTGAAGGTGGAGAGCAACCGGACGGAATAAGCCAAAGGAGGCCCACATATGTCTTACTGTGTTCATTGCGGCGTGGAGCTGGACGCCACGGCGTCCTTCTGCCCTCTGTGCCATACGCGGGTTCTGGACCCCGGCCAACCGGTGGATACCGTCTCCCCCAAGCCCTTTCCCACCCGGCGGGGGGAGGTGGCGCCGGCGGCCAAACAGGAGGTGGCGCTGCTCATTACCGCCATGCTCGCCTCGGTGGCGGTGTGCTGCGGCGTACTCAATCTGTTTCTGCGGGCGGGCGGACAGGACCTGGTCGCTGTACGCCATCGGCGCGTCGGCCATGCTGTGGCTGTGGCTGGTTTGCTGGACGTGGCGGCGGTGGCGCTGTACGTCTACCTGATCTCCGTGGATCTCAATGGGAGAGACTGGTATCTGGGCCTGGCCGCCCCAATCATCCTGTGGGGCGGGGCGATTCTGCTTCTGTTGGGTCTGGTGCTGCGGGTCTACCGCCGGTCGGCCCTTACTACGATGACGATCCTGATCGGCAGCATCGGCGTCTTTGTGTTTGGAATGGAGTTTTTTGTGGACCGCTGGCTGCACCAGCTTTGGAGTCCGTCCTGGTCCTTGGTGGTGCTCACCATCTGCATCGGCATGGTGATTCCGCTCATCATTATTCGCCGCGTCCCCGCCCTCCGGGAGGAGGCGCGCAGAAGGTTCCATCTCTGAAAGATGTGCTTGACAGATCCACAGCGCGGAAGTTAGAATAGGAGAGAGAACGAAACACGTCGAAAAGCGGGATATCCCGCTTTTGCGCCCGGCAGGCCGGGCGCAGAAGAGCGGTGTGTGGAGGAAAGGAGAACGGCACGATGAATGAAGGTAATATCCCTGGAAAAAATGAGGCTCTGATCTCCCTGATTCTGGGTATTGTGGGCCTGGTGGTCGCCCTGTTCGTCAACGGTATTTTCGGCATGATTCTTGGTATCGCAGGCCTTGTTGTGTCCTCGCGCTCCAAGAGCATGGGCTATAACGACAGCTTGCGGACGGCCGGCTTTGTGCTCTCTGTCCTGTCGGTAGTTCTGGGCGGCATTACCCTGGTGGCCTGCATTGCCTGTACGGCTGGTTTGGGTATTCTGGGCGCCTCTCTGTACTAAGAAGGGGAAACGAAATGCGGCAGCCGGTGTGGCTGCCGCATTTTTTGGAGGAAAGATGCGATCATGCTCCCATATCTGTCTCTTTGGGCGGTTGATGCCCACCTATGGCGTGCTGGGGATGGCCGGACTGGGCTTCGGCCTGCTGGCTGCTCTGCTGCGCTGCAAGCGCTTCGGACTGTCCCGGGACGACTGCGCCTACCTGTATATTTTGGGGCGGTGGGGGCCCTGGTGGGGGCCAAGCTGCTCTACCTGCTCCCCCTCCTGCCCCGGCTGGCTGTGGAGCTGCCCCTGCTCTGGGAGGAGCCAGGGGAGTTCTATGCCCGCTATCTCTCCGGCGGCATGGTGTTTTACGGCGGCTTTTTCGGCGGTGTGGCGGCGGCCTGGGGGCGGCCAAATATTTAAGGCTCCGCCTGTCCGACTTCTTCCCGGTGCTGGTGCCCGCCCTGCCTCTGGTGCACGCCGTGGGGCGGGTAGGCTGTTTTTGCGCCGGCTGCTGCTATGGACGGGCGGCTCCGCCCCCCTGGGGCATAGCATTCACTCACGCCATTGCCGGGCCCAACGGCGTGCCCCTTCTTCCGGTGCAGCTTTGGGAGGCGGGGGCGGAGCTGGTGATTTTCGCCTTTCTGCTCTGGTATGCCGGGCGGGCCGCCGGGCCGGGGCAGATGCTCCGGGCCTATGTGTTCTGCTATGCCCCGGTGCGGTTTGTGTTGGAGTGGTTTCGGGGGGATCCGGCCCGGGGATGTACGGGCCCTTCTCCACGTCTCAGTGGCTCAGCTTGGTTGTTCTGGCCTTGGCCCTGGCGTGGCCTGTGGCGGGGCGGAAGCTCAAAAAATACGGCCGTGAAAGGGTATCCCAGCAAAAGGGCAACAGAGACAAGAGCGATTCAGCGCATTCATAAGAACCATAGGAAAGAGGAAACAGCCAGAGCTGACGCGCCAAAAAGGGCCGCTGGCTCTGGCTGTTTAAATTTCCGGTTTCATGACAGCAGGGGGACTTTTAGACAAGACTTATTTTACATTTGAACCTGGCTTTGAACCAGTAAAGAGGTATCGGCAGTCCCGGCGCTTTTTCAGATGAGCCGAAAATGGCGCAGCGCCTGTTCAATCCCTTTTTCGTCCACACTTGCCGTGACATAATCTGCGGCATGCTTTACCGCTTCCGAGGCGTTGCCCATGGCAACTCAATTCCCGCGTAAGCCAGCATGTCGAGGTCGTTTTCCGCATCGCCAAACGCCATGCATTCCAGCCGCGAGAGACCGAAGCGCGTGAGAAAGCGCCGCATGCCAGCCGCCTTTCCTCCGGCCTCGGGGATGATGTCTACGCCGCCCTCACTCCATCTCGCCAGCTTGCAGCCCGTGGGGAGCAGAGCCCTCAGAAGGGGGTCCTCTTTTCTGGAGCAAAAGGCCGTGGCCTGATAGACCGGTCGGCCGGTATAGGGGGCGACCTCCGGGATAGGGGTGGAGATTTCCGCCTGCGCCTGCCGGACGGCGTCGGTGACGCGGTTAATGTAGATGCGTTCCTCCTCCACCAGGGCGAGGGGCGGGCCATCCGCACAGAATAGGTCTGCCAGCGCCTGCACGGCTTGCGGCGGCAGCGGAGTACTGGAGAGCTGCTGTTGGCTGCTGTCCAGGCAGAGCTGACCGTTCAGGGTGATATAGCCATCAAACGCCATCTCCCCCACCGGGAGGCTCCGCAGCTCCAGAATGTGCCTGCCGGTGGACAGAAACACCAGGGTTCCACCGGCACGCAGCGCGCGAATACAAGCCCTTGTGTGCGGAGAAATCCGGCCGGTCCGGTGGGAGAGCAGGGTTCCGTCCACATCAAAAAAGATGGCTTGATCATGATGAATCCTCCTCTGCCGGGCGGCATCCAGATATTCAGTCCACCGGGGGCAGGCGCTGCTCCGCTTTGACTTCGGCCCTGTCCCGGTGGACGGTAGAGGCCGGAGCGATGGCATCCCGGCCGAATTTGTCCCGTATGCCGTCCATGGCCTTTTCCAGCTTCTCCAGCTTGTCCCGGCGGGGGGGCGGCGCCGGCGGCGAACAGATCGAGCTGCTCGCCTGCCTCGCCCTCCTCCACCAGGGCCTGGGCGGTGAGGGTGAGGGCGCGCACGGGGGCGTTCTCCCTCCAGGCGGCGCGGATGAGTTCCATAGCCGTCTCGGTCCGACAGCTCACGGGCCACATAGGTGGGGGCGCTCAGCCGTTTCTGGCGGCAGATGTCCTTGAAATTGGGGTCACGGATGGTTACCTGGAGGGTGGTGCACTTGAGGCCGTGGCCCCGCAGGCGGACAGCCACCTCGTCGGCCAGCTCAGTGACTCCGGCGTGGAGCTCCGCCCATCCCACCAGATTGCGGGGAAAGGTGAGTCCGTTGCCCACCGATTTGGGGCCGGGCTGCTCCCGGGCGGGCACCACGGGGGAATGCTCCGCCCCACTAGCGTAGTCGTGGAGGGTGCAGCCCTGCCTGCCCAGGATGGAGGCAGCGGCTTCCCGGTCGAGGCGGGCCAGATCCCCGATGGTGTGCACGCCGTAGTGCTCCAGCGCGGCGGCGGCCGACCGCCCCACAAAGAGCAGGGAGGTGATGGGCAGGGGCCAGAGCAGCTCCTGGTAGTTCTCCCGGGAGATCACCGTGGTGGCGTCCGGCTTTTTGTAGTCGCTGCCCATCTTGGCGAAGATCTTGTTGAAGGATGCCCCCACCGAGACCGTCAGGCCCAGCTCCTCCCGCAGCACCCGGCGGATCTCGTCGGCCAGGGCCTTGGCGTCTCCGCCGAAGAGGTGGAGGGAGCCGGTTATATCCAGCCAGCTCTCGTCGATGGAGAAGGGCTCCACCAGGTCGGTGTACCGCTCGTACACCGCGTTGACCCGCCTGGAGTAGTCCCGGTACTCCCAGTGGTGGGCGGGGAGGAGCACCAGCTCCGGGCACTTGCGCCGGGCCTGCCAGATGGTCTCGGCGGTCTGCACCTTGTACCGCTTGGCGGGCTCGTTCTTGGCCAGGATGATCCCGTGGCGGGAATTTGGATCGCCGCACACCGCCACCGGTCTGTCCCGGAGCTCCGGGTGGTCCAGCAGTTCCACCGAGGCGTAAAAGCTGTTCAGATCACAGTGCAGAATCACCCGGTCCATACCGTCCGCCTCCTTGCAGCTCCATTATAAAGGAAGGGACGAGAGAAGTCAAACACATGCTCTAATCCCAAGAGACCACCGGGCGGAGCGGGCGGAAAAGCGGCCCAGTTCTCCCGACCCGTCGTAGAGCAGACAGGCCGCATAGGGGCCGTCGTGGAGGTTGAGGGCCATCCGCTCCAGCCAGCGATCCACCGCCACCACATCATAGTAGTCCACCGGCGGATACCGCCGGACGGTGTTATGGTGCGCCATGGACTCACCTCCCGTCAAATTGGGCCAGCTCGGCCAGCAGCTCGGGGTGGGCGGACAGCTCTTGATCCCCATAGTAGCGCAGATAGAACACCACAGTCCCCCGGCACAGAAGGACGTCCTGTCCGAAGCCGCCCTCCTCGGTGATCAGAACTGCGTCGGTGTCCGGCACGTCCAGGGGCGCGACGGTGTACCGCTCCGGGATTTCGGCATAGAAGGTGTGCCGGGAAAAGAGATCCCGTGCAAAAGGCTCCGCTAGGGCGGGGAGGGAGAGACGGTACCAATCCAGCCGGAAACTGGTCTCGTAGTCTCCGTCCGCCATGTTCCGTTCCACCTCATACTGTTCCGGGGCCAGGACAGACCAGTCGAAGCGGACATAGTTGTCCAAGTCCACCCCCCGCCGCTCCACCGACCAGACGGAGGGGGCGGCCTCAAGCCTGGGCCGCCCCTCCAGCTCCTCCAGGGCGAAGTCGGGGGAAGGGGCGGTTCACGGTCGCAGTCTCCCCCTCCCAGCGCATGCCACGCCCGGCTGCCAGGACGGCAAAGCTGAGGGCCACCAAGATAAAGGAGCCGGCCAGACAGGCGGCGTTGATGCGGGCGGAACACCGCCAGCCGGAGCGCCGGGGTTCCTTTCCGGCCCGCAGCCGCCGCCGAAGGGCGAAGAAGGAGGAGAAGGAGCGGAAGGACATATAAATGGCGATCCACTCGGACAGGATACAGAGAAAAAGGTTGTCCCCGCTTCCGGTGACCAGGGACAGTACCGGCTCATCCCAGGCCAAAAAGGAGCCATAGGGGGAGGGCAAGAATGACCAGGGCGCAGATTAGCATGGGGTGGCGAACCACCGAACCAGCCTTGCCAGCTTGTCCAGCCCGTACCCCCGTACCACCGGGTCGGTGTGCAGCTCCGGGGCGTCTGGTTCCCAGGTTCTGAACAGGGAAAAGCCTTTGCCCATGTATCCGGTCAGCTCCCATCCCAGGGTGCGGCAGTGCTCCATACCCTCCGGGCAGTCCAGGGTACCACGGGGTTCCAGCCGGTAGCGTACCGCCGCCGGTTCCCCCCTGCCGGAAGTGAAAGAGGAAGGCGTCACTGTGGTCGTAGTGTAGGCCCCGGGCGGCCATGGACTCCAGCCAGCCCTCGATGTGATCCAGGTCCATCCCGTCAACCAGGCACAGTCTGCGCACCGTCCTCGGCTTCATAGTCCATCGCCCTCCTCTCCTCCTCCGCGTCCGCCAGACAGCTCCGCAGGCGGACAAGCTCTTCTTCGTAGCGCTCCGAGCCCGGCGTCCGTCAAGGCATAGGTGCGTTTGCGGCCCTCTACGGCGGTCTCCCGGATCAGCCCCACCTCCTCAAATTTGGCCAGGATGGTGTAGAGGGTGCCCGGCCCCAGCCGCACCCGGCTTTGGGTGACTGCGGAGATATATTCGGCGATCTCCGTGCCGCACCGCGCCTGCCGCAACAGGGCCATCAGTACATAGAACATGGACTCCGTCAGGGTCTCCAGGATTTTGCGTCCCATCGCCTCGCCTCCTGATATCGCGCTTCGATATCGTCTATGGATATTGTAATATCGAAGGACGATATTGTCAAGCATAAGGACGGCGGATACCGGGCAGGTATCCGCCGCAGACTGTCGATAAACCCTCCAACTGAAGGATTCGGAGGGAAAGATAGTGTGAAAGAAAACCGTCAGGGTTGTCTTTCACGTTCAATCAAACGACTTTTGAGCACTTTTTTGAAGTGTTCAAAAGTCCAGCAGCTTGTCGAAAGGACTTTTTCGACAAGCTGGGGCGGATACCAGAGTGGTATCCGCCGCAGGAGGGAGATCAGCCGAAAAAGCGGTTCAGATCCTCCTCCACCGTGCCGATGCCGGCGATGCCGAAGGTATCTATCAGCACCTTGGCCACGTTGGGGGAGAGAAAGGCAGGCAGGGTGGGGCCCAGGTGGATGTTTTTCACGCCCAGGTGGAGCAGGGCCAGCAGGACAATCACCGCCTTCTGCTCATACCAGGCGATGTTATAGACGATGGGCAGGTCATTGATGTCGTCCAGGCCGAAGATCTCCTGGAGCTTGATGGCGATGACAGCCAGGGAATAGGAGTCGTTGCACTGGCCGGCGTCCAGCACCCGGGGGATGCCGTTGATATCGCCCAGCTCCAGCTTATTATACTTGTACTTGGCGCATCCGGCGGTGAGGATTACCGTGTCCTGGGGCAGGGCCTTGGCGAACTCGGTGTAGTAATCGCGGCTCTTGGCCCGGCCGTCGCAGCCAGCCATGACCACGAACTTGCGGATGGCACCGCTCTTGACGGCTTCCACCACCTGGTCGGCCAGGGCCAGCACCTGGTTGTGGGCAAAGCCGCCCACCAGGGTGCCCGTTCCAGCTCAATGGGGGAGGGGCAGCGCCTGGCGTGGGCGATCAGGGCGGAAAAATCCTTGTGTCCCTGGCGGTCGGCCCCGATGTGGGGGCAGCCGGGAAAGCCCACTGCCCCGGTGGTATAGAGCCGGTTCTTGTAGCTGTCCTTCGGGGGCACCAGACAGTTGGTGGTCAGCAGGATGGGGCCGCGGAAGGCCTCGAACTCCTCCTTCTGCTGCCACCAGGCGTTGCCGTAGTTGCCCACAAAGTTGGGATACTTCTGAAAGGCGGGGGGTAGTAGTGGGCGGGCAGCATCTCGCCATGGGTGTAAACGTCCACGCCGGTCCCCACAGTCTGCTCCAGAAGCTGCTCCAGGTCGTGGAGGTCGTGGCCGGAGACCAGAATGGCGGGGTTATCCCGCACGCCCAGGTTCACCCGGGTCACCTCCGGGTGGCCGTAGGCGCTGGTGTTGGCCTCGTCCAGGGCGGCCATCACGTCCACACCGTACTTGCCGGTCTCCAGGGCGAGGGCGGTCAGCTCCTCCGCGGTGAGGGAGTCGTCCAGGGTCTTGGCCAGGGCCGCCTGGAGAAAGGCGTCCACGCCGGGGGCGGACTTGCCGTAGGCGTTGACGTGGTGATTGTAGGCGGCCATGCCCTTGAGCCCGTAGGTGATAAGCTCCCCGCAGAGAGCGGATGTCCTCGTCGGCAGTGGACAAAATGCCAACGGCCTGGGCCTTGTCGTCCCAGTCACCGGAGCCGTCCCAGCGCGCGGCGGCGGACAGCCCCGCCCCGTCCAGCCGGGAGTGCAGGGCGGCATTCCGCTCCAGAGTGGCGCGGATGCGGGCCTGAAGTGCGTCATCATCAAAGTTGGCGTTGGTGATGGTTACAAACAGGTTTTCGGTCACCAGCCGGTCGTCCTCTGGGATGATGGCCTCGCCCTGGTTCCGCAGGGCGGTCGTGAGCTGGCAGAGACCCCGGGTCACATAGACGAGCAAATCCTGGAGCGCGGCGGTGCGGGCGCTCTTGCCGCAGACGCCCGCCCGGGTGCAGCCGGTGCAGCCAGCGGTCTCCTGACACTGATAACAAAACATGTAAAGTCCTCCTTGTACGGGCGGAAGTATTGGAACTGTCCGCAAGTATAGCGGAGGCGCGGTGGAATGTATGTTGTAATTGCAACAGAAAAGGGGATTTGCTGTGGAAAGTGGCCCAACCGAACGGACAAAGGCCCAAAAGACTCTTGAGAACGGACTCCCAGTGTGTTAAAATAAAAAAAATAAACCATTTAATTTGTCTTTATTGGGGGTGGACGGGATGCCTAGGGTCGCTTATTCGGAGGAGGAACGGGAGCGTATCCGGGTGGCATTGGTTCGGGTCGGACTCGATCTGATGACAAAGCAGGGGATTCAGCATACAACCGTTGAGCAGATTTACAGAGGGGTTGGGATATCACGCACGTTTTTCTACTCCTTTTCCCGACCAAGGAGGATCTGATCGTGGAGACGCTGTACCTCCAGCAGCCCAAAATTGTGGCATATGCGCGAAAGCTGATGGCAGATCCTGCTCTGAGCTGGCGTGATGGGGTGAGGCAATTCCTCCATGCCTGCTGCTATGGCGAGAAGAATGGGATCGCGGTTCTGACCATCGAGGAGCAGCAGCTCATTTTTAAGCGCCTGTCCAAAGAGAGTTATCAGATGTTCCGCGAAAAGCAGGCCCGCCTGTTTGGAACCATACTGGAGAGTTTTGGAATCAGGGCGAATCGGGCAAATATCAGCCTGTTTACCAATCTGAGCCTCACGGTAATGGTCATACGCAGGGCGATCCCGGACACGCTTCCGCTGTTTGTGCCGGAGGCCGCCGATGAAACGGTGGAGTTTCAGATCAACGCGATCGCAGATGCCTTGGAGATATTGAAAGAGCAGGACTGATGGAATTGAAAATCCGTCCGAATATTGAAGTACGATGTCAAATTCGGGCGGATTTAGGTCTGCTATAGATAAAGATAAATTATAAATTTAATCCTTATTTGAGTGTTCTTTATATGATATATGTTTAGGAGGAGTATGCAATGGGGTTTTTTAGCAAACTGTTCAAGGGACCGGAAATTGATATGGAAAAGAGCGATGCAAATGCAAAGAAAATGCGTGCGCTGTTTCACCAAGCAGTAGGGGGCGGGGAGGATTACAGGTTGATATTTGGCTATACCGAGGATGTAAGCCGGTTCAACTATGGGTTCGTCCACGGGAGTAAAACAAAGATTGGGAATCTGCTGGTCGGTTGGAATGAGGAGAGTCAGACAATTGTAGTCGTTCCTACGGTCCCGGATCTTTCCGGCTGCGGCGAGCCGGTCTATTACCGCCGCTCCGAAATTTTGAAGGCATATCGAAATAAATATCCCACTGACGCATTCATTATCTATCCTGATAAGAAAAGCTATATTGGCATCCACGCCTATGACTGGTTGGAGGACGAAACATTGTATGTCTATGTGTCTCAGGAGAAGGAACTGGCGGCATTTACAGAATTTTTTATGAACTGCTTTGCAACGAAGTGATACACAGTTCCAGAACCCTATATATAGAAAATAATTTCACCAAAAGGGAGGCGTATACACGAACGCCTCCCTTTTTACAAAAAAAGAGACTTGCCTTATAAAAGCAAGTCTCTTGGTGGAGATAAGCGGGATCGAACCGCTGACCTCTTGAATGCCATTCAAGCGCTCTCCCGAACCATCGGGTATGCACCCCCTGATGGCTTGGGAAAGGGCTTGAATATCCCGCCCCGGCAATTGATGAGAGACAAATGCAGTATAGCATGGAAAGTATATGTTGTCAACTGGCCATATCAAACGATATGTAACCCTCGCCGTGATCGTGGCGAGGGTGAGAGCTTATTGCGCCATAGGCAGTTCATAGGTATCGCATTCGTCGATGCTGTCGATACCGTTCAGGAACTGCTCTACATTGATGTTGAATTCAATCTTGATTCTATAGTCCCGGAACACCGAAACCTTCTTGATGATGTAGCCGCAGATCATTTTCTTGACCTCCATCGGGCTTTCATCAAAAATCTTGGACCAGGACACGATCCGGTTGAACTCGGCCTTCATCTCCTCGATCTTAGAGTTTCCATCATTCAGTTCTGCGGTAAGGGTCGTGATTCGTTCACTGGTGGACAGTACCTTCTGTCGGGTATCCTCCAGCATTTCAGTCAGCACATCTTGCGGCAGGGCGCTTTTCCCTTGGATCGCCTTCAGCACCTCGGACTTGAGGGATTCATATTCCTTATTGGCCTTGGTGTTTTCGGCTCTGGCCCGCTGCAATTCCGAGCGTATCATTGCCATCTGCTTTTTGAACCGCACTTCCCACAATCATGTCGTTGGAAGCTCCCTGCATCTTGTCGAAGACCTGATGCAGCACCTCAGTGACGATCCCGTCCAGAATGTGCATTGTGTATCCAGTCTGTCCTGCGCCGGGTCTTGTTGTAGCATACATAGCGAATACGCTTTTTATGGACCGGCGTCCCATCCGCAAGGCGGGTGGTTGTCCCGTTGGTAGTGAGCACCAGCCGGCCTCCACAGTGGCCGCAGAAGATGTTCCCGGAAAGCAGGGATTGGCCTGTGGTATTCAGCGGTACTGTACGCCGCTCTTTCCGCTCATTGGTCCGCTCCAGCATCAGTTTCTGCGCCAGGTCGAATTGGTCTGGGGCGATGATCTGGAGGGCCTCAAAGGGACCGGCATAGGTTTCTCCGCTCCGAAGGATTCCCTTGTAGAGCGGGTTGTGCAGGATGCCCCCCACACTGGCGTCGTGCCAGTTTTGTCCCTTCCGGTTTTTGATCCCGTGGTCGTTGAGGAAGTTGGCAAGGCGCCATCTGCCGTAACCGGACGAAATGCAGAGGTCAAACATCATCCGGACGACTCTGGCCTCGTCCTCATCAATGACCAGCATGTACACCTCATGTTTGCGCTTGTTGAGGATGCCGCTCTTTTCCAGCCGGTACCCGTATGGTGCGTTTCCACCGCGGAACCGGCCTTCCTCTACCATCTGGCCAAGGGCCGTTTTGGTGCGCATCGAAGTTTTCTGGCTCTCTCCATCGGCCTGCCAGAAACGGATATAGTTGGTCAGGCGGTCCGTGTGGGACTCAAACCGCTGCTCTCCTTCCTGTACGCTCCAGACGCGGACGCCCTTTTTAGTAAACCACTCCACAACGAAGGGTGTTTCATCTGACTTGCGGCCCAGTCGGTCGAACATGAAGACAAGCAGAATATCGAACTTGCCCTGCTCTGCATACTTCTTGATGAGCTGCAGTTTATCACGGTCATCGGCGCTGACTTTATAACCGGATACGCCAGTTTCCTGCTCCTCGCCCACGATGACCCAGCCCATTTTCGCCGCAAAATCGTGGCAGGCTTTTCTCTGCATAGGGATGTCTGCCTGGTTGTTTTCATCGTGATCGACCTGCTTGTTGGTGGAAACTCTGTATAAACAATAAACTCTTTCAGCCATTGATATCCGTCCTCTCATGTTTTTGTGTGAGAGGGCGGACACCCAATCATTCTATTCGATTATCAAGGTTCCCGGCTTTTGCCATACCCATTATCTCACACTACGGCCAGAATAGCCAGGGGAATTGATAATCTTTTTATAAACAAATCTGCAGTAAATGGGCTGGTGTGTTGGGTTATCCTGTACTTTGCTCAAAGTTTTTGGGCCTCATCAGTCTGCCAAAAGCGAATGTAGTCAAGCATGCGTTCTGCATCAACGCCGTCTATGATCTCTCCCTCATAGACGCTCCAAACATGGATGCCCTTCTTGGTAAACCACTCTGCGATGAATGGGGTTTCGTTGAGATTGCGTCCCAGCCGGTCATACATAAAGACCAGCAGGATATCAAACTCACCCTGCTCAGCAGCCTTTCTAATGCGCTTTAACTTAACAAGGTCATCAGTGCTGACTTTATAGCCGGACACGCCGATCTCCTGCTCCTCGCCAACAATGTTCCAGCCTTTTTTCTCTGCAAAATCGTGGCAGGCGTTCTTCTGCATGAGAATGCTTTCCTGATCCTTACCTCTGTATAAGCAATAGACTCTTTCAGCCATTTTACTGACCATCCCTTCATCAAATCTTCTGAATGCAAGACCTTCAGCAAGTCGTTCTATTTCTGGAGCATTGCATAGGCGCTCAGGAGAGCCTGCTTTTTACTAATACAGCAACTTCAGGATTTTCTTTTTCTGCAAAGCAGAGAGTGACCTTAAAGCCCTGAACCGAGATATGCATTTCAGGCTTTTCTTCGTCGATTCTGAGTACCCTGTTCATAGTAATCCTCCTAAAAAATAAAGCATCGGCTATCCTAAAAAGATAGCCGATGCTTTTCAATTTCTAATTGTAACTGCTTAGTGGCGATAGTCCTTTTACAGAGTAGGTTCGATTGACTGCATACCGATTTCCTGTACTTGGACGATATCCAATGTTGGCAGAGCCTTCAGATAATTCTCTACATTCCAGTATTGGACCCCATTTTCCATCTGCGCATCTTCGCCGCGGTACAGGATATAGCGCCCCTGGATGGGGCCAAACCGCCGTTCCGTCCTCTGGCATTTATCCTCATCGACGAGGTGCCGGTATTGAAAGGGAACCTGTTTGCTGCTGTGTTTGATTTCAAAGATCTCACAGGAGTTTTCTTTCTGGTCATAGATGACCATGTCAAACTCGCCAGCCTCAAACTGCAGTTTGAAAACACGGTGATCCTTGTCGGCCGCCTTCATGGTTTCCAGCAGCACAATATCTTCCATCATCCGGCCACGGACTTCTTCAAGGATGCGGCCCGTGATCTGCGTTTTATCATATTCGCTGAGCGCCGAGAACTGCTCATCCTTCAACAAGGAATGGACAAGGGCCTGAGCCTGACAATATCGCATTCCAGGCTGTGTGAAGAGAATATGTTCCACTGGTTCGGTTCCGGGGTCCGCCGCTTCAATGGGACAATCCACAATCAACTCCAACGCGGTAAGATATTGCTTAATCTCTATGATGTGAGCAGTTGTGATACCGATGGACTGCTCCTCCTTGTTCCGGATATCCAGCAGTTCCATCAAACGCTGGGTGACCGCCTCTGTATCAATGGCATCCAGCGCCTCTGTGCGCTTTTCGGGGTCACGCTCTTTCCGCAGATTTGCGGCAGTGAGCCGCAGGTCATGGGAGAGAAAATCATCGGTCAGCACTGAGATCAGGAATCGGTGGTTCATATCCTCTATGATCCGGTTGATGGCGCTGGTCAGCTCTCCAGCTTCATACAGAGAGTACAGGTGGCGGAAATGCCCGCCCGACTCGTAGCAGGCCAGGGAGTGCTGGATGTTCTTGCAGATTGCCGTGTCGATGTATCTTCGGGTGGACTCGTCATCCCGGAAGGATGCATCCTGAGCATTCACATCTTCATCGTCAAAGGCCAACTCTCCGGCGCGTAGTGTGCCGCCATATCGGATGTACTCATCAATGCTGTCGATCCCGAGCAGACGGCTATACTCCCGATATGGGATGAAGGTCGTGTGGATGGGCTTGGCCCGGTCGTACAATTCTTCATCCATCGCCAGCCAGAAGCCCAGGGAGTCGGTACCGGACAGGACGATCTTCATTCCCATGGTGGCGAACACATCGGAAAAGAGGGCAGCCGAGTCAATAAAGTCTTCCATCAGCGTGACCTCGTCGATGAACACATATCGGAATCCCGCGTTAAACAACTTCTTGAGATCCCGGTTCATCATCGCCATATTGTCAGTCCTGCGGGCTTTGATGTATGCGATACGGCTCAAGTCCTCCTTTGTCATTCTGCCAATGGCCTGACGGAGCATGGTGTTTTTTCCAGTCTGGAGCAGGCCAAAGAGCAGACACACGCGGTCATGACTTCTGCCGTGGAGGTACATCTCCAGTTGCTCAAAGCAGTCGCGTGAGGCCAGTGCCTTTGATTTCTGCGCAACGGCAGCCAGTTCTTTGCCGATGGTTATATCGGTTTCGACACCTGATATTGATATGCTTTTCGGGCTGCTTCCACTCACTTATGCGTCACCTCCTCGCCAATCACGCCCTGATATGTTACCGCTTTCTCAATTCCATTCTTCCGCCAGAAGGAAGTCACGGATATTCCGGTGCTTGATCCCGTTCCTGCTCATGTCAAACTCGTCGAGGGATACGACATACTTGGGGAAATTGTCCTGGATGCCATCGTATGCACCGAACTCCCGTTTCACCGTATCTTCAGAGGCCAGCAGGTATGTTACCTGCACATAGAGTTTTTTCTCCTCTTTTTTTCGCATACAAAGTCAATTTCTTTTTTCTCCTGCTCTGCCTACTGTGACAACATAACCCCGTCGCAGCAGTTCCATGTAGACAATGTTTTCGAGGATCAGGTTGATGTCCTTCATGTTCCCGCCGAACACAGCCTCCCGTCCGCAATATAATACTTTTCGTTGGAGGCCAGTATCTGCTTGCCCTGCAGGTCCTGGCGCTTTACCTGATAGAAGAGATATGCGTCACAGCAGTACCGCACATAGTTCAGGATGGTTTCCGCCGCGACAGTCCGCTGCTCATTTTTGAAAAACTTAGCCAGAGAGGACGCTGAGAAAACTGTTCCGACATTTGCGGTCATATACGCAATGATGCGCTCCAGCAAATCAATATCCCGAATCTTGTTCCGTTTTACGATATCTTTGAGCTGCACAGAATTGAATAGATCTGTGAGATACTGCCGGGAGGGTTCTTCCTCATACCGGAGGTTGGCCAGATAGGGCATTCCTCCGACCAGCAGATATTTTTGAAAGCATTGCTGGATCGAATCGCTTGGTGCGATTGTGTGGTACAGTTCAGGAATTCAGTTTGCGTTGGAGCCCGTAATGTAGATATCGCAGTCCAGCGCCACTCGCAAAGAATTGACGCACTTTTCCCAGCCCTCTACTTCCTGGATCTCGTCAAAAAACAGATGGGTCCAGAAGGAGCGGCGATAGCCCATCTCATCCAGTTCTGCGATGCGGACGCCGTATTCATCGGCGGGGACATGCTTCGCGCCAATGTCCATGGCGACCTTGGCCAGATACAGATTCGTCCCAATGCCCGCCGCAGCAGTGATACCGGTCGTCTGCAGAATGTCGAGGATGATTTTCCGGGCAAATTCTGCAGGTAGCTGGTGGCGTCGATGAACACCTCATCGATGCTGTATGGGTAGATGTCCTCCGGCGCCACATGCTTGAGGTAAACACTGTAGACGCGGGTGCTCCAGTCAATATAGTGGGCCATCCGGGGTGGGGCCACGATATAGTCGAGGGCCAGGGAAGGATTTCGCCGTACCTCCGGGTCGTGAGAGGAAGCGCCGGTGAACTGCCGGCCAGGGGTATTCCGCTGCCGTTGGTTATTGACCTCCTTGACCCGTTGGATCACCTCAAACAACCTGGCCCGGCCGGAAATGCCATAAGCCTTCAGGGAAGGTGTGACCGCCAGACAGATGGTCTTTTTCAGTGCGGCTCAGGTCCGCCACCACGAGGTTGGTGTCCAGTGGATTCAGCCCACGCTCGATGCACTCCACACTTGCGTAAAACGATTTTAGATCACAGCAAATGTAGGTTCGCTCCTTCATGCTTCGGTCACCCCTTCCTCTTTATCTTCCAACACATTTTCAAAGTCATTATAGCACATTTGTTCTGGTCGTTCTATTGTGAAAAAAACACCATCTTGTACCCATTGGAAAACCAGCACAGAATGCTGTGATTCCTAAAGCGATATGCCTCCATCTTTCTGCCGCAACTGTAAAAGAGAGCCGCCAGTCTGGAAACCGGCGGCTCTCTTTTGTCAGTCATTCTTTCTCTCTGCTTGTTCCTCCAAGGCAAGGAAATGGTCGAAGTCGCTTTCAAACATGCGATCCTGCACAATCCGGTATTTTTCAAACTCGCTCTCTGCGAAGGCTTTGGCGATCTCATGCGTCACCCGGCCGGTGTCGTGGAGGATCTCATGCTCATTGAATTCCAGGAAGCGATTCAGCCGCTGTGACCAGTCCTGCATGGTCATAGGGATATGGCGGCCTGCCTGGTATTCCGCATAGTCCAGGTACATGGTCACAATGCGTTCCAGCGCCCTGGAAAGATAGTTCTTAGCAATGGACACATCATACTTCTGTATTTTTCCGTTTGGATACTGCTCCCAGGAAGTTAAGCCCATGTGAGGTTTTTCAGCGTTGGCTCGCTCCACAATCAACTCCGCCGCAGTATGACGGTGGATCGCCCAGTGGAGTTTGTTCTGTACCTCGGAAAAAAACAGGCGTGTGGTTTTGGCTGATTTATCATAATCCAGAGCCGTGGCGTAGATGTCGGTGATCTTTTGGTAGAACTTGCGTTCAGACATCCGAATCTCCCGGATCTGCTCCAGAAGGTGGTCGAAGTATTCCTTGGTAAGTACACTACCCCCGTTTTTCAACCGGTCACTGTCCATGGCCCAGCCCTGAATAGTGTAGTCCTTAACGATGGTATTGGCCCACTTGCGGAACTGGACCGCCCGGTCATTGTTGACCTTGAATCCAACCGCAATGATCATCTGCAGATTGTAGTGCTTCACCTGGCGGCTAACCTGACGGGAGCCCTCAGTTTGAACTATCCGGAAATTCCGGATAGTTGCCTCATCTGTCAGCTCACCATCCTCATAGATCTTCTGGATGTGCTCATTGATTGTCCGAACATCCACATCATAGAGGGCCGACATCATCTTCTGGGTCAGCCAGATATTCTCATCCTCATAGCGCATTTCCATGCTCTCTGTACTGTCACCGGTAGCGGCCACAAAGGTCAGGTATTCCGCTGCGCTGGATCGGATCGCCTGTTCTTGTTTATCGTTCCGCACTGCGACGCCTTCTTTCTTCTGTATCAATTCCATATTGGGCCAGCAGTTTCCGAGCTTCGGCTTCTCCCTCCGGTGTGATGAGGGCGGGATAGGTTCGCCCGGCAGCGTTGATCAGCCCTTCCTCTGAAAGTTTGTCCAGCAGGTCGTGGTCATAGCCCTTCCAGCATCGGCGGACAAGGGGATACTTTTCCAGTTCCTTCTTCTTGACCGCCCGCATTTCCGGTGTATCCCGTTCCTCCCAGGAGGTCATGTTTTTCCGGCATTAGCCTGTCCTCCAATCTTTTTTGACTTACTACCATCATATCACAGGACGGGCTGTTCGTCTATTCCACAATCATTCCGGGATATACATCGGGCCACTCCGTATGCGTCATTACTCCGCTGCTGGGAGCGCAGTGGGCGAGAACGCAGTCCGCTGTCCAGTTGACCCATTCCGAGTTCACCAGAGCCTCTTGGTATTCCTCAGTCCAGCCACGGACTGTATTATGGACTTATTACATCATCATTCCTGTACATATTTCTTCGCCTGTTTCATCTTCCGCACCCATCATTCCTATAAAAGAGGACTCCATATACTCGTCATAAGCCCGTGCGTATCTCTCGTACTTCTCACCGCCGGTTTCTTTCAGAACGGTTTCATCAAATGTCCATAAAGGGTAGGAGCAGAACCCACTTTCTTTGTAGAGCCCAGTATCTTTAGCAACCACGATTGAGCAGCTGCGGCGCAAAGGGACAGTTGTTTATATCGACATATGCACTGTTTTTCAAGCCAATAAATTCTTCAAAAGATTTTTGTAAGAATAGCGAACTGTTCTTTCTCATCTGCTCCTTGGATAGGCATATCAAGAACAATCGCAAGGCCAGGCAGTTCTTTGCCCATAAAATCATAAACCGTGTACAATTCCACCCTCGGCTCCAATATAACGGGTGTCTCAAAATAATCTTTAATTTCAAATGTCATTTTTTCCTCCTGATAACAAAATATCACCGGCCGCCGAAGTCGAAGACCTGTCCCCGCATAAGGTGCAGGACATGCTCCCGCACCGCATGGACCCGATCCGCCATTCCATTCTTTTTCTGGTAGAGTGTTCAGCAAGTCAAAATTCTCATGGTTCCCATCCACGAACAGGGGTGGTGAAGGGCTTCTTGTTCAGCCAGTCAACCAATATTGATCTTTCTGGCTTCCATCCCACAGTCCTCCAAAATAATTGACCTATTCTACCGATATCCTTCCGCCAGACCGACGCTGACCCCAAGCGCCCAGTCAATCTGTTTCATCTCGGAGGTGTCTAATGCTCCAACGCGCTCTCTGAGCCTGGACTTATCAATAGTGCGAAGTTGCTCCAAAAGGATAACGGAACCACAGCTCAATCCATTCGCTTGCCTATTCAAACAAACATGTGTAGGCAGCCGCGGTTTTCCCATCTTGCTGGTGATGGGGGCTGCGATCACTGTGGGGCTGTGGCGGTTGCCTACATTGTTCTGCAGAATGAGTACCGGACGGATACACCTTGCTCAGACCCGATGACTGGCCGCAGGTCAGCATAGTAAATGTCACCACGGCTGATTTCCTGTCTGCAATATGTTTTCACAGAATACACCTCCTCAGCATATTGGGCTTAATATCACAAAAATAGGGACCGCCTCCGCATCTCCCGCATCTGGTTGGAATGGCTGCTCATACGGCATGTTCCGGTCAGTAAACGGGTTTTGGACAGAAGCGATCCCCATAGCTTCTGATATTAAGACTTCACATTTGTGTTGTCTTCTGCTGCGCTCGTATTTGACACTACTTCCCCAAGCGCAAAGCCTGCGCCACTGGGCGCTGGCTCCGTAGGGCGACCATCTGAACCGCGGCTGGCTTCACCGCGTCATGGGACTCTCCCCCCGGCAGGATCTCTGTCGGCCGCCCTCATTGCTTGATCCCCAGGCATTTTAATAACCCTCCAATTTCAATTTTCTAAAAGTTTTTGCGCTTTCGGTCATAGAATACGCTTCGCTCCATATTCAGCTCATCCAGCAGTTCCTTTTCTGTGCTGTTAAAACGGTGGATAAATTGTTTGGTCAAGATCTCATAGTAAAGTTCACCCCGGTCAGGGTATCGTTTCAAGCGGAGAAGGGCACGGTCGATCACATCCACCAGCATCCGGTTTTCCATCACACAGCAGACCCGTTCCTCAAACTCCTGCAGATCCATATCCGGGGCGAAGCTTTGCAGATAGATAAGCCCGGTATCAGCGTCCTGAGCGCCCAGCTCCCAGGCATACTCATGCAGTTCCTCCACCCGCTCACTGAGGACCCACACCACATCCCGGTAGATTTTCAAAATCAGCTTTACCCGGTGATAGGCCAGCTGGCTGTCAAATCCAAGGGTCGCCATCTGCCTTTTACATTTCTGCACAGTGGAGCTTTCTTTTCTCATGCCATTCTCCTCCTCCCATGTTCGCTAAACTGCGAACAAAATGCATACAACAAAGCCTGTGAACATTGGTGCGGCTGCGCCCCTCTCTCAGGAGGGGGGCTTGCCGTACCAAACTTATATGAGATTGCGTGTTTCCAACCGAATACGCATGGCCTGCTTGGAGACTTGGAAGATCTGAGCCATTTCCGCAACCAACTGCTCATTGCTCCTGCCTGCACGCAAACGGTAAAAACTTCTTTTGATTTGCGGCAGGGGCATGAGGAGAGCAGTAGCCAAAGCATCCGCCTGCCATTCGACCAGACCGTGGCTTTCATCCAAAGATGTTTTTCCTTCATAGGCAGCCACATCGCCTGTGCCGGAGTACAGCTTCTGGTGCAGGACCCAGTGCCCCAATTCGTGAGCACAGGTGAACCGCAGCCTGCCGAGGAGCCTGTCCACACAAAGCCGCTCCTCCACCAGGATTGTTCCGGCCTTGACTGCAATCAAACGGTAGCGTTTTTCATCTTGGTCGTATAAAATAGCCGCTCCTTCATCAAAAATCGTTTCCCCAAGGATGCTCCCGTTTTTGCGTAGGCAATGATATTCCAGAGTTAGATCAAACTTGGTCTCTATGATAGTTTCAATGGGAACTGCCTGGGGAGGCCCGTCCAACAAAGCGGGATCATACTCTTGCAGGATCTTCCGTCCAATGGTTTCAATTGCGTCCAATCGATACTTTGGTACAGACAAGAAAATCCCCCCTTAGTTCTGGCGGTTCTGCAGCATTTCCATAAATGCTTTCCATTCCTCATCGGTAGCATCTACTTCCTTTGCCACTCTCAATGCTGCGCGGACGATGTCATGCTGGCGGATATAGTCAGGCAGATCGGCCGGAACTGTCTGCCTGGAATCTGCGGCCAGATCCAGCAGCATTTCATGCTCCTGCTTATCCAATTCCAGAAAAGAAGAGATCCGCTCTACAAACGCTCCCTCTGGCGCCGGCCGGCGTCCCTGCTCAATATCACACAGGTACCCATTGGAGATACCGAGGTGTTTCGCGGTATCCCGGAGGTTTAATTTGGCCTCTTTGCGCCGTGTGCTGATGAAAGCTCCAAAGGTCACTGGTCTCCCTCCTTCATAGAGTTTCGCTGGTTTGCGAACATCTTGTATATATTATAACTGGCACATCCGTTCGATACAAGGGCAAAAAAAAAAGAAAGCAGGGGCCAGGTGTTAAAATTCCATAACACCTGGTCCCTGTTTTAGAGAAACCTGTGGGCGATCCGCTTCATTTCTTCCACACACTCATGAGGTGCTATGATCTGAATCCCGCCCATAAATTTGAATACCCATCCGTAAGGTCAGCAGCAAACATATCAACGATCTTGTTGGTGTAGCCCGCCACATCAAAGTCTTCATCGGGGGTAAAGCCGGAGGGAAGTATCTTGATCCCCGACAGACGGTCTACTCGAAAGTGGGCCATCCGCTGGTGTTTGT
>VOFI01003297.1_pt1 | contig 32750 bp, 41 predicted proteins | sample 5384131 | NCBI WGS metagenome assembly VOFI01 (sample SAMN12384728, study PRJNA508395) | human gut metagenome | isolation source: healthy gut H | host: Homo sapiens
GCTGACCTCTTGCGTGTGAAGCAAGCGCTCTAACCAGCTGAGCTATACGCCCTTTTCAGCCGCCGCTATTGCAGCAGACAGATGGTGACCCGAACGGGAATCGAACCCGTGTTACCGCCGTGAAAGGGCGGTGTCTTAGCCGCTTGACCATCGGGCCGAGTTGCTCCTCCTGACTGGAGGAGCCTGGTAGCGGTAGTCGGATTTGAACCAACGACACTGCGGGTATGAACCGCATGCTCTAGCCAACTGAGCTATACCGCCATAAACAGTCGCCCCTGGCAGGGGGACGCAGATTATTATATAGTATGTCCCGGGGCTTGTCAAGAACATTCTGCCCAAAAAAATTCACAGAAAATCAACCGAACACCGAGATGCACTGAGACGGACAGGCAGCCGCGCACTCGCCACAGCCGACACATTTCTCCGGATCGATGGACGCGAGGAAATTTTCCACATGGATGGCGTCGTAGGCGCAGACCTTGGTGCATTTCATGCAGCCGATACACCCCGCCTTACAGGCCTTGCGGACCGCCGCGCCTTTCTCATGGCTGGAACAGCGCACCACGCCTTTTGTGGCTCCAGGGACCAGCGCGATCAGATGCTTGGGGCAGGCTTTGACACACAGGCCGCAGGCACGGCAGAGGGCCGGATCCACCCGCGCCAGGCCGTTTTTCCACATGAATGGCATCGAACTCGCAGGCATCGACACAATCGCCGTAACCCAGACAGCCGGCGCCGCAGAGCCAGTCTCCGCCATAAAACTGCGCGGCAGCCTTGCAGGAGGGCAGGCCCCGGTAGTTGAGCTTGCGGGCGGTCACATCCAGGCAGCCCCCGCAGCGCACCAGCGCGGTTTTGACCTCCACTTCGCCCGAAACACCCAGAAGCGCCCCGGTCGCCTCGGCCACTTTGGCGCCGCCGGGGGAACAAAGCCCAACCTTGGCCCCTTCGTGGACCATGGCATGGGCATACCCCTCGCAGCCGGAATAGCCGCAGGCTCCGCAGTTGGCACCGGGGAGGAGCTCCTTGAGCGCCTCCACCTTTCATCCCGCGGCACTGCCATCAGCACCGAGGCAACCGCCAGAATCAGTCCCGCGAGAAGGCCCACTCCGGCGAGGATCAGGATCGGCAGCAGGATCGTCATTCAGATTCCCTCCTTGACAGGTCTTCTCACAGTCCGAACAGCCCCTGGAAACCCAGAAAGGACACCGAGACCAGGGACGCGGCAACCAGTGTGATGGGCAGCCCCTTGAGGCTTTCGGGGATTTCCGCCGACTCCAGACGCTCCCTCACGCCGGCGAACATCACCATGGCCAGCAGGAAACCCGAGGCCCGCTCCCCAAGGCATTGACCAGAGACTGGACAAATCCAAAATGGCTGTCGATGTTCAGGATGGTCACGCCGAGTACCGCGCAGTTGGTGGTAATCAGCGGCAGATAGATCCCCCAGCGCCTTGTGCAGCGGGGGCACGGTACCGTTTGAGCACGATTTCCACGAGCTGGACCAGAGCCGCGATGATGAGGATAAAGGCCAGGGTCTGGAGATAGCCCAGATCGTTCGGCAAAAGCAGAAAGGTGTAGATCGGCCAGGTGGCGGCAGTGGCCATCAGCATGACGAAGAGCACCGCCAGCGACATACCGACGGCGGAATTCAGCTTTTTTGGACACGCCCAGAAAGGGGCAGATGCCGAGAAATTGGGGAGAGGACGAAATTGTTTACCAGCAGGCCGCCGATGAGGATGGCGAGCAGGCTTCCGTTAGGCATGGCTCTCGTCCCCCCTTCCTGTCGCCGTCCGGGTTCGCCGCGGAGGAAGCCGGCTTGCAGCCCTCCGCCCCGTGGCAGGTCCCCGTCATGGGGCAGGCGGCACAGACCTGGCCGCTCAGCTCTTCCCGGGCGGTATCTTTGTCAAACTTATGGGAGAGCTGGTTGGTCAGCCAGATCAGGATGCCGAAGACAAAGAATCCGCCGGCGGGCAGGACGAAAATGGTGATGGCGGGGAAAAGCCCTCCCTCCGGCCAGCCGAAAACAGTCCCGTTGCCGAGGAGCCTCCCGGATAAGGCCCATGCCACCAGCGCGCCGGTGAAGCCGGCCCCCATCCCCAGTCCGTCCAGGGCAGACAGCCCCCACGCTGTTGGGAGGCAAAGGCTCCGCCCGGCCGAGGATGATGCAATTGACCACGATCAGGGGCAGATAAATCCCCAGCGCCTTGTCGATGGAGGGCAGGTACGCCTTCACCAGCAGCTGGACGATGGTGGTAAATCCCGCGATGACCACGATGTAGGCGGGCAGCCGCACCTTATCGGGGATCACGCGGCGCAGGAGGGAAATGACGATGTTCGAGCAGACCAGCACGAGCTGTGGCGGCGGCCCCCATCCCCAGTCCATTCATGGCCGCGGTAGTCACAGCCAGAGTGGGGCAGGTGCCGAGGACCAGGCGGAGACCGGGTTTTCCCGGATCAGGCCCTTGGAAAATTCATTGACATACCGGTTCATGTCCTGCTTTCCGTATCGTCCATGACGAAGACGGTGCCGATGTACACCACCGGTACGATGGGGGAAATCACCCGCCGGATGACGAGATACACCCCCGCCGAGCAGCAGGGCAAATACGCAGGTTTCCCCAGACAGCCGCCCCGCATCCCCACAAAGAGCTGCAAAGGGGAGAAGGCCGACGGATCCCCGCCCTGGGACATCAGCGCCAGCGCGGGTGGCCGAGGAAATCGCGTCGGCCCCTGCCACTGCATCGGCGCCACCCAGTTGTTCATCTCCCCGGGAAAGCTGCCCATCAGGACGATCCGGCCGAGCAGGGCCGGATTGACGAAATTCTGGCCCAGCCCGCCGAACATCTGCTTGGCGACCACAATGGCCACCACGCTGCCGAGAGCCGCCTGCCAGAGAGGGATGGTGGAGGGCAGGGTTATAGGCCAGCAGCAGGCCGGTGACGACGCTGGCGACCACAATAGGAAAGGTGGAGGGGGCAGGTTATAGGCCCCCCCACCGTCTGGGGGACGTTTCATTACCGCCCGGGACAGCACCTCGGCCGCCATGGCGCAGGCAACGCAGATCAGCTCAACGAGCAGCGCCCGCCAGCCGAAAAAGCCACACCGAAGCGATCCCCGCCGGCGCCAGCGCGATGAGGACGTCGAGCATGATGGTCCGGGTATTCATCCCGCAGTGCAGGTGGGGGGAGGAGGATACGATCAGGGTATTGTCCAACGAGGATTCACCTCATTTTTTCACGGATGATGGAGCGGTGCTTTTCGCAGACGCGGCACGGACCGCATCCTTCGCCATCCGGACCACCTGGACGATGGGCCGGTGGGCCGGGCAGGAATAGGAACAGCAGCCGCACTCCATACAGGTCATAGTCCCGAGCCTTTTCATCTCATCGGTATCCCCGACCGCATAAGCCCGGGCGATGGAGGGGGGCAGCAGATGCATCGGGCAGGCGTCCACGCACCGGCCGCAGCGGATGCAGGTGGTGGCACTCTCCATCCGGGCATCGGGTTCCGCGAAGGCCAGGATGGCGTTGTTCTGCTTGAGCACCGGAAGCTGGTCGTCCATCAGGGCGAGGCCCATCATCGGCCCACCCATTAACAGCTTGTGGACCGGGGCGGACAAGCCGCCCGCAAAGGCCAGCACCTCATGAATGGGGGTACCGATGGTGACCCGGATATTTTGAGGATGGGCCACAGCCGACCCGTCCACCGTGATCCGCTTGGTCACGAGGGGCATGCCGGTTTTCAGATATCGGGCCAGCACGGCGGCGGAGGTGACGTTCATCACCACGCAGCCCACGTCGGCGGGCAGGCCCCCTGGTGGGACCTTCCGGCCGGTGCAGGCCTGGATGAGGACCTTTTCCGCCCCCTGGGGATACCGGGCCGGCAGGCCCTTGACAGCGACCTCCCGGCCGGGCGCCGACACCTTGGCAGCGATTTTGGACAGCTCCGCGATGGCGGCGGGCTTGTTCCGTTCCACGGCAATGATCACCCGGCCCGCGTCGAGAAATTCCATGACCGCCTGCACACCCGAGACGATGTCCCAGGAATTTTCCATGCATTCCCGATAATCCGCCGTGATATAGGGCTCGCACTCGGCGGCGTTGATGAGGATGGTGTCGATCGCCCCCGGGTCCCTTGGGATTCAGCTTGATATAGGTGGGAAAACCCGCGCCGCCCAGCCCCACCAGGCCGGAATTCCGCACGGCGTTCAGGAAATCCTCGTGGGTCTCGATAACGGGGGGCTTGACGCTGCTATGTACCCGCTGCTCGCCGTCGGATTCGATGACCACCGCCTTGGTGGTCCTTCCCCCCGGCAGGAGCAGCTCGGTGATGGCCTTGACGGTGCCGGAAACGCCGGAGTGGACGGGGGCGGAGAGGGGCTTGTCGCTGTCCCCCACCATCTGGCCGACCTCGACGGCGTCCCCCGGTCCGACGACCGGGTCGCACGGAACGCCCAGATGCTGGGACATGGCGAGGATGATCGTCTCGGGTGGGGGCATCACGACGGTTTCACAGTCCGCCGTGTGCTTGCGGTGGGGGGCGTGGACGCCTCCCCTGACCGGGTGGAGCCAGTTTTTCAAGGGCATAGGAGACTCACACATCCTTTCATAACTCTAAAGCTGCCGGCGCAGTTTCCCGATGGCCGGAGCAGGAGTGCAGCGTCAGCCCCGTCACCATACCGGTGGCGAGAGCCATGAGCAGCAGCCAGGGGGCATAGGCGAGCACGGCCGGGCCCGATCAGCAGCAGGGGCCATGAGCCATTGCCCCGCGTTATGGGAGCCACGGCCCCGGCGATGCCGATGCCGATATCCCCCATCTTTCCCCGGAACAGACGCAGGCAGAGCGCCATGACGAGGGTGCTGAGCAGCCCCCCCGCCGCGCTCATCAAAAAGGCGCTGCCTCCCCGCAGCAGGGCAAACACCGCCTTGACCGCCGTAATGCCGAGCGCCGCGGGCAGGGAAAGGGCGGTCAGCGCATACATGGTGACGATGTTGGAAAGCCCCAGCTTGGCCCCGGGGACCGGCAGGGCGGGCAGCAGTCCCTCTAGAAACGAGAGGGCCAGTGCCAGCGCCGCCAGCAGGCCGAGCAGGGCCACGAGGAGGACGTTCCGGCCGCATGGGGGATGGCCGGGGATTCTCTTTGGGTTTTCATGCGTCCCTCCTTATGCGGAAAGATGGGCGGCCTCAGCCGGTGACGGCGTCCACGTCTCCGGAGGAAGCGGGCCCGCGCTACCCGGACGGCAATCCCCCGCCGGCACGCAGGCCGCGCTCTGCCCGGAGGCAGACAGCCAGCCGCTGTGGACACAAATCTGGTCGGGACAGCCGCTTTCCCTGACCCTCACCCGGCCGTCCGCCACCTCGACGGTCAGGACGATGCCGTTTCTGCCGGTAAACGAAACGGTGGAAGGCCGGTCCAGGCGCAGCACGGTCTCCCCGTCCGGCGTCGTCACCACGGCGGTGCCCCCGGACGGCGAACAGGCGTCCGCCGGCGAACAGAAGCAGGGCGGCGGCGAGCACGCACGCCGCCAAGATGAGATCAGCCCGGCGGACAGCCGGGGGGCGGCGGGACCCGGCCGATGGTTTTTCCAAAAACACCCTCCCGCATTGAATCCCTATCCCGAATATGATATACTATTCCCCGTAAAATTACAAGATATTTGCGGGGATTCTTCGAGGCGCCCGCGCGGCCGCCCGGCGGACACCGTTTGGAAAGAAGGATTCGGATGGATTTTGCCTTTCACATGCCGGTGCAGGTGATAAGCGGCCCCCATTGCCTGTCCGGGGGTGGGGGCGGCTGAAACAATGGGGACGGCGCTGCCTGGTCGTCACCGGCGGCCACAGTGCCAAGGTCTCGGGCGCGCTGGACGATGCCCTTGCCATGCTGGAAAAGGCTGGGATCGAGGCGACGGTATTCCCGGGCATCGGGCCGAACCCGCTGCTGACCCAGTGCCAGGCCGCCGCCGCGGCGGCGGAAGCCTGCCGGGCGGATTTTCTCCTCGGTATCGGCGGGGGATCGGTCATGGACGCCTCCAAAGCGGCCGCCTGGCTGGCGGCCAACTCGATATCGGATGAAACCCGGCTGTTCGAAGGAAAGCTCCGCCATCCCCCTCTTCCCCTGGCGCTGGTCGGCACCACCGCCGGGACGGGCAGCGAGGTCACCGCGGTGGCGGTGCTGACCGTTGACCGGGACCGCCGCAAACGCAGCGTCACCCATCCGCATTGCTATGCCAAACTGGTATTCGCCGATCCCCGGTACACCGATTCCGTGCCCTATCCCACCACCGTGTCGGCGGCGCTCGACGCCCTCTCCCACGCGGTGGAGGGATGGTTCGCCCCGGCCTGCGGCGACGTGCCGTCCCTGTTTGCGGAAAAGGCCTTCCCCCTGCTGGCCTCCGGCCTCGCCGCCCTCGCCGCCCATCCGGGGGAGCTGCCCGGGACCGGACAGCGCGACGCCTTGTATTACGCCTCCCTCTGCGCGGGCATGGTGCTCAACGCCACCGGCACCGCCTTCCCCCATCCCTTCGGGTATATCCTCACCGAGGACTTCGGCATCCCGCACGGACAAGCCTGCGCGGTCTTCCTCCCGGCCCTGACAAGGCGGGCGGAGGCGGTATGCCCCGACCGGGCCGCCCGACTTTTTTCGCTCTGCGGCGGGCGGGAGCGGTATTATGAAACCCTCGCGGCGCTGACCGACGCCGACGTCCGGATGACGGACGAGCAGATCACGGGATACGCGGCCCGCTGGCCGGGGCTCAAAAATTTTGCGCGCACCCCCGGCGGCTTTTCCCCGGAAGAGGGGATCGCTCTTTTCCGCGAGCTGTTCGGGGCGGCGCCCAGGCCGTAGAACGGTATCATGAAAACAGAAATGAGGAATCCATAGTGTCGGTTGAAACGGTAAAAACCTATCTCAAATCCTTCGGGCGGGACGAAGACGTCCAGGAATTCCCCGTGTCCAGTGCCACGGTGGAACTGGCGGCCGCGGCCCTGTCGGTCGAGCCCGCCCGCATCGCCAAAACCCTGTCTTTCGCGGATGGGGACGGCTGCCTGCTGGTGGTGACGGCCGGGGATCAGAAGATCGACAACGCCAAATTCAAGGCAGCGTTCGGGATAAAGGCCAAAATGCTGCCGGCCGGGGACGTGCTGCGCCTGACCGGTCACGCGGTCGGCGGCGTGTGCCCCTTCGCCCTGCCCGGGGGGTTCGGGTGACGCTGGACATGTCCCTGCGGCGTTTCCCCTGGTCTATCCGGCCTGCGGCAGCGCCAATTCCGCCATCGGCCTGACCTGTGAGGAGCTGGAGGCCTATAGCCGGGATGCCGTGTGGGTGGACGTCTGCAAAGACCGCGCGCCCGCCTGAAACGGGCGGAAATCCATGGAAAACGAGAGGAAAGGCGGGAACGGCCATGCGGGTATATTATGATCTGCACATCCATTCCTGCCTCTCCCCCTGCGGCGACGCGGACATGACACCCAACAATATCGTAAACATGGCGCGGCTTGCGGGCCTTTCCGCCATCGCCCTGACCGACCACAACGCCTGCGGCAACTGTCCGGCTATCCTCGAAGCCGCGCGGGGAGCGGGCTCGCCGTCCTGCCGGGGATGGAGCTCTGCACCTCGGAGGAGGCCCATGTCGTCTGCCTCTTCCCCACTCTCGAAGCGGCGCTGGCGTTCGAGGCGCGGATACGCCCCACCCTGCCGCCGCTCAAAAACCAGCCTGAAATCTTTGGAGAACAACTTATCCTCGACGGGGAGGATACCATCACCGGGCATTCGGATGCCTTCCTGGCCGGGGCGTCGGGGATCAGCGTGGACGAGACCGCCGCGCTGGCGCGCTCCTTCGGCGGGACGGCCTTCCCGGCCCATATCGACCGGCCGTCCTACAGCGTCCCCGCCGCGCTCGGCGATATCCCGCCGGTGGGGTTTTTCGCCGCGGAGGTGACCGCCATGGGGGATCCGGAACGGATGCAGGACCGGTATCCGGCCATTCGCGGCCTGCCTCTGCTCCTCAATTCGGACGCCCATTTCCTGCACCAGATCCAAGAGGCGGGCCCGTATCTGGATCTTCCCTGCAACACCCCCGGAGCGGTCATCGCGGCCCTGAACGGTGAAAATCCCTGCGAATGGGGGGACGATGACCGGCACAAAATAACCCCTGCGCCTCCGTCTAGCCGCCGCCGCGCCTCACCGCATTATCCCCGCCGATACCCCCTTTTTACTTTTTAAAAAACCAAGCATCCGCCCGGGACACATGCCCCCGGATGGATGCTTGGCTTTTTTAGAGTTGTTCGCCGTTTGTCACATACGGCCGCGGGCGGGCTTTACCGGAGGGTCAAACGGACGAATCCACGAAATACAGGGACCCGCCCTGTTACGTCCCGGCCCGCCGTCACCCTAGATATTGACGGCAAGCACCGCCGCCCCCAGCACGGTCAGCACCCCGCCCGTCACCCGGTTTAAGAGCTTGGGCGAGGCTTTGTTGGCGAATTTGGCGGCGATCTGCGCCCACAGCAGGGTGGACAGGACACAGAACAGCAGGCTCCACAGGTCGGGGATCCCGCCGAGGGCGACATGGGAAAGCGCGCCGGTCAGGGCGGTGAAGGTCATGATGAACACGCTGGTTCCCACCGCGGTTTTCAGCTCATACCCCAGGACACTGGTGAGGATGAGGAGCATCATCATACCACCGCCCGCGCCGACAAATCCACAGACGAACCCGATCAGGGTGCCGCAGACGATGGACTGGATCAGTCGGGTTTTCGGCGGCACCGCCGACATCCGCTCCTTGGTGGTCATCACCGGCCGGACCAGGAATTTGATACCCAGCAGCAGGGTCATAAAGATCGAAAACCCGCCCATCAGGGTTCCCGGCAGCAGGCTGGACACCCAGCTCCCGACCAGGGTGAAGACCAGCACCGCCGCCATCATGACCAGGCCGTTTTTGATGTCGAGGTTTTTGTTCTTGCCATAGGTGTAGGCGGAGACCGCGCTGGCGAGGACATCGCTGGCGAGAGCGATACCCACCGCCTGATAGGCGGGAATATCCAGAAACGTGATCAGGATGGGGCTGATGACGGCCGCGGCGCTCATCCCCGCGAAACCGGTGCCGAGCCCCGCCCCGATCCCGGCGATGAAGCAGACGATGAACTTATACAGCAGCATGGACGGCGCCTTCTTTCAAATTGTGATGGATGCGGTGGAGGAAATCCGCCAGAACCCGCCGCTCCGTCCCGGTCAGCCCCGCCAGCACTTCATCGAAGAACGCGGTCTGCAGCGCCTGGCCCCGGGCAACCGGCCCCGCCGCGGAAGGCTTCAGCTCGAGATGCACGGTTTTGCGGTTGCCGTCCCGATAGACGCGGGCCAGGAGGCCTTTCTCCGCCAGGGATTCTACGGCGGCCGATACATGGGATTTGGCAAGGCCCCGCCGCCGCACAATATCCCGGGCGGTATCATAAGGGGGATTGTTGGCCAGGAACAGCAGCACATCCATCTCGGCCTGGTTCAGGCCGGTTTCACGGAGGAGCTCCGCAAACCGGCGGGTATACAGGCGCCTGAGCAGGGCGACATCGTCCAAAAAATCGGCGGGCAGCATGGCATCCTCTCCAATTGTTCTATTTTGAACTATTTTATCCCCGAATGCACCGTTTGTCAAGAAAAAGAGCGCGCAGACTCCCCCGAAAACTCTTTGCGGGCCACATCGTACCCCTAAATTAAAATAAGGTTAAGAAGTCAAAAAGCCGCCGCAGACACGGCCTGCGGCGGCTTCTCGGTCATTCATGGATAACGATAGTGGTCAGGGCCTTTTTTCTGTTCCTCTGCCGGAGGCTTCAGCTGGTTGTTCCAAGCTCCTTCAGACAGTGCAGGATAAACCAGCCGTCCGAGTAAAAAAGGTAAACTGCAAGCCGTATTGCTGCATCGTGCGCAGATGCTTCGGGGTTTCCTCCAGCACAGCCTCTATGAACGGCCTGCGCAGCGCCTCCAGTTCCTTCCAGTGCCGCTCCTTGATGCGGTCGCCGAGCGAGAGCAGTCCTTTGGTTTCCGCCCCCTCGATCCAAACGCATTGGCAGGCGGCTTTGAAGCCTTTGCCCGGGTCCTCCACCGTTTTAAAAAGCCGCGTTCGACCAGATAGGCATACTCGTCCCGGCTCAGCTCCGCCCCGTCTATTCGGCGGTTGAGCAAGGTGAAAACCCGGTCGGCTTCCAGATGGTAGGTGTTGTCCACCCGGCCAGCCGACCATTCGGAATCGATCTGCCACAGGGTAAGGCCGCCCACCTTGTTCCAGCACGGGCCGCACCAATGCCGCATACTGTCAAAATATTTCGGCAGAACGGCTTCCGGGTTCAAAACCGACGCGTAACAGAGGTTGTGCCCTCCGTCCGGCCGGAGCGTGGCGGCCTGTTCAAACGATACCGTCCTGTCCATCAGCGCTTCCCGCTGAGAGCGGCGATATAGGGGATCAAGGCCCACAAAAAGAAGTTCCTGTCCTTCGGAGGGCCCGAAAGTGGAGAAGGTGCTGCCGTGCATCCGCCCGTGATGCCGGCATCGTCCCAAATATCCGCGTCCATTAGAGCATCGTACAGCTCGTTTGCAAAAATCCGGGCGGCTTTTTTCATACATTTTCGTCATGCAGGCGGCTGAGCGCGGAATTGGTCTCGTCGAGCAGGATGTTGCAGAGATACCGGGCGCCGTGCCTCGTCAGAAAGCCGTATTCCTCCAGATATTCCGCTTCGCTTTCGACATAAACCGGGGACACCCCCAAGGCATCCGCGATTTGGCGGATCGTTTTCGGCTCTTTCCAAACCACATATGCGATGTTCTGCGACAAGGCGCTTCTGAAAAATTGCCGTTGTTGCCTTTGCTTCCCACCGAACCGTTTGTCCCGCACAGGGCAAACCGGATCGGATTGAAGCGCAGCTCGCTGGAGCTCCGCATCGTTTCCATCCCCTTTTCAGTTCTTTTTGGCTTCAAATAAATGCCACTTGACCGTACCGACCGGAATCCCCAGCTCTTCGGCTATCCGGCTTTGCTTCTATTACAATAAATTTGGACAGGAAAGTCGGGCAGCCAGTCCTATTACAATAAATTTGGACAGGAAAGTCGGGCAGCCAGTCCGGCTTTCTTTCCATCTCATGCCTAAGCTACAATAAGGGGGAGCAACTGGTTGACGATTTGCCCCTTGGGCTTAAAAGCCCGTAATCAAGACTGTCAGCCATCCCTTATTGCAGCGTTCGATTTGAGCAGGTTGAGCCTTGGAGTTCGCGTCACCCAATAGATTGAATCGGCAATGAGTAAAAGATGGATTCCGGTTGCAAATTCGTATTGGAGGAATGCACATGAACTCTGTTGGCATTGACATTTCCAAAGGCAGAAGTACAGTTGCCGTCATGCGTCCCTTTGGAGAAGTCGTCACCTCGCCCTTTGAAGTCCGTCACACCGACAGTGAACTGAGCGAACTGGCAAAGCAGCTCAAAAGCCTGGACGGTGAGACTCGCGTGGTCATGGAGGCCACAGGAAACTACCATGCGCCGGTGGCAAAGCTGCTTCACGACGCAGGACTATATGTTTCCGTCGTCAATGCAAAGCTGGTGCACGGCTACGGGAACAACGAATTACGGCGTGTCAAAACCGATAGGAAGGATGCTGTCAAACTGGCTAACTATGGCCTTGACCGCTGGCTCACTTTGCCGAAGTATATCCCAGAGGAAGATACCCGGCTGTTGCTGAAGAACTGCTACCGCCAGTACCGGCAGTATTCCAAGGTGCAGACGATTCTGAAGAACAATCTGATTTCACTGCTGGATACAGTGTTTCCAAACGTCAACCGTCTGTTTTCGAGCCCGATCCGTGGGGACGGGAGTGAAAAGTGGGTGGATTTTGTGGCTGAATTTTGGCATTGCCGCTGCGTCAGCGAGAAATCCGAAAGAGCTTTCACAAGCAAATACCTGCGTTGGTGCAGGAAGCACGGCTACAACTTCAGTGAGGAAAAGGCTTGCGCGATTTACGCTGAGGCAAGCGGGCACATTGGTGTCATGCCGAAATCTGAAACGACGAAGCTGCTCGTAGAACAGGCGGTTGCACAGCTCAGAGCGACCTCTGCCGCACTCGCAACACTTAAACAGGAAATGCAGTCGTTGGCTTCTAAACTATCGGAATATCCCGTAGTCATGGATATGTTCGGCGTAGGCCCGACTCTGGGACCGCAGCTCATAGCTGAAATTGGCGATGTGCGCCGTTTTTATTCAAGAAAGCGCTCGTGGCCTATGCTGGGCTGGATGCTCCGCCAAACGATTCCGGTGATGTGACCGGCAGGCACAAATCCATGAGCAAAATTGGTGCATCGTCTTTACGGCGGACACTGTTCCTTGTCATGAGCGTCTACTTGCAGAACGCTCCTCTGGATGAGCCGGTCTACCAGTTCATGGACAGGAAGCGCGCCGAGGGCAAGCCTTACCGCGTCTACATGATGGCTTCCGCCAACAAGTTTCTGCGGATCTATTACGCCACTGTAAAAGCCTATTTGGAGTCGTTGGAACACACCGCCTAATCTCGCCATAAAGGCATTGGCTGGCCGCCGTTTCATTTTGAGATGCAAAGCGGCTTGGTTCGGTGCGGCCTTTTTGCGCGCCGCATTACCTCGAAATTTTTACTTGACTTTTCTTAGCAGGTCATGCAAAGCTGGTGCACGGCTACGGAACAACGAATTACGGCGTGTCAAAACCGATAGGAAGGATGCTGTCAAACTGGCTAACTATGGCCTTGACCGCTGGCTCACTTTGCCGAAGTATATCCCAGAGGAAGATACCCGGCTGTTGCTGAAGAACTGCTACCGCCAGTACCGGCAGTATTCCAAGGTGCAGACGATTCTGAAGAACAATCTGATTTCACTGCTGGATACAGTGTTTCCAAACGTCAACCGTCTGTTTTCGAGCCCGATCCGTGGGGACGGGAGTGAAAAGTGGGTGGATTTTGTGGCTGAATTTTGGCATTGCCGCTGCGTCAGCGAGAAATCCGAAAGAGCTTTCACAAGCAAATACCTGCGTTGGTGCAGGAAGCACGGCTACAACTTCAGTGAGGAAAAGGCTTGCGCGATTTACGCTGAGGCAAGCGGGCACATTGGTGTCATGCCGAAATCTGAAACGACGAAGCTGCTCGTAGAACAGGCGGTTGCACAGCTCAGAGCGACCTCTGCCGCACTCGCAACACTTAAACAGGAAATGCAGTCGTTGGCTTCTAAACTATCGGAATATCCCGTAGTCATGGATATGTTCGGCGTAGGCCCGACTCTGGGACCGCAGCTCATAGCTGAAATTGGCGATGTGCGCCGTTTTTATTCCAAGAAAGCGCTCGTGGCCTATGCTGGGCTGGATGCTCCGCCAAACGATTCCGGTGATGTGACCGGCAGGCACAAATCCATGAGCAAAATTGGTGCATCGTCTTTACGGCGGACACTGTTCCTTGTCATGAGCGTCTACTTGCAGAACGCTCCTCTGGATGAGCCGGTCTACCAGTTCATGGACAGGAAGCGCGCCGAGGGCAAGCCTTACCGCGTCTACATGATGGCTTCCGCCAACAAGTTTCTGCGGATCTATTACGCCACTGTAAAAAGCCTATTTGGAGTCGTTGTAACACACCGCCTAATCTCGCCATAAAGGCATTGGCTGGCCGCCGTTTCATTTTGAGATGCAAAGCGGCTTGGTTCGGTGCGGCCTTTTTTGCGCGCCGCATTACCTCGAAATTTTTACTTGACTTTTCTTAGCAGGTCTTGTTTTCGTAATAGTAGGCGATCACGATGCGGCGCTGCAGCTTGGACAAATAGGCGATTTCACCGCGCAGTTTCTCCGTCGTTTCCCGCAGCGCGAGATCGGAAACGATGTCCGGCCCCCGGTCACAGAGGCTCCCGGCGGCTTCCTCGAGGGAAACGCCGATCCCCTGCTGCTTGTTGTCGCGGTAATAATTGCTCAGGGCATGGTGTGCGATCGTCCATACAAACGCCCGCACATCTTCGACATCCTCCCTCATCCGCAGCGCACGGAAAGCCTTGAGGAGAATGTCCTGTGTCAGATCCTCCGCGTCCTGCCGGTTTTTACACCGTTTCAAAGCAAATCCGAAAATGGGCTTCAGATAGGCGGCTGCCAGCCTGTCGGCTTCCTGTTTTTCCATCTGTTTGTCTCCTTGAAAGCGGCTTTCATCCATATAGACACCGGAACTGTAAAAAGGTTGTACGATTCTAAAAAGATGTGCGTTTTTATACGGTGTGAACGCACCCCGGCTGGTGAAAAAAATCGGAGCAAGCGAGATATAAAAGCTTGCTCCGATGCGGCCCTTGCGGTCCATTCAGACACCACCCTATTATCGGCCTTTGTATTCCTGCTTAATGATGTCGGCCATTTCTTCGGGAGTTTCCACACATCCTCCGGCGAGCCACATTTTGATAATCGCATTGATGCCGTTGCGGAAAAACGCAATATGATATTTGATATGCTTGTTCTCAAAATCTTTTTCGGCTCTGACCGTATCATAAACCATCACCTGGTGCTTTTCGTCGTACGCCAGCTTGAAATAGGTTTTATAGAAAATTTGGTTTTCCTTGATATGCCGGAACATCTTTAAGGCGCCATTTTGCTCTCTTTGCAAATCATCGAGAAATATCAAGGCGAAGTCCCGTTCTAGTTTTTCCCGAAACTTGTCTGCAAGGTCGTATATATCCATATAATTGGCGTAAAAGGTACTGCGGTTTAGCCCCGTCGTTTTGCATATATCCGATACCGTAATTTCTTTCATGTCCCTGCTCTGCAATAACTCAACGAAGGCCTTTTCAATCTTTTCAACCGAATTTCTCCGCCGTTTGTTGTTCTTTGTATTCATAACCCTCTCCATTATTCCAACACTCGTTGCCAATGTGATGATTGTTTGTTTGTATGTATATGCATTATACTGTAGTCAAAATAAAAGCACAAGTGTCGGTTTAATGGAAGGGCCGCCCATATGAAAAAAAGTGGTTTTATCGCATTGATCTTAGGGACCGTAAGCGGCGTTTTATTCGCGCTTGGCATGTGCATGGCGCTTCTCCCGGAATGGGACGCCTTCACTGAAGGCGTCCTTTTCGGCGTGTCCGGCTTGCTGCTCGGTCTGATCGCCTTTTTTGTTTGGTGTAAAATGGAGAATAAAAAGCTGCCGGAATTAAAGGGCAAAAATCTGCTGCTGATTGCCTTCGGCGTACTCGGCGTCCTGATACTCGGGAGCCGGCATGTGTTTGTGTCTTGTATGGGAGCAGATTGTTTGGGGAACGCTGATAGGACTTCTTGGAATCATCCTGTTGATTTCGTTGATTCCTTTGGTAAAAGGCATTAAATGACTATCCATCAGCTCACCGGAAACACCATTTTGAGCCTGTCGGTAAACTTTGCCTATGCTCTCGGCAGCTGCGTTGCCGGCATTGTCTCGCATTCATGGTGGTTTATGACATTGGGCGGCTATTATTGCACATTGAGTATCGCACGATTCTCCGTATTACAGGTCAAGCGCAAATCAAACGGTAATATCGCGTCAGAACTGTTTGCGAGAAAAATTACAGGAATCTTGTTTCTGTTTCTAACATTCTGCCTGATTGGCATTGTGACCCTTTCCGCTATCGACGGCCGGGGATCGGAATTTCATGAAATTGTCATGATTACCATTGCGGTTTATACCTTTGCCAAGGTAAGCATGGCAATCCTGGGACTTGCAAAATCGAAACGGATCCCATCGCCAGCCGTAAAAACCTTACGGAATATTTCGTTCGCAGATGCTTTCGTGTCCATATATTCCTTGCAGCGATCGATGTTGGTCTCCTTTCCTGGAATGGATGAAAAGAATATCCGGTTATTCAATATTTTGACGGGAACGGCCGTTTGGCTGCTGATTCTTCTGCTTGGAATCAATCTTATCGGCGGGGAGGTGGATAAATGTGGCAAAATCCAAAATGATAAAAGCCAACGAAAAAATGGCCAAAACTGTTGTTGGAAGCTATAAAAAATTGAGACCGCTGTTGTTAGCGGATACACTAAGATTGAGGACGCGTTTGTAGATGCATATTTAACCAGAGACGGCGAAACCGTAGAAGAAGCCAAGGCAAGAATGAAAAAGAAATAACGGCTCCCTATACCATTTGTAAAAGGCAGACTTTACGGAAACACAGCCGCAAAGTCTGCCTCCCTTTTTTGTGATGGCCTCCGATTCTGCTCGGCAGCCGTTGTCCTCTTTTGATTCGCCGGTTGACCGCCATGGTTAAAACCAAAAAGCCTTGATAACTCAAACTCATGTTTCGCGCATGCATTCGATATAGCCATTCAAATACTGGATTCCATCTCTATCTGTCGAAACGATTCTTGGTCTGTGATACAACCACAGACGCATTGCCATAAAAAGAAAAATCTGCGGAGCGCGAATTGCCTACCGCAGGTATGGAAGGGCAAACGGTTTAGATGCCGCTTGCGACGCGAACGCTTCGCCCGGAAAAAAGAAAGAGTCTAGACGCGAATTGCGTCCAGACTCAGTCTGGTGGAATAGAGTACTGTCCTTTACCATTTGCTGAAAAGAGGGACGGTTATCTGTTTTCGCTGACAAAGCGCGGTCAATATAGGTATTTACGATTTGGATGTCGTTCTTTTCTGCAAAGGCTTTGCACTCACGCAGTTGGCCCTCGATCGATTCTTCCCGCTGATTGTCGGAAGAATACCGGGCATAGATTACACCGGTCATTGTATCACCTCTGTGTTATAATATTGCGCTTGGGCATACCAAAGCTCATGGTATTTCCCGTTTTCGTCAGCAACAAGCTTATCATGGCTGCCTTGCTGCACGATGTGTCCGTTATCAAACACAGCGATCTCATCGCAGAACCGACAGGAGGAAAGCCGGTGACTGATATAAATGGCGGTTTTATCTCCAACTATCTTATTAAAATTTGAGTAAACCTCTGCTTCCGCAACAGGGTCAAGGGCGGCGGTCGGTTCGTCAAGAACAATAAACGGAGCATCTTTATATAATGCCCTGGCAAGGGCGATCTTCTGTGCCTCCCCCGCCTGAAATCTCCACACCGTTTTCTTCAAAGTCTTTATAAAGGCAGGTGTCAAGTCCTTCCGGCATATTCTGAAGTCTCTCTTCAAAGCCGGAATCAAACAAGCATTTCGTTACCTCCCGCTTTATCATACAGGGTTTTTGCCGCCACATTTTCACCAAGCGGATAAGAAAACAGTTTGAAATCCTGAAACACCACCGAAAAGACAGACATATATTCCTCATAGTTGTATTTCTTAATATCAATCCCGTTGAGCAATATCTCTCCTTCAGTGGGATCATACAGACGGCACAACAGCTTGATAAAGGTTGTTTTCCCGCTTCCGTTCATACCGACAACGGCAAGCCGCTCACCTACGCGAAATTTCATCGAAACATTTCGCAAGGCATATGTTTCGCTTCCCGGATATTGGAACGATACATTGCAAAACTCAATTTCATAATCTCGATCTCTCCGCTTTTCTACCGTAAGGCTGCCCTGATACATTCGATTGGGAATGTCCAGAAACTCAAAGATCAGCTTCAGAAAGGAAGCGTTATTCCGCATCCCTCCCATAATACCGATCGAAGAGCCGATACTTCCCGCAACCCGCGTAACAGCAGATATATATTGCGTAACCGCGCCGATTCCGAATGCGCCTCCCAGTGCTTTCAAACAGACAAAAATGTAAACCACTCCGGTAAATATAATCGATACAGCCGAGGATGCCGCATTATAACACCCCACCGGACCTCTTGCCAATCTTGCAAACATTCCCTTGGAGCAAAAATATTCCGGTTTTATCTTTCCCATATTTATCGCAGATCAAATCCTGTCGATAAATCCGTATATCTTCTGAAAACTCTTTTCTAAAACCCAAAAACCCGAAATATCCAAACAGGCGGTTTCCGAAATTGTGCGAATCAGAGTTCAGCGCATAATAGCTTTCCGCTTTATTGGCAAGCAGAGGCGCTATATAGGTGATTGCCAGCATCACCGCGATAATCAGCAGCACAAACAGCGGACTGTTCAGCACGGTAAATCCGCCGGCGGTATCCGGTACACGGTTTGTAAAAAGCGATACCGTCAGAGCAACGCCTCCAAGCAAGGTAAATAATCCGGAAAGGATCCCTTCAATATGACCGTACACCTGATTGAGTCCCCATCCGCCGCTGTTATGGTTTTGCTCGATCGTATGATACAGCTCATGTGTCTTGGGATTATCCACATCCGGATAGTCCATGCTCATCATTTTTTCGGAAAATATCTGCTGTATCTTATAATACAGCCTAGCGCATGCAACATCACGCCACTTGTGCAAAAAAGCCGCCGCAAGAGAGATGAACGCCGCCGACAACAGTATAATCAGAACAAGTCTTGTCAGTACAGACGGATTTCGACCTTGGGTCAATTCCGTGATCAGCAAAGCGGAAAGATAAATTCCTATATAAGGAGTCAGTGCGTCCCCATGCGACACAAACAAGCCTGGATATAATCATATGAGGACATCGTTTATAAATAAGCGCGAAAGCCCGCCGGTTCAGCTTCCATGCTTCACGCCATTTCAGCAGTTTCTTGTCCTTTTTCACAGACATCCCCTCTCTGTAATATTTGCTCTGAATTTCAAACAGCCGAGCGTATTCACCGGATAACTTCAGCAATTCCTCGTGTGTACCTTCTTCTGCAATTTTATGATTGCCAATCAGCAAAATCCGGTCACAAAATCGGGTAGAAGCCAGACGGTGGGAAATATAGACAGAAGTGCAACCTTTGGTCATTTCATTGTATTTGCTGTATATATCCGCTTCTGCAATCGGGTCAAGGGCTGCGGTCGGCTCATCCAGAATAATAAACGGCGCTTTTTTATAAAGGGCACGAGAGCAAGCATGAGCTTCTGTGTCTCTCCGCCGGACAGTTCCGCTCCGTCTTCGTAAACAGATCGGTTTAATTTGGTCTGATAACCATCTTTTAACGAATTAATTTTAGAGGTCAGTCCCGCTTTTTCCGCACAATCTTTTATCCGCTCCATATCGTAATTTTCCTCTGTCTGCGCCACATTGGCGGCTATCGTTCCTGCAAGCAGTGAAAAATTTTGAAATACCGCCGAAAACATCGCATAGTAGTCCTGCCGGTTAAACTCCCGGATGTCCTTGCTGTCAAGCAAAACCTTCCCATGTGTCGGGTCAAAAAATCCACAGATCAGCTTCACAAGCGTTGTTTTTCCTGCGCCGTTAAGTCCGACAACCGCGACCTTCTCTCCGGGGTGAATGGTTAGGTTAATATCCTCCAGTGTATAAGCATCTGCTCCCGGGTATTTGAAAAACACATTTTCAAGCTTGATTTCGTGCTGAGCACCGGTAGCATCCGAAAGCTTTTCACCATCTTGGAACCGGAAAGGCTCCTTATATTCCAGAAATTCTCTTATTGTAGAAATATCAAGACTTTGCCGGTACAAGGTTGTCATGCTTCCTAAAAAATTCCGGTTACCCATGCCGTAAAGCCGCCCACCGCGGAAAAGTAAAGGAGAAAGGCGGAAACGCTTAAATCTCCTGACAGTACCAGATAAATCAAGACATAATAGGCAAGTCCATTTCGCAGAAGGGTAAGCACTAAATCCAATATACTTCCCCATATGTATACATTATGTGCACGACGGTGAAAGGCGGTATATGCTGTCATTGCCTTATCGGTGATTTCCTGCATCCACGGCTTCATCCCGAAAATCCGGATATCTTTTGCGGCGGTATAATTTGGGGGTTGCCGGATTTGGTACCAGAGCTTTCTGGAAATCTCCCCCCTCCTCCTCCCGATGCCGATACCCGTAACCGGTCAGCTTTTTGTTTACAAAATAGCCGATTAAGGAAGTCAGCAGTATCACAAGCATCAGCCATATATCCGCTGATACCAGCAAAAACAAATAAATAACAAATCCAACGCAGTTTTGCGCCAGTGATGTAAGCGTTTCCCAAATGGCTTCCGTCGCTTCCCGATTGTTACTTGTGGCTTGTTGGCATTTTGCGCCCAGTTTAATAAACTTTTCGTCCGCCAGGTTGGAGTGGGATGTGGTACAGGCCTTTTTATTAATAGTGGAAATTAGCGCCAAACGAACGGTTACTCTTCCATATAAGGTATTGGAATTCACATAGGAAGTGGCTGCAAAGCAAAACATAATCAGTATGACAAACACCAACACCGTTGTCAGCAATTCTGTCATCGAAGCCCGCCGTTCTACAACCGACAAGACAGATGGGGAGACATAAAGATTCACTAAATTGCTCATCACGGCAAGAAAAACCTGTAACAAGCATAAAAGCAAAACCTTTTTCTCTTTTTTCTCGCCATGCCAGCAAAATCATATAGGCAGAGCACTGCCACATATTATACTTCGGCTTTGCACTTTTCTCGTTTTCCTTTTCTTTTTTCAAGATTCCCACCCCTTTCTGCTTCTCAGTCTATCACAACAAGCCTCTGAATGTTATGCTCGGGGGATGAATCGTTGATTTTTGGGGACGAACTGCATTATTTTTGCGGAATCAGTATTTCTGTTGTAAATGCGCCGTCCTCGCTGTTTCGGTTGATATACCCGTCCAAGCGTTCAATAATGGTATCCATTCGAATCAAGCCAAAACCATGGCCTTCGCCTTTGGTGGTTTGAAATCTTCCGTTTTGCTTCTTTTTTTTCTTTTTTGAAGCGGTGAAGTTGGTAAAGGAGATATAAAGCTGGGTGTTCTTCATATCCATATAAATCCGAATCAGCCGCTTGTCTTCGGGAAGCGCCAAGCTGGCCTCAATGGCGTTATCGAACAGATTGCCGATAATGACGCATAAATCAAGTTCGGAGGTTTTTAAAGCAAGAGGAATAAAACATCTACTTTCACGGGAACATTTTTGATTTTGCAAGAGAGATTTTGCTGTTTAAAATAGCGTCTGCCATCGGATTTCCGGTTTTAATGACAGTGTCCACCGTAGCCAGATCCATTTCCAATTCATCCAGGTATTTTTTAACAGCCACCATGTCTCCGCTTGCGGCATGTGCTTTCATTACCTGAATATGGTTTCGATAATCATGGCGCCAGCCGCGGATCTGTTTATACATATTTCCCACTTCCACATAATGGGTTTCGATTAGTTCCCGTTGATAAGCGGCGATTCGTTTGTCAATCTGTTTGGAAAAAAGTTTCATGTCAGCCTCCGTTATGTATGTGCAATAAACGCTTTGTTTAAAGGTTCATATTGCCCTCGGGGCAGGGGGGAATGATCGACCCGTCAGATAGAAAAACATCAGTTTTAGTGATTTTATCGATGCAGGAAAGGTTGACGATAAAGGAACGACCCATTCTGTAAAAAACGTTCGTCCAATTTGCGCTCGAATTCTCCGAGTGTTTTTTTAACGGTATAATCTTTTTTAGAGTGTACTGTTACATAATTCTGTTGAACCTCAAGGTATTTGATCTCATAAATCGGAATACGTATCATTTCTCCGGACAAGGAAAGATAAAGAGATTTTTCATTTTTCCTTATTTTTAAAACTGCACGGTTAAGGACCTTAAATAATTTGGTTTCTGATAAAGGTTTTACGAGATAATGCAGAGCAGACACCTCATAGCCTTCCGCAATATAATCCGTGTATCCTGTAATAAAGATAATCTGCACCGCATCATTCTCTTTGCGAATCCTTTTGGCAAGCTCCACACCGTTCATAGAGGGCATCTCAATGTCCAGCAGTAAAATATCAAAGGCTTTCTGCTCTGCATACCGGGACAAAAAGCTTTCCGCAGAGGGAAACGTTTCAATATCAACCATTATATTCTCCTTTTCTGCCCACTGATTGACCGCAGAGGAGATATATTTGACATCTTCTTCCATGTCGTCACAGACTGCAATTTTATATCTCATTTCATTCCTCCGCCTTGCCGCTGTTAACCCATTCGTCGATCTCGGAGACCTTGAACTTCCACTTCTTCCCGACCTTATGCGCTGGCATTTCTTTTGTTGCTATCCAGCGCAGAGCCGTATCTCTGCTGATGCCGAGATATTTCATAATCTCCGGCATAGAGTAATAGCGGTCTTCTATTTCAGCCATAAATGCACCTCAATTTCGTTTTTTACAGTATAACACAAATCGGCTGATTATTAAAGTTATTGTCTGATATTGTACGGTTTCATTTTTAAATATAGTATAAATTTTAAGGCCTTGGAAAAACGTTTGTTCTCCAGTATAATGACAATCCAACCAAATAAAATCTATGAAAGTCTTATGAAATAGCCCGAATGATGCGGGAGTGTGACATAAGACTTCTTTTTTTCCTCTGTCAGTATGTACCTTGACAAACACATTAAAAAAACAAATCCCTGCGTGGAAACTGTCAAGGCATACCCATACAGTTTTCACGCAGGGATTTTTGCATATCAGTTGAAAAGAGCTGACGATAAATATGGATGCGGCGCTAATCCTAAAATGCTATCCCTACGGGATAGGCAAGCATAGTGTTTGTATAGACGCCGCCACAGCTGCCGTCCTACAAACAGTTTGTCGGGGTGAACCCCGAACCCCATACCTTTTTCTTTACGAAAAGAAAAGGTACGCTAAAAAGAAACAAAATTAACACAAGTAAGATGTCAAACATCTTGCAGAAAGAGAGGACAAAACTAAATCTAACAACAAAACAAAAATGATTGCCATGCGTTTTTATGAGAGCTTGAAAGGATAGTTACTTGTTCTACAATTCTTCTGATAAATGTGTCATCAAATTCCGTTAACTCAACGATATCGATGTCGATTGCCCTTAGAATATCATCAAGTTGCTTTTGACGCTTTGCATCGGTTGTTGCATCTTCTTCTTGGCTTGTTTTAGTTGCTCTGCCAACCGAGCCTTTTCCTCAGTCATCTCCTTGAACTTTTTTTCAAATAGTTCTGTTTGGGAACTTTGGGCTGCCAAAGTTAAAAGATTCGCCATTCCGTGATCAATGTCTTGCATTCTTTGACGGATCACTTCTGGATTATTTTTGGCATCTTCAAATAAAATGATTTTTTTTCTGTGCTTCACGAACCGCTTCTGCTATTTCTTCTTTGTTGTGGAATACTGACTGAATGCAGTTCAGAATTGCTTGGTGTAAAATGGGTTCCTTTAAACTTGGGGAATGTTTGCAATACTTGGTGCCAAATTCAAGTCGGTTTACGCATCGCCATACATCTTCCTTTGTTCCGTCCCGTTTGATCCACATGGTTCACAAACGGTTCTTTCTGATAGTGCGTATTTGCTGGTATATTTTCCTCGACCAGACTTTGTCCTCCGGCAAGAAACCTTTCTTTTGCTACTGCGCCTTGCAATCTCTAACTGGACTTCCTGAAAAATATCTCTTGGGATAATAGCTGGGTGATTGTCAGTAATGTAATACTGTTTGACCTCACCTCTGTTTTTCTTCACCTTCTTTTCGAGGAAATCTGCAGTATAGGTTTTTGCAGCAGCACATCTCCAGCGTATTTTTCATTTTGCAGCATATTTCGAATGGTAGTTTTTGACCATGTTGGCTTTCCTGTTGGCGATGGAATGTGGTCAGCTTCCAGAGATTTTGCAATTTGTTCCGGGGTATCTCCACTGAGAAATGCGAAAAAAATCCGTGAAACAATGGCAGCTTGTTCAGGATCAATTTCAGGCTCTCCATTTTCTCCCGGTCGATAGCCTAAAAAGTTTTTGTACCTGAAGGCAAAATGGCCTTCCTTATACTGCCTGCGTTTTCCCATGGTAACATTTTGACTGATGGACTCGCTCTCTGCTTGAGCGAAGGCGCTAAACCATGTCAAATAAATTTCGCTGCTGACATCACTTGTATTGAGTCCTTCTTTTTCAAATTCTATGGTTACATTCAAGCTTTTCAGCAGCCGTATGTATTTGATAGAATCCAACGTGTTTCGAGAAAACCGGCTAAGTGATTTAGTGAATATTAAGTCAATTTTATGTCTTTGGCAATGCTCGATCATTTTCATAAACTCTGGACGAATGGTGTCCTTAGTTCCGCTAATTCCACGATCCGCAAAAATTCCGGCAAATTCCCATTCCGGATTGCTCTGAATAAGATCTGTGTAATATGCAACCTGATTTTCAAAGCTACTCTCTTGTTCTTCCTGCTCTGTACTAACTCGGCAGTAGGCGGCTACTCGTAGCTTTTTCCTTTTGGCCTGTCCTTGAATAAAGGGATTTTCGGGAATTTCCCTAATCACTTTAGTCTTTTTTTCTTTGACATTATGGTTTCTCCTTTCCTTACTTAAATAATTGCCCCATTTTTGAGTTGTATTGTAACAGCACCTGCTGGTGTTATCAAAATTTTACAAATAAATTTCCGTAGTATTTGAGATTGAAAGTGTTCCATCGGCTGCAGTTTTTTCAGTTCTGCTATCAAACATTCCGTTTCTTCTGAATCACCATTGGCATGACAGGCTTTGTATTTTTCCTGTGCGCATTGTTTGATGATTTCCAATAATCTTTTTGAATTGGACTTGGGATTACCAAGTTCTCGATAAATCTCGTTTTCTAACCTAACGGCTTGAACTGACAGGCAATTGGCATTCTTTTTAAAATTCATAACTTTCTGTGGATCTTCAATTGCCCTATTGATTGCGGATAAAACACTTGACATCAGCTCTCTGTCGGGCAAATACCTTGTTTCCGTATTGCAGGAAGGGCATTTCCAGATGATATATACATTATTCCGATGATTGATTCGGACAAGCTTCTGTCCGCAGGTCTGGCAGCAGATGAGATCTCGTATTCCTCGCAAGGCTGGATTCAGACTTCCACCATAAATTTGAGCTCTGTCTTTTCTTAGTCTTTGAACCAGTAGAAATAAATCATAGGGTAATATTGCAGGAAATTCTTCTGAAATATATTTTTCGCAGTCTAATATTCTGGCGATCATCGCCTTATTCCAAACCGCATTTTCTCGGTACTTTAAACCAGATTGCTGCATTTGTTTGGCAAGCGTCTGCAGCGATGCGCCGTTTCGATAATTTTCAAAAATTGACTGCACAGCAGAAGATTCCAGTATGTCCGGTATAATATTTCCTTCATTCATCTGATATCCAAAAGGCAAGTATCTTTTTTTCTTCATGATTAACCTCCGCTTATCCTTTCTTCTTCCAACTCCAATCCATTGACAAGCTGAAATCTCAATGTTTCATGTGTCACCGTAATACGGCTCACTATATTTCGGAACACTGATGCGCTAAAAACCGGCATCGGGGAGTCTAATATCGTTAAAATCAGGCGGGTGTTATCAATAAAATCCGCATACTCGTTTAAATTACGATATTGTTTAAGTTCGGCTTTTAAATTGGATATCTTTTGGCCTAATTCATTGGATTGAGCTATAAAAAAAGCAGAATCAATGCACTCTTTTGCCCGCAAGCGGTGTAGAGTGTGATTCTGCTCTAATAATCCAGCAATCTGTCTATTTAATTCCATGGCATCAGGATGGGCCATAAAATCCTTATCTTTTAGTTCTTCAAGCTGGCGGAGATAGCTTCCAAGGATTTCTTGACGATTTTCAGCCAGCTTTTTATATAAAGTAAGGAAATACCGTTGTATTTCAGTTTCATTTAGGCTCTCCATACTGCACAGATGTTTCCCTTTAAAATGCTTGCGACAGGTCCACAAAACACGTTGGTTTTTCGCAATTCGTCTACAGAAATTTGTCCCGCACTCATCACAGACGATTAAACTTGTAAAAGGATACTGTCCATTATTTTGATGTCCATGTCGCTCTGATTTCCGCTTTAATAATTCTTGTGCTTTTCGGAATACCTCTCTGCTGATAATTGGATCGTGGGTATCTTCGGCGTAATACTGCTTTTTCTGTCCACGATTTATCTTTTTTTGAAAAGGCAGAGTATCTGTTGTATATCGTTTTTGAAACAGTTCATCGCCTATGTATCGTTCGTTTGTAAGGATATAGAGAATACCTGTATAACTCCAAATGGGTTCTCCATTTAACTTTGGAATATGTTCTTTTTGCAGTTCTGCAGCGATTTCCTGTATTCCCATTCCAGAGAGGAAGTCGCCAAATATTCTTTGAACAATTTTAGCTTCTTCCTGTTGTACGATGAGTATCCCTTTCTCATCCAGATAATATCCGTAAGGCGCTTGTGACAATCGAAATGTTCCATTTTTCATTCGCATGACTGCGCCTTTTCGCATATTCTTCGATATGGAAATGGATTCTTCCTGCGCAAATGCACTCATCATGCTTAGAAACATTTCATTGCTCATGCTTGCGGTATTGATATGTTCTTTTTCAAAATAAACCGTAACTCCCAGCTGGCGAAGCTCTCTCACAGCTTCAATGCAGTCCTGAGCGTTACGTGCAAATCTGGAAACCGATTTGACCAGAATTCGATCAATTTTTCCTTGTCGGCAATCACGCATAAGACGGAGAAACTCATCGCGCTTTAGCGCACTTGTTCCTGTTATTCCTTGATCCGCATATATGTCAACAAAGGTCCAGCCCTCATGTGCTTGAATGTACTTTGTATAATAGTTGACCTGCGAAGCAAAGGAATTGCGTTGATCAGTGGAATCACTGCTAACACGGGCATAGGCACATACTCGAAGCTTTTCGGCTGGTGCAAAAATTATTGGTTCAATCACTGAATTTCCGGCATTCCTATGCCCCCTTTCCTGCAGTAGTGTCGTGTGACAGTAACGTCGGTCACCTTTGGCGGACAACACTACCACAAGAAATAGAATAAAGCTATCACGATAACCACTAAATATAGTATTCTAAAACGCCGTACTTTTCGGCAATAGCAACATTGGCTTTCTCACAGTTTTCTTTGGTGATAAGTCCTTTCAAAAAAAGTTTTTTTAAAGCGGAGAAGGCCATATAATACTTAATTTCGTTAATGAGGAGAGTGGAAGGTTCTTGGGGATTGTATGTAGTGTTCATGATATACCCCCTTTACCACGGCAGAGAGAGACTCTTTCGAGCTGCTCTTTGAAAAAAGCGGTTTTCCAGCCCTTTTAGATAGAGTTCATACCGAAGATCGCTGTCAGTGGTGATCAGTACCGTATCGTGGTCCTGCAAAAATTCCAGTATTTGAATCAGGATGGCGGGATCGTGGCTCAGGCGGGTTAAATCCCGAACAAGCACAGCACGGACATGGCCGTCTTTCACAGAGCGCATCATTTGTTGTAATCCCATCCGAGCCATGCTTCTGCCAGTCCCCATATCCTGTGAAGTGCCTACAACCGTGTAACTGCGGCGCTGGGCTTCCTCCAACAACTCGTGCATCTGCTGCATGAGAGCCAATATTTTCTTATCGCTGCTTCGGCTGTATAACCACATAGGACGGTCTATATAAGGATATTTCTTTTCTGGTTCCGTTTTCTCATTCATATGTATCAATCTCCTTATTGGTAAAAATGCAATGCAACTGCTCTCATCTGTCCCAGCCTTTTTTCATGTGTTGTTGCTGCTGTTTCAGAAGGTTTTCATACTCGGCATATCCCTTATCATCCAGTTCTTTCAGGCGTTCTGGATGAAAGTGATATTCTGGATAAACTACAAATCCGCTTTGCTCATTTCGGCCTGTGGGAGAACCCAGCCCGTTTTTCTCTATCCACGAAAGAATGTCATTTCCAAAATTGTTGACGTCAATAAAAGCACAGTCCTTTGCAATGGATTTTCCCAAATTTACGCTCAGATCTCCCCATGGCTGCGGATCGCCTTGACTCCAATCCACTAACAGCAGAGCCAAATTTCCGCCGCTGTAATAAGAGCGTACTTGGAGTTCCAAGGATGTTTTTTCTCCCATCCAAGACATTTCCAAAAGAGCCTTTCCGCTGAGAATATCCTGATATTTCTTATCGCTGTATCCTTCCCAGCGCAAATAGTTCCAGTCCGGCTTGGGACATTTTTCGGCAAGAGCTATTTCTTTGGGGACGGTTTTTAATTCCGGGACAGGAATGTCACCCATCTGAACCTTGGCATAAATGGGAAGAAGCTTTTGCGATAAATATGCTTGATCAGGGCAAGTGTCAATAAGTCCCATTCTTGCAGTTAAAAAAGATCGGTCGTCCACAGTTCCAATGGCAGACATTTGTGCCCACTGGTGCTGCATTAAAAATGCTGTGATATTTTCGGGAGTCGCTTCAAAAAAGACAGCATCGTTTGGACTTTCCATATTGCTGGAAAGTCCCTGTAAATATTTTTGATTCATAGGTGGTTCTCCTTTACGGCATAAAATAATCCGGGCTTTTCTTTGTCCGGATGAAATCTTCTACATCTTCGATTTTTCTGGTCATATGAAGTGGAGGCAGGGTTTCCAGCACAGCTCGGTGATATCGTTCTCCGGGTGCTGCACGATAGTCCAGAATGCTCACCACACAGGTATCCGTTTCAGTACGGATAGCCCGTCCGAACCCTTGCCGGAATTTTACCTGCATATCCGGGATAATGACTTCTCGGATATAGTCCTGCAGGGTGGGATACTGCTCCCGTTCCGCTTCGCTGATAGGATCAGGAACAGGAAAAGGCAGGCGTACAATGATGAGCGACGATACCATATCGCCGGGAAAATCCACACCTTCCCAGCAGGACCCCGCCGCGAACAGCACCGCGTTGGAAGCCTGCTTGAACTGGTGGATGATGTCCTGGGAATGCCGCCATACCACCATTAACGGAAAGGACAGCTGCTTTTTTAGCTGGTTATAAACAGCGCCCATCAGGGAGTAGGAAGTAAAGAGCACCAGAGTGTGGCCATGAGTGGCTTCCACCAACCGGCAGATCTGCTCTGCCAGACACTTAGCTTCTCTTTTCGCTGCCCATCTGCGCTTTTGGCATATCATCGGGAATGTAGAGGAGACAGTTTTCTTTATAATTGAAGGGAGAAACCGCAATATAATCATCCAGCCGCTTGTTTGCGGACAAACCCATGAGCTGGCGGGTTCTGTCAAAACTGCCCCCGGCCATAAGGGTACCGGAGGTCAGAATCGCTGGCGTTTCCTTCGACCACAGTGCATGGCGAAGCTGTTCCGGCATTTCCCGGGTGGCGGCGCACAGGCTGGGGCTTCCATCCCTGTCATACTGAATATAAAGAATATATTTCCGGTCGCCGGTAAAAACAAGTTGAGGGTTTGCTCTGTTGTTCCCAGCCGGTAAAGTAGCCACGGTGGAAGGCGAGGTGCAAGCTGTTTTTGGATCTGCCGAAGAAGGGAGAGACAATCCCGAAGGGCAGCTTCCCGATCCGGCGTTAAGACAAAGGCGGTACGCTGTGCTTCTTCTAGCAGTTCGCCCCGGCAGATAGCACCCATAAGGGCAGTAAACTTTTCTTTCAGCCGCTGGGCTGCGAGAACATATTTTTCTTTTGCCAGCAGAGTGCAGAGCTCACTGAAATCTTCTGCCGACAGGCTTCTCCCATACATCTGCTGAGCTGCGTCCGGCAGCTTGTGAGCTTCATCGATTACCAAAGCCCGATAGTCATTCAGAAGAGGACGAAGTTCCTGCAAACGATGGGCAGCGTCTGCCAATAAGTAATTATGATTGCAGATCTGGACGAAAATCTCCGCACTTCTGGCTTCCTTCAGGTATTGATGATACCGGCAGGCGCTTCGCAAAGGGCAAGTTTTCTCGCAAACTTTGGGGACGCACACCTGCCGCCGGTCAAATCCACTGAGGCCGGTTACGGAGTCCAAATCATAATAAGTGCGAAGGGAAAGCAATGCTTTGAGCTGTTCCGCATTCTTTTTCTTATCTTTGACCGCTTCCAATCTTTGAGAAAGCCGGGCGTCACAGACAAAACGCTCTTTTCCTTTTCTTACGATTGCTCGGATGGGTTTGGAAATAACACGATTCTCCAGAAAAATCCGGGATAAAAAGGGAATGTATTCTCCGATGATAGCGTCCTGTAAAGCAACGCTGGAGGTAGAAATCACCACCGGCTGGGAACCGGCAGGCCCATGCGGGGCAAACTTTTTCAGTAAAATGCAGGCGGTCAGGTAAGCATAAGTTTTGCCGATCCCAACGCCTGCGTCGCACAGAGCGATATTGTTTTTGAGCAGGGTATCCAGCATGGCGTGACAGAGGGTGATTTGTTCTTCCCGAACCGCCAAACCATTTTGAGGCAAAAGAATTCTGAAAATCTTTTCAATCTCTCCGTGGGCCTGCTCTTTCAAAGTAGGCTTATTCATTTCGGCACATTCTCCTTTGAGCAGTTTGCTCGTATGTGTTGGCGGCAAACTAATGCGGCGCAGAAAACCTGCGCCGCACGGATTCGCCGTCAACGGCAATCTGAATAAAATTAAAAGGTTTGATTTTGATGTGCCGTATTTGCTGCTCGCCCCCCGGCAACCTTGGGAACCATACGGGCAGGCTTGCAGTTTACAAACCGTTCACTGGCTCCCCAAAGGTCTTGCTGATTACAACCCAAGGTCGACCAACCCATCTGACGTGTGGGCAAACGATAATGCGTATCATAATACCCCGCCCAAGGTCGTGGCGAAAAGGGAAACTACTCCCTCTTTCCGGTCAAAATGCATCGCTCAAAACCAACAACACAAACCACCGTCCCACGAATAAATGGGAGGCGGTTTGTATGCGGCTCGTCATGGCGCTTTTTCCTGCGTCGCTCACTTAGGCGGGAATGTACCCGCATGGCTGGTATTCACTTTTCAAGCTACAAGGCGAACGTTTCTTTTTCCCCGTTCGCCCCATAGCCCATGAAAAGAGGCGGAATATAACGCAGGTCATAAATATTTTTTTATTTTTTTTCGTAGGCGGTAAATTCGCATATTGACAGCGTACTCATCCATTCCAAAAGCAGACGCTATTTCTTTGCTGCTATATCCGTCCATCTTCATGAAGAGAATTTCGAGGGTGAGCTTGTCCATATTATGTAACAAAGAAAAAAGCTCCATGTCCTCGATACTATCCAGCAAGGATTCGGTATCCTCAACGGGCAGTTCCAGATCCTGTGCTGAAACCCAATCCACATAGGGAGACCATTCCACCTGTCGCTGCAGGTACTGGCGTTCCTTATTAAACTGAGCCCAATCGTATGTATGCAGGCGCTGGATGGTTTCCTCATCCACGCCGAGTTCTCTGAGTTTCTTTTCTTCTGCTTCTTTCCAGCGGAGCCATTCTTTTTCCGCTTTGGCTTTGTTGTAAGCCATCGTTATTTCCTCCGATCAATCTGAAATTTTTTGAAAATTCAGATTGTCGGGGAGGCGACCTGCCGCTATGGGCTCTCAGCCAGAACCTACTCAATGGAAAATAAAAAAAGCGCAATTGTCCGTAGACAAAAGCGCTTACTGTACATAAATTATATATACCCGATATCTCTAAATGAAACACGGTAAAACTCCCCTAATTGGAGGAGTTTTATTTTGCTTTCCTTTCTTAACCTCCTTCAGGATAAGTCATTTCATATGTTAGCGATTACCATTGGTTTGTTTAATAGTCTTTACCCTAAAAACAAAGTAAAGGATATGGAATACCCAAACACAAGCCAGAACGATCCTTCCCACCGGAACAGCATGCATCATAATAAAGCCGATCGACATTAGAACCGTCACGGTAATCATAATCCGGATTTTGGTCTTCCACGTCATGCCCTGTCCTTTTACATAGCTTTCCAGATTATTTTTATACAGCTTTGTTCCCGTAAACCAACGGTGCAGTTTTTCGGAACTTTTGGCAAAGCAAAACGCCGCCAAAAGCAAAAACGGAAAGGCCGGAAGAAGCGGCAGTATGGCCCCAACGGCTCCGAGTGCCAAACCGATACAGCCTAAAATCACATATAAAATCTTCTTTATTTTCACCTTGATTCCTCCAGTCGTTTTTTCTCTTTTTTCGATTCTATTACATGGGAAATAGCCATCACCGGATGGGAAAACAACATCCTCGGTCCAGAAAACCGCATGACTTCCCGGATTTTCTCCCGCATAACCGGTTTGTAGCAATGCACCTTGCAGTTGGAGCAAAAGGTTTTGGTCTCCATAAACGGGCACTTGTCGCTGCGCATCCGGGCATAAGATTCCAGCTCTGCGCATTCGGGGCAAAGGCCGCCTTTGGTGTGATGTTTTTTGCGGCAGTACAGGGCAATCATCTCTGACACCATCCGCTTTTCCCGTTCGCGCTTATTGGCTGTGCTTTTCATCAGCTCATCCTCCCGTGTTCCACCGAATAGACGGTATCGGCGATGCGCATGGTGGACTGCCGGTGGGAAACCAGCACCACGGTTTTGCCTGTCCGTTCTTCCCGCAGGGATTTTAAGATCACCGCTTCGTTTAAGCTGTCCAGATTGCTGGTTGGTTCATCCAACAGCATGAAGGGTGCGTCGTGCAAAAATGCCCTCGCCAGTCCCAGCCGCTGACGCTCGCCGCCGGAAAGAGTATCGCCCAATTCGCCTACCGGCGTGTCGTAGCCTTTTGGAAGCGTCATAATAAAATCGTGGACGGAAGCCTTTTTACAGGCAGCTTCGATCTCTTCGTCGGTGGCCGACAGTTTGGCAATCCGCAGGTTGTTTTTGATGCTGTCGTGGAACAGCTGAGTCTCCTGGGTGACAAAGCTTTCCAGTTCCCGCAAGTTTTTGGTGTTGATCTCTTCTACCGATCTGCCGGAAAGCTCCACGCTGCCTTTCTGCACCTTCCAGAACCGCATTAGAAGCTTTAACAGGGTGGATTTTTCCGCTTCCGCTTCTGCCCACAATCCCTACTACGGCGTTT